>Ga0310786_10002579_pt1 | contig 27477 bp, 16 predicted proteins | sample AusTroGonzalo_MG_FD_203881 | JGI IMG/M metagenome (GOLD analysis project Ga0310786, IMG submission 203881) | Bovine rumen microbial communities from tropical cattle in Woodstock, Queensland, Australia - Gonzalo_03 (v2) (version 2) | ecosystem: Host-associated > Mammals > Digestive system >...
CCTAATCTGTAAACTGTCCTCCTTTGGCGTGATAGAGCTTGATGAGTCCCTCCAGCTGCTTGTCCTTCTGGTCAACCTTCTTCCCGTCGATGGTTTCTTGGTAGTCGATGAGCTGGTTAAGCAGGTAAAGGTGGAGCATACATTCGCGCTGTGAACTGTCGAATCGCATACCGTCGAGAGACAGATACCACGTCATATACTGGACGGACTTGTGCCAGAGCTGGTCGAGGAGCTTCTGTGCCTTCTGCTTCTGGCCTGTGAGGGCGTAGGCTTGGACGAGGTCGAGGGAGCCTCCCTGGAAGTCGTGGGGCACGTTGTAGGCGGGCAGTTCCTTCTCACACTTGTCGAGCACCTCCATAGCCTCCTTTGTCTTACCCTCTTTGACAAGGTTCATGGCGAGGGAGGCCATCAGACGGCGGTGGGTATAGCACATACGGGTGACGGTCTCGTCGAGGTAGATGCCAGGCTGGCTGACATTGCCGAACTTGAACTTCTTCATCACGTTGACGTAAACCTTCTCCGTATCGAAGTTCTTGGCACCAGGCACATTAGTCGTAAACGGCGTGATGCGGTTGGCAAGTCCCTCCTGCACGAAGTTGTCGCCGAGGTTCATATAGTTCTCCTGGCCTACGGTGAGGGCCACGTAGATGGGACGCTCCCAGTTGGCGTTGGCAATCATCTCGAGCATCATCAGGTCACCCTTGTAGAGGGCGCTCTTTCCCTTCAGCGAGATGACCATCCGGTCGGGGATGGAGTCGGCTGCCATCATCATGCCACTGCGGCGGACAGCTTCCTTGTCGATGGTGACATAGACGGTGTCGGTGGGAATGACGTGGAAGTCGTGAACCTTCGAGCGCACCCAGTTCTTCAGGATGTTCTTAAGCTCGAACGGCTCGTCGCCGAACTGCTTGGCGGCCTCCTCAGGATTCTCCTGATAGAGCTGGATGACCTGCTGCTTGAGCGATGGATCGACCTGCACATATTCATTGGTGCCGGCACAGTACTCCAGTCGCTTCCATGTGATGGGCAGTGAGGGCGAGTCGTAGGCAGGACGCACCATCTGGTCGATGTACCAGTCGGTCTGCAGATAGGAAAGGTTGCAGACGCGGGCATCGGTACGCACACTCTCCGTATCCTGATTATACCAGAGCGGGAAGGTGTCGTTGTCGCCATTGGTGAAGATGATGGGGTTGCCCTGCTCTTGTAGCGTCATCAGGTAGTTCTGGCCGAAGTCACGGCAGCAGTAGCGGTCGGAGCGGTCGTGATCGTCCCAGGTCTGCGAAGCCATCTGGATAGGAACTAAAAGACATGCCAGGGCGACAACGGATGCCAGGATCAGCCCAGACTTTTCACTTTTCACTTTAAACTTTTCACTCATCCAATGGATGATGGCAGCAACGCCCATGCCGCACCAAATGGCAAAGGCGTAGAACGAGCCGGCGTAGGCATAGTCACGCTCACGGGGCTGCATCGGCGTCTGGTTCAAATAGAAGACGATGGCCAGACCTGTCATGAAGAACAGGAAGAACACTACCCAGAACTGGCGGATACCAATAGGATCGTCGATGGTTTTCTCTGAGCCATTGACGGTGACCTTGCGCTTGCGGGTGTACCAGGCCTGCCAGAAGAGTCCGAGAAGGCCGAGGATGAGCGGCATGCAGTAGAAGACGTTGTGTCCCTTGTTCTCCTTCAGGTCGTCAGGCAGCAGGCTTTGGTCTCCAAGACGGGCATTGTCGATGAAGGGAATGCCTGACAGCCAGTTGCCGTGCTCCAGTTCGCCGTTGCCCTGTATGTCGTTCTGACGGCCGGCGAAGTTCCACATGAAGTAGCGCCAGTACATGAAGTTGCACTGATAGCTGAAGAAGAAACGGATGTTCTCGAACTGGTTGGGAACCTTGACCATCATCGGCTCTCCGCAACGATCGTAGGGCACCTCTGAACCATCGACACCACCCATCCACGACTCGTAGGCACTTGTATGGGCAGAGCTGTACATACGCGGGAAGAGCATATTCTGCGCATACTTGTACTCATCCTTGGTACGCACCACGAAGTAGGAGTCCTTCTCGTCGGCAGACGCCTTCTCTTTACGCTGATAGACGGGCTTGCCCTTTGACATGACAGGACGACAGACGTTGCCATCCACTTCAAGGGCCACCTGTGAGGTATAGGCAGGGCCATAGAACAGCGGACGGTTACCGTACTGGTCACGTCCCAGGTAATCGCCGAGGGTGAAAATATCCTCAGGTGAGTTCTGGTCCATCGGCGGGTTTGCGGATGAACGGATCACGATGAGTGCATAGCTGGAATAGCCGATCATCAGCATCAGCATACAGAGCAGTATCGTATTCTTGGCGCGGGCTGTAATCAGCGGAGCATTTTCACGGGTGAGTTTCAGGACGAACCACAAGGCTGCCAGCACGATGACACCCACGATGAACGCTGCCCATCCGTAGCCGTAGAACGGAATACCGAGCATACCTACGGCAATGAGGAAGGCCACGTTCTGCATTGTGGTGCCATGCTTCTGGGTCTGCGTCTCATAGACAGCCCAGATGACACAGCCGATGAGCAGGATGATATAGATGATCTCACCCGTATTGAACGGCATACCAAGCGTATTGACGAAGAACAGTTCGAACCAGCCACCAACGGTGATGATACCTGGCACGACACCGTAGAGCACAGCTGCCAGGATAACGACAGACACAGCCAGAGCCACCAACGAACCCTTCAGGTTGGCATTGGGGAAACGGCGGTAGTAATAGACCAGCACGATGGCAGGCACACAGAGCAGGTTCAGCAGGTGGACGCCGATGGAGAGACCTGTCATATACATGATCAGCACTAACCAGCGGTCGCTGTGAGGCTCGTCGGCATGGTCCTCCCATTTCAGGATGAGCCAGAACACCACAGCCGTGAATGCCGAGGAATAGGCATAGACCTCACCTTCGACAGCCGAGAACCAGAATGTGTCGCTGAAGGTATAGATAAGCGCTCCCACGAGACCGGCAGCCTCGATGGCAATCATCTTCACCGTTGTCAGTTCCTCCCATTTGCTGATGAGCAGCTTCCGCGTGAGGTGCGTGATACTCCAGAACAGGAACAGGATACAGGTGGCTGACAGCAGCGCACTCATCATGTTCACCATTTTGGCCACCTGCGTGGGATCGCTGGTGAACTGCGAGAACAGATTGGCAGTGAGCATGAAGAAAGGTGCCCCAGGCGGATGTCCGATCTCGAGTTTGTAACCTGTCGTAATAAACTCAGGACAGTCCCAGAAACTGGCTGTCGGTTCGATGGTGGAGCAATAGACAAAGGCGGCAATCAGGAATGATAGCCAGCCGAGGACATTGTCCACGAGTCTGAATTGTTTCATTTAAAAAATATCTTTTTTAACGTTAAAATTCCAATGATGGGTGCAAAGGTAATAAAATAAATTGAAAATTGACAATTGAAAATTGATAATTAACTTACATAAACAGTCCGGCACCGTAGATTAAGACCACGTAACGGAAAATCTTGCCCAATGTAATGGCGATGAAAGTGATGAATATGTTGGAGCGCATCAGGCCCAAGGCGATGGTGATGGCGCTTCCCAAGATGGGGAGGAAGGCGAAGAATCCTATCCACGAGCCGTGACCCGCAATGAAACGGTGCGCCCTGTTGAGGTCCTCTTTTTTCACGTGGAGGTATTTCTCTATCCACTCCATCTTGCCCATCCGTCCGAGGCAGTAATTGAGGATGGATCCCAGCACATTACCAGAAGTGCCGTAGATCATCAGTATCCAAGGATCGAGACCTGTCGCCATCAGTCCCAGCATGACGGCCTCGCTGGAAAACGGGAAGAAGCTGCCAGCGAGGAAAGCGGCCAGCAGCATACCCCAGTAGCCGTACTGCGTGAGGAATTCGATTATAACATCCATAGGTTGAAGCCAGTGATGAGCACTGTGATGGCGATGATGACGAAGAAGGCAATATTGGTGATCCGTGTGGAGGTCAGCGAGATGAAATGGCCGATAAGCGGACTGACGGTGATGATCATCGTCCGTAGCATCACCTGTGCATGCTGGGGCTGGAACGCCACCAACACCGCGGAAAAGACATTGAGGACCATCAGCGTGTAGAAGAGCTGACGAATACGGATATTGTCGCGGAAACTGGTACGCATATAGTGAACGATGCCGGTAATGGTCACCGCAATGAGTAGCACGTATGTCAGAATCATCGACAACGGAAGCGATGTATAGTCATAGGGCAGGATGTAGCATATCAGAGGCTCCAGATGGTCGATGAGTGGCGTGAAGTCACCATCGTTGCTGAACAGGATGCCTGTGACGTAAACCCCGTAAGGCAGCAACAATCCCAATATTGAAGCACTGAAGTTGCGCCAGCTAAGTGAATAGATGGTGAGGAACATGATGACCCAATAGACGGGCACGAAATAGAAGGCATGGGCCTCTGCCAAGCTTGCCAGTCCTAACAGCAGGAACGTGTAGAACGTCCAGCCTGTGGCCGTCTTGTCCTGATAACATCGGAAGAGGGTGTAAAGACTGGCTATCATGCATAGCTGGAAAATAGAGCCTGACAGTGATGAAAAAAGGAAACAGGCAGTACATGACAGGAAGATGAACGCCGCTGACACCATCCGGCTGTATATACGGATGAGGGCATTGCTGTTGTTCAGCTCCACCATGATAAATGTGGACACCACGAAACAGACGAACTGTATCCACCAATGGTGGAGCACAAGCCCTGCCACAAGCCAGACGCCCAGTCCGTATGCCGCTGCCACAGGCATGGAGATACGGCTCTCTGATGCCTTGTTCTGGAAACGCTTCATTTACAGGTCGGCACCAATGTCGCGACGGAAATACTTGTCGGTAAACTGTATCTTCTGAGCCTCTTCAAACGACTTCTGGAGGGCCTCGGCCTTATCCTTGCCATAGCTGCTGACAGCGATTACGCGTCCACCGGCAGTCACAACCTCGCCGTCCTTCATGGCCGTACCGCTATGAAACACGATTGAGCCTTCAACCTGGTCGATGCCGCTGATGGGGTAGCCCTTCTTGTATGCCTGCGGATAGCCGCCAGAGACGAGCATCACGCAGACGGCGGCCCGTTCGTCGAACTCTATCTGGCGCTGGTCCAGATTACCCTCGGCCACACCCTCGAACAGGTCAACCAAATCGCTCTTCAGTCGCAGCATCACACTCTCCGTCTCAGGATCGCCCATGCGGCAGTTGTATTCTATCACCATCGGTTCTCCCTTCACGTTGATCAGTCCAAAGAAGATAAAGCCCTTGTAGTCGATGCCCTCGGAGGCAAGACCCTCTACGGTTGGACGGATGATACGGTCCTCCACCTTCTGCATCCACTCCTTCGTGGCGAAGGGAACAGGAGTCACGCTGCCCATGCCGCCAGTGTTCAGGCCCGTGTCATGTTCGCCGATGCGCTTGTAGTCCTTGGCCTCGGGCAGGATCTTATAGTGCTGGCCGTCGGTCAGTACGAAGACCGAGCACTCGATGCCGCTGAGGAACTCCTCGATCACCACACGGCTTGAGGCATTGCCAAACATACCGCCCAGCATTTCTTTCAGCTCCCGTTTCGCCTCGTCGAGCGTGGGGAGAATCAATACGCCCTTGCCGGCACAGAGGCCATCGGCCTTCAGAACATAAGGTGGTTCTAGTTTTTCTAGGAAGGCTAGTCCTTCTAGTATGTGCTCGCCGTCGAAAGTCTCGTAGCGGGCTGTGGGGATGCTATGGCGCTGCATGAAGCCTTTGGCAAAGTCCTTCGAGCCTTCCAGCACGGCACCGGCCTTCGAGGGGCCGATCACGGGGATGTCCTTCGTGCGGGCATCGGCCTTCAGCTCGTCATAGATGCCCTTTACCAACGGATCCTCAGGACCGACAACCACCATATTGATGGCTTTCTCCACACAAAACTGCTTGATGGCCTCGAAGTCGTCGGCCTTCATGGCCACATTCTCACCACAGTTGTTCGTACCTGCATTGCCTGGGGCAATGTAAAGCTTCTCACATTTCTCACTCTGAGCTATTTTCCACGCGAGGGCATGCTCACGGCCACCGCTGCCTAACAATAATATCTTCATAACGGCGGCAAAGTTACAAAAAAAATCTCAAAAACATAGTCACTTTAAAAACTTTTTTGTATCTTTGCACCCAAACCAATCTTATAAACTTATTACGTATGAAACGATTATTACTTGCAATGATGGTGTCAATGGCCCTAAGTGCGACGGCCTTTGCACAAAACAAAGTGAAGAACATCTATGCCAGCTCCCCGAAGCTGAACATAGAGAAGATGCAGGACAGCGATCAGACCATTCAGCTGAACCGCTATCTCTTTGCAGGTTACAACACGCTCTGTCTGCCTTTCTCCTTGACGGCTGACCAAGTGGCCCTTGCTGCCAAGAATATGAAGGTGGAGCGTCTGGCTGGTATCCATCAGGAGGGAGCAACGCTGAATCTCTACTTCGTTGACTGCACAGCTGAAGGTATCCAGGCTGGCGTGCCCTACCTGATCTATTCGCCCACATCACAGTATCTACGGGTAAAGAATACTGATGTCCTTGCCTTCGACAAGGAACTCAAGGCTATCCGTATGACCGACGACAATGGCAACACCGTGATCTTCGGCAGCAGTTGGGAGAGCATCGAGAAGGAAGGACGCTATGGTATTCCCGCCAAGCAGAATGTGACGCCTCTGGAAAGCGTGCTTGTGAGAACCGAAAGCGATCAGACCTTCCTGCCCACACGCTGCGGCTTCACATGGGACGAGCAGGCTCCATCAGCCAACGAGCTGAAGATTCAGCATATCGGCAGCATGGGTGAAGAGACCACCATCTTAGGCGTTAAACAGAACAATTCGACTGGTGGCGACTACTTCAACCTTCAGGGCCGCAAGACCACCGAGAACGCCAAGGGTATTCGCATCCAAGACGGCAAAAAGACAATTGCCAAATAATCAAGCCATTCACGATATCATGCGTGGGTACTTTTTTGCAAAGATACTACAGTAGTATGCAGGCATATTATCCCTTATTGGCAACTAATTAATCATTAAATAAACAACGATGAAGAAGTTTTTATTATTATTGTTATGTGTGATGGGCTGCCAGTTGCTCACCGCCCAGACTGTAGGGCCGCTGGTCCTGACGAAGTGGGACCAGGTATATCCTTACAATATGTTGTTACCCAAAGTTGACGGAAAGCCCTGTGTTACGAGTTGTGGAGCTACGGCGCTTGCGCAGATCTGTTACTATTACCGCTGGCCAGAGCGTGGCCATGGCATGGGAGACCTGAGGACGGTTGACGACCAGGTTATTAGGATTGTACTTGAAAACGACCGTTTCGATTACGACAAGATGCTACTGACCTACGACGAGAACAGCAGCGATGAGGCCAAGCAGGCTGTAGCTCTGCTGATGCGTAATATAGCGTCTGGTGGTGCTGTGCTTTCCTGGGATATCTCCGGTAGCCCTGCTCCGAGTGCACTGCCTTATTTTTTTAGTTATGATAAGGGTATAATGCATTTGCCTGCCGGTTACTTCTCGCAGGAAGATATGGAAGCCATCATCCGTTCCGAACTGGATGAGAAACGTCCTGTATTAATAAGTGGTAGTAACGGAGCAATAGGCCACGAATTCATCTGCGACGGCTATAACGACAAAGGTGAGTTCCACTTCAACTACGGCTGGGGTGGCGAGGAAGACGGATGGAGCACGTTGGAAGACTGTCTGTATCCCGTCAGCATGGAGATAGACTTCAACGTCAAGAAGGATGCAGGTGGTGAACGAGGATTCACCCTGAGTTCCAAAAAGGACTTCAAGTGGCTGGGCGGCAACCAGATCTTTGGCAGCTACAGATTCGAAACTTATTTCCCGGAGGAGACGCAGCTGCAGGTTGCCCTGGCGGTGGAGAATACAGAGACCCATGAGATGCAGTACTTCTGCCACACCGATAAGGACATGGTAAGTATTCACGATATGGAGCTGACTTGGGAACTGGATGCCGACCTGCCCGACGGCAGTTACATCCTCTATCCCGTTGGTCGCGACAGATTATCTAAAAGCCCCCAATGGAAGAAAGCCTATTTCCGCGCACTCTGCCAGAAGGAGGTTTCGTTGACCGTGAAAGATGGTGTGAAGACCTTTGTCAACAATCTGAACGAAGACGTCAGGGAAGGCGTTGTAGAGGTCGACGGCCTCTGCTATGAACTGAAGAATTATAATATGACGGCAACCCTTACCTACCGCAACGACAAGTTTGCCAGTTATAGCGGTAGCATCGTGATTCCAGAGACTATCACAGTCGATGGAATAACCTATTACGTGAGCTCTATCGGTCAGAATGCTTTCAAAGATTGCAAACGTCTGGATGAGGTCATTGTAGGGAAGGAAGTCTTCGATATTGGTTGGGGTGCCTTTGATGAGGCCGCTGTCAACAAGATCCGTTTCGCTGAAGGCTCTCGACTCATGTACATCTATGCTTATGCTTTCTATCATGCCAGCATCAAGGATATTGTCTTGCCTGAGGGTTTGCTTGAGATAGGTGATAACGCCTTTGCTAATGCAAATATCGGAACCATCACCGTACCCTCGACGGTCACCCAATGGAGGGAAAGGTGTTTTTTGACCCACAGCCTTGTCAGCATGCATCTCAATTGCACGACACCGCCGGTTTTTCAATATCAGGAAGAATTGGAATATTATCTCAGACATAATGGTTCAGACGTAGGAGACTTTGCCCCCTACATGGAAGATATTCCTTACGGCATCACATCTTCAGTACTTTATGTACCAGCCGGTACGAAGGAGGTTTATGCTCAGGCTGAAGTATGGAAGGACTTCGGGTTCATCCTGGAGCCGGGCGATGACGACAGCTTCGTGAAAGATATAACCCGCAGTGCCATCGAGATCGAAAACATCCTGTACCAGTTCAACGGTGTCAAGAATGTGGCCAGAGTCGTTGGATTCACGAAAGATATGGATGATATCATCTTCAATAGCTCCATTAAGATGGGTGAGAAGGAACTCGATGTTATAGGTATCCACTATGATGTCATTCTCGGCAAACATAATCGCGTTGTCATACCAGCCAATGTGGAAACAATTGGGTATCATGCCTTCAATGACGCCGAGATCGGCAGCCTGGAATTTGAGGAGGGCTCCCATCTGAAGGAAATAGAGTGGGAGGGATTCTATAATGCCAAGTTCAAGTCGCCATTGGTGTTGCCGGAAGGACTGGAGTCATTGGGAAAAATGGTCATCAAAGACGCTACCGACATCACCATCCCAGCCTCTGTGACAAAAATGGATAACTTAAACGTTTGGGGTAATTTGAAACACCTCCACGTGTCTTGGCCAGAGCCGCTAAAGGTTGAAGAACTGCTTTTAGATTATAGTAACGTCAAGAGGGCTACGCTCCATGTGCCTGTCGGCACAAAGTTGCTCTATACCAAGGCTGAGGGATGGAAGACCTTTGGCAACATCGTTGAGGGCAATGATGATGACACAGCTATTAAAACAGTCAATAGTGGTAAGCATCAGGCAGATGCCATCTACACCCTCGACGGACGCCGTGTAGATGTGAGCAACGATTCTCTGCTGCCACGTGGCATCTATATCATCGGCGGAAAGAAAGTCATCAAGTGATTTTCATATCTCACTCCAGTCTCTCCTCGTGGGAGACTGGAGTTTACTTGCAAAGCTAACCTACCCTATCTGATTTATTCGCCCACATCACAGTGTACGCGGGTATAATCAAGCCATTCACGATTTCGCACGTGGGCAGTGCTGGCAGAGGAAGTCGTAGACAAAGTCGAAGTCCTCATCGGGCACGAAGACACGATTCTTGTTCAGCAACTGGTTGACCTTGATGAGGTTGTGGCGACGGCAGGGCTTAAGACGCGCCACATTGGCCAGAACAGAGGTTGTCGAGGTACGCGAAGCGGCCAGAAGGCCCGAACCCACCACACCAGGTTTGCCTGCGGCTCCACCCACCAGAGCCGTCAGAGCTCCAAGCAGCATGGCCTTCTTCACCTGACGGGGCATCTGCTCGTGCTTCACCTCCTTCTCGTCGAGCGTAAAGAGAACCACGTATTTCCAACCATAACACCAGGCCACGATGACGTAGGCGATATAGCCTATGATCAGGAACACGCCCATCAAGATCAAGAAGCCAGAGGTAATGCGTCACACGGCTATCGGCAGTTTCGGTCATTCGTTCGTTTGTTGTATCAAAATAAGTACTTTTAGTTGGTGCTATTTCTTCTTCTCGACTTCCAAAGAGATGTTTACGTAACTGCCGTCCGTCACCACGTCCGTCTCGCTTCTATCAGTATGCTCTTCAGGCTTCGAGTAGTAATCCTTCTTCCATGCGTCATAATGCAACATAGATTCCTGATGATACGTCAGATCACCAGCCTCGAAATACCAGATTCCATTGGCATTCTGGGACATTGACACTTTAGACTCCATAGTAGCATCCTCACGTCCGTAATCCGCGTGGCCTCTATAGTAGTTGTATTCTCCCTGAACTCTCTCATATACAAATTTAAAGTTACTGAGCTTTGCCTTTTGGACGTTCACAAGGCTCAGGTCATCCACATCGAAGGTGACAGTTATCTTCCATGTTGCGTTTGCGCCCGTGTCCCTGCCACTCTGTACATATTTCACATTGGCCCCCTTGCCCTTGGGAGTGATGGTAGAGAATTCATCGCCTGCCTTAAAGCTCATATCATGCCGCCATGCGACTGCATAGTACATATGAATGGCGCCGCTAACAATCCGGAACTCTGACTGCGTATCATCGCCCTGCTTCTCATTCGCTGCCTGCGTCACCTTGACGGGAGTCAGATAGACACGTTCCGTGGAATTCTCATCAATGAGAACATAAGGTTTGACGTAACCTACACGCTCCTTACCAGTGGTATTTGGTTGTGCCGTGATATCCAACTTGCCAGCACTATTATTCTTTCCAGACAACCACGATTTATACTCATCATCGATAATATGGTTATACTTTTTATAGCCTTTAGCCGTTACCGTCACAGTCTGTGTGCCGCCCTCAGCAGGGAAAGTCAGTTCGGTAGGTTTGACGTAAGCATAATTTGAATTTCTAATTTCAAAGGATACTTCTCCATCTTTTTTAAAACCTTCTACACAATTTATCGTCACAGTGTATAAAGAAACGACTCCTGCACCATCGAACATGCCGGCAAGATCATCGCCATTAATAACTATAGAGTCTCCTTGTACCGCCCTTCCTGGCAACTGCTTCACTCTGCTCTTGTTTCCAGCAATAACGTATGTCGTCACATTGGGTCTTACCTGTTTAATAACTATTTCTTTCCCCTTTAATGATTTCTCACCTTTCTCGTTTTTGTAATTGGAAATATTATAGTCTCCAATAAAGCATCCATAGGTAAGACACGAGAAGGAATTATCTTTCTTTCCATCGGACGTAATATTTTCCGTATATTTAGATTTTATATCGGAACTTATCGTAGATACGTTTATCATGGGATTCATTTTATATGATATCAACTCTCCAGACAACAGACACATCAAGTAATTTTCATACTCTAAGGGGTATAAAAAGAAATCTAAGTTATGCCGATGAAACCACTGACGCATAGGGGTAAAGCCTTGGCCGGGAAACTCGTCCCATAATTGATAGAATTCCACAATCTTAGTCTTGTCAAGAGCAATGCCATCCTTTTTGCTAAGCGGACTGGTAAAATAGTAAAACAATGTGGACATGGCGTAACCGTGACCAGAATACCGTTCCTTAGTGGATTTCGCAGAATTATCACCAGCCCAAGCTCCTTCAATATCGTACAGGCTTCTTACGAACCATGGAAGACTTTTTAAGACAAAATCATTGTTCAATTTTCCATCGTCCATAAACTGCTCTGCCCATACGGAGCCAGCTTCACTTAACATTGTTGCTTCATAAGTACATGTCTTTTTGGGACTTGGACCATAGTATGACTGATAATAATGAAGCAACTCATGAATAAAGGTCTGCTTTATACTCGTTGTATCATCTCCATGAGACATTATTCTACCCATATTGATATAAATACTGCTCCATGCATCATAGTAGTCATTCGGGCTGTAATTACCAAATGTTTCTGATTTAGGATCAAGATCATTATAGCATATGATGGGTATTTGTGGATCTGGACTCACCCTGAATCCAAGCGCATGTATCTGTTTTATGGCTTCAGCCATATATCGATTAAACTTCGGCTTCCAAGTAGAAACAGCACTCTTTTGAGCACTTGTTAAGAGTATAGGAACGTACAAAGTATTTGTAATATACCATTCAACATTGTCCACCTTACCTTCTATCTTAGGGGCACGAGTCTCTCTTGCACTAACGCTCTCGTCCATTGACGAAGTATGTACTAAGCCTATCGTCATATAAGAGCAACCATCGTCCTCCTCTCTCTTGGTCGCCGGCAAGGTTAACTTGTACTCGCCATTTGTATAAGAGCCATCAAGACATACGATATTAACGATATTTTCATCTGTGGATTTGAAGTTTCCTAATGTTCCCGCCGCAAAACGAATGTCGCTGGCCTGCTCTGTGCATTTGATCGATACAGTGAATGACTTGTCGATTTTCACTGGCATTGTGATCTGATAGAACTTCGACACTTCATATTCGCCACAGGTCTCGCCCTTCCTTACGTCTGTAATAGCCACCTTCGTGTCTTTGCTGAACGTTCCGCTAGGGAAGGTGATGGTGATGTCGCCCTTCTCGATGGTGCCGCCCGTAGCAGGGACGGTCTGCCAGTCACCATCGTCAACAGGAACTTCGGGCTTCGGCTTGTTGGGTTCGTCCTCTGATGGTCCTTCTGATGAGCCGCAGGCTGCAAGGCCTAACAGCAGGATGGCAGCACCCAGCAGGTGCAGCAGCCATCGGTGTTGTTTGTTTCTTGTATCCATAATTAATGCTTTTAGTTATTGTAAGATGGTGATTATGTCGCAAAGATAAGCATTTTTCCCCAAACCTCCAAACTTTTGCCCTGATAATCTGTATTTTAATCGCATTTTTGCCAAAATCAGCAAATACTAAATTTCTAAATATCTAAACATTGAGGGCGTGAGAAGAGGCTGCGGGCGGAGGGGGAGAGGCTGGTTTTGAAAATTTGCAGGCTGGTTTGGGGAAATTGCAGGCTCTTTTGGATGAAAAGTAGGGGTACATTCACGGGGACGCGATGAATATAGCAACGGCAGTCGATGCAAGTAGCAACGGCAGTCGATGCAAGTAGCAACGACGGGCGATGGGTGTAGCAACGACCTTCGATGCAAGCAGCGATGTCGGGCGGCATGATTAGCATGTTTAGATATTTAGATATTTAGGATTTGGGTATAAAAGAAGAAAAATTAAATTTTTTATTTTTATATCTCTATAAATTCTAAATTTCTAAATTTCTAAACTTCTAAACTTTGGCGGTTCGGAAAAATCTTCGTATCTTTGCCGCACAATAGTAACGTCAAAGTACACACGCGCATGAACATTATTAATAGTCATTATATCCCGCTGCCCGAGCCGCACATGGTGATCATGGGGCCCGACGAGGATCAGATAGCAGAACAGATCGGCGTGCTGACGGTGGTGGAGGAGGCTCCTGCCGCTGACGGCAGCTACGGCATCAAGACCCACGAGCACCCCGTAGTAAGGACGCTGGGGCAGAATGTGGTGGTTGATGAAAAGAAGGACAGATACAACTTCATGTTCACCGTGGAGAAGGCCGAAGGCGACGTATGGTATCATCTGGAGAACAGCGACTGTCTGATGGTATGTCCTGTTGACAATAGGAAGATACCCAGTCTGCAGCTGAATCTGCTGACGATGAGCCGTATGATACACTCCGATGTCGACTACGACCCGCTGGGCATGATGGAGCGCCTGAGAGAGCAGGGCATCAAGGTGGAATGGGGAGAATGTGCCAAGGAGGACCATCAGGACATCGTGCTGAGCAACATGAGAATCGGTGAGAAGATGTATCTGCAAAGCCTCATCCAGCAACCGCTATTCCTGGTCTATTATGCCGACGTGGTAGACGAGAAGAAGGCGCAAATGGTCGACGAGGACGACATCTTCTTCGAGTTCGTCAACCAGGCAAGGGCGATGCTGGAGGTGAATCCTCACTACGATTTCCACTTCACGACGCTCGACAAGCAGATGAGCTTCATGGCCGACCGCCTGAACAAGGAGTTGAACGATTACCTGGAGCGACCCGATGAATCTGAATGACGTTTTCATAGTGCGCAGCCATCGTGTACCGCTCAAGCTGGTGCTGGGACTGATGGAGGACGCTGACAGCCCTGAGGAAACGAAGAGCTGGGCGCTGTCGGCCTTGTTCCACGCCAGTTATACCCACGACGACTCACTGCGCGACTACCTGTACGACGCACTCGACCGCAAGGGCCTGCATCCCTACAGCGAAGACCGCCTGGAGGAGGGTGTACAGCAAGAGGAGAAGTCGCCTGAGGAACTGCAGGCCGCACAAGCCGTCTTCCAGTCGCAGCTGAAGACTATCCTCGACGATCTGATGCAGTTGAAGGCGGAAGACGGTAAGCCGCTGTTCGGCCAGAAAAATCACTGGTGGGCTGTTTACCGCATCTTTGTTGACCGCAATATTGCCAAGATACGTGAGAACCATTATCAGGCTTTCATTCATCTGATCAATACGCTGAACCTGAATCAGCTGAATGCCGAGCTCGACCTGAGCACGCTGAGCAACATCACACAAGACCCTATATTCCGACTGCCTTTCAAGAAGTGGGTGAAGCCCTGGGGTGAGAGTACGCGCAGGCAAAACGCCTATGACCGTATGCACCAAATCGCTGAGGAACTGCTCACTTCTCTCATCAAGGCAAATCTCTGTAAAAGCCATTGATTTCTGATAGTTCGGCTGATGAAATGAACGTTCAGCTGATAGTCGCAGTCGTATTCCTGGAGTACGACTGATAATTTCCTATACCTGATTATATATATGTAACTTCGCCATTGCGAAAACTTCGCAGCGGGGTTTTTGAGGCCCCGTCATTGTCTAATCTTTCAACAAAAAAATTAAAAAGTATGGCGAAAGTAACTATTCAGAGAAATCTTCTGGCGCAGACGGAGCAGATCGCAACGGCTGAGCAGCTGGAAGCAGTGTTCAACAATCCTCAGACCTTCCAGAAGGTCTGCAGGGTACGTGAGCTCCGCAAGCAGGGCGACACGGTGAATGCCACCAAGGTGAAGCACTCGCTGGAGGGCATCATCTTCGTGGCCGACGACTTTGCGGAGTGTGAAAAGGAGGTCACCGTCGTGGAGAACGGCGTGGAGACCAAGCAGATGCAGCGTGGCAAGTGGCGCCTGCAGAAGTCGGCCCACCTCAATGGTCTGGCTGTGCTCGACGTAGACCACCTGCAGGAGAATCCCGTCAAGGTGTTCAACCGCTGGACTCAGGCTCAGCTTCGTGAACTGGGCGTGCTGCTGGTGTTCGTCACCTCTTCCAATGCGGGGCTCAAGTTCGTGTTCATCGCCCGCAAGGAGTGGGGCAACCTGATTGAGAACGCATGCGAGCTGGCCCGTCAGCTGGGCCTCCAGGCCGACGAGAGCGGTAAGGATGCCTCGCGCATGTCGTTCGCTCCCTCAGAGCCTGCTGGCGACATCCTCTTCTTTGATGCTGAGCGTATGTTCAGCTATGAGAATCCCGAGTACGATACCCTCTTCGGCGAGGCCTATCGTCAGGGCAACAGTCAGGGTAGTGCGACCACCAAGACTGGTGGAAAAACTCATTGTTTAGAAATTGAGAAATTTAGTATTTCGGAATGTAAGTACAAGACCGTACCCATGCAGAAGATCATCGACTGCTGGGTGGGCGCAAAGCAGCCCGAGCCAGGCAGCCGCCACAAGACCTCGCTGGAGTTGGCCGACCATCTGCGCTACATCTGCGACTCCGACCCCATCATGATTGAGGCCATCCTCAGGGCACAGAAGTGGGTGCAGGATATCGTCAAAGAGCGTGGCGAGAATGTCAGCCAGACCGTCAAGTCGGCCCTTGCCTTCAAGGAAGAGAAGCGCATACCCAAGCGCATGTACCATGCACTACGTGAGGCTGGCGTCGATGAATTCTCGGGCCTGACCAAGTCGCGCCTGCCCTATGCCGACTGGGCCAAGCGCCTGCTGAAGCTACCGCTGGGATGCTACGGTCCTGCTCTGGGCTACATCGACGACGATGAGATCAAGCCTGGTGGAGTCATCACGGCTGGAGGCATGTACGATGCACTGATGACCAAGTGCTGGTATCAGGACTTCGAAGGCTATGCCCATCGCCTGAACGTCCTGGCAATGGTCATCGGAGGGCCTGCCACTGGTAAGGGCTTTGCCGTGAAGCAGGACGAGTACATCATGGACGTGATGCAGGAGGCCGACGCCCCCGGTCGCGAACAGGAACGTCTCTACAAGGATGGTCTGAACGAGCGCGAGACCTCGCAGAAGGAGCAGAAGAAGGACGCCCTGAAGCGACCCACGGAGATGGTGCGCTACTGTCCTGTGAAGACCTCAAACAACGTGATGTACCGTCGCATGCAGAATGCCGCAGTGCCTACGGCAGAGGGCGGGCTCTACTATTACCACCTCTACACCTTTGCCTCTGAGCTGCTGTCGATCGTGAAGGCCTCTGGCTCGTTTCAGGAGAAGCGCGACATGATGCTGCAGAGTTTCCACAACGAGAAAAACGGTGTGGACTATAGCAACAAGGACAGCGTGAACGGCATCATGCCTGTACACTATATTATGGTGGCCACAGGCACAAGCACCTCGCTAAGGAAGTTCGTCAACCCCAGCAACATCGGCGACGGTCTGGCCACACGACTCAGCGTGTTCGTCATGCCTACTGGCAACTTCAAGATGCGTCCACTGACCAAGAAGCCCAAGAGCATGGCTGCAGCCAACGAGATGAAGAAATGGTCGCGCAGGCTCGATGGCCTTCATGGCGAGATCAAGGGCCTGGATAAGCTGGTGTCGCACATCTACAAGATGGCTGCTGTCCGTATGGAGGAAGCGGCCAACGACGGCGACGATGCCACACTGACCATGCTGAAGCGTATGCAGGACAAGGTGATGGCCCTGTGCATCCCGCAGGTCGTCTCGACCCAGAAGTCGTGGGAGGAGTTCCTGCAGACGATGACAGTGAAGGTCACCAAGCAGCATCTGGAGTTCGCCACGCTGATGTTCGAGGTTCTCTCAACTTGCGAGGAAGCTCTGTTCGGACTGATGTGGCAGGACTACTACGACAACGAGGAGCGCGACTCGCAGACGCGCATCGTCTACGACAAGACCAGCGGACACTTCGAATCGCTGCCAGAAGAGTTCACCACCAAGAATGTGATGGACACATGGGGCTACTCCTCGAATGCCACCGCCTCGGCCCGCATCAAGACGCTGATCAGTTCGGGTGCCGTGAAAAAAATCGGCCATGGGCACTACCAGAAACTACGCACTGCTATCTAAGACACACTCCGCTACCTAAAACAGAGAGAGGACTCAGTGATGAGTCCTCCTTCTTTTTGTATTACTTACAGAGCTTGCAGCCGTCGCACTTGTTCAGTTCGCCACGGAAGCGCTTCTCTACCAAGTAGTGGAGGCGGTCGCGGAGGGGCGTGAGCTGCATCTTGTCGATGACCTCGTTGATGAAAGCGTTCTGCAGAAGGAGCTTGGCCTCATCGAGTGAGATGCCGCGCTGACGCATATAGAAGAGGGCCGCATCGTTGAGTTGGCCAACAGTAGAGCCGTGGGCGCACTTCACGTCATCGGCATAGATCTCAAGCATCGGCTGGGTGTACATACGGGCCTCACGGGTGGCTGTCAGATTCTGGTTGGTCATCTGCGAGGTGGTCTTCTGTGCACCATGCTCCACGAGGACGCGGCCTGCAAAGGCTCCTGTGGCCTTGTCGTCGAGCACATACTTATAGAGCTCGTTCGAGGTGCAATGGGGAGCCTTATGGACGATGAGCGTATTGTTGTCGACGTGCTGCTGCTTGTCGGCTATCACGCAGCCATAGCACTGGCACTCGGCTCCCTCGCCAGAGAAGGTCAGGTCGAGCTTGTTGCGGGTGATGCCGTTGTGCAGGGTGATGACATTGTGGTTCACGCGGCTGTTGCGCTGCTGGTCGATGTAGACATTGCTCACGCGGACATTCTTGGCATGGGTCTCTTCGAGGCAATACAAATCCAACGAGGCATTCTCGCCCACATAAGCCTCGATGACCTGTGTAGCGAGGAAGTTGCGGTCGTCAGCCGCATGGTCGCAGAAGAGCATCTTGATTTCCGCACCCTCCTCAAGGACGATGAGCACGCGGCGGTTGACCATGAGGTCGACATCGCCCCGCAGGATATTGATGACCTGGATGGCACGATCGACCTTCACGTTACGAGGCACATAGACGTAGAGACCGTCCTGCGCCAGCATGGTGTTCAAGTCGGTGGTGGCATCATTGGCCTTGCCTGCCAACTGATTGTAGTATTCCGTCGTCGCAAACTCCTTCAGCGAGCCAATGATAACGCCTTCGGGCAAATGGCCCTTAGGCTTTTCGTCCTGATAGAATCCGTCGTTGACCACGAAATAGAGGCTCGTAGACAGGTTCGGAACGTCACAGCGGAAAGCCTTGTAGGGATCGACGGGTATAGTCAGGCGATTCAGGTTCAACCCATAGTCAGGGGCAAAGAGCTTCTGAATGTCTGTGTACTTATAACGTTCAACCTTTTTCGATGGGAAGCCCTGCGCTCTGAAGCGCTCAAAGGCCTCATCACGCACACAGTTCATCACATCGCTGCTGTGCTCATGAATCATCGTGCGCGCCTGCCTGTACAGATCTATGTATTGTTGCTCACTATTCATTATTCACTATTCACTAAGGCTCTGCCCGCTTACTCTTCTCCAATTTCTTCCTTAATCCAGTCGTAACCGTGCTCCTGAATCTGCTTGGCCAGTTCGGGACCACCCGTCTTGACGATGCGACCTTTATAGAGCACATGAACATACTGCGGACGGATCATCTCCAACAGACGGTCATAGTGGGTAATCACGATACACGAGGTCTCCGGCGTCTGGAGTTTGTTCACGCCCTCGGCCACGATGCGCATGGCATCGACATCGAGACCGGAATCCGTCTCGTCGAGGATGCTCAGCTTTGGCTCCAGCATAGCCATCTGGAAGATCTCGTTGCGCTTCTTCTCACCACCACTGAAACCCTCGTTCACACTGCGGTTGGCGAGTTTCGAGTCGAGCTCGACAATCTTCCGCTTCTCGCGTTGTAGCTTCAGGAATTCGGCCGCATTCATCGGCTCCAGGCCCTGATACTTACGCTTTTCGTTGATGGCAGCCTTCATGAAATTGGTCATTGAGACACCTGGAATCTCCACAGGGTATTGGAACGAGAGGAACAATCCCTCATGTGCCCTGTCTTCAGGCTTCATCTCCAACAGGTTCTTGCCGTTAAAATAAGCCTCGCCCTCCGTGACCTCATAGAGCGGATTGCCCACGAGCACGGCACTGAGCGTACTCTTACCGGAACCGTTAGGCCCCATGATGGCGTGCGTCTCACCGTCACGGATCACGAGGTCGATACCTTTCAATATCTCTTTTTCGCCAATCTTGGCGTGTAAATTCTTTACTTCTAACATTATATCTAATTGATAATTGACAATTGATAATTTATCCTACTGTACCTTCGAGGGAGACGGAGAGGAGTTTTTGGGCCTCGACGGCAAACTCCATGGGGAGTTTCTGGAGTACCTCCTTGGCATAGCCGTTGACGATGAGCCCGACAGCCTGCTCTGTGGGGATGCCGCGCTGGTTGCAGTAGAACAGCTGGTCCTCAGAGATCTTCGAGGTGGTGGCCTCATGCTCGAAGATGGCCGTATCGTTGTGGACATCCATATAGGGGAAGGTATGGGCTCCACAATCCGAACCTAAGAGCAGCGAGTCGCACGACGAGTAGTTACGGGCGTTATCGGCCGTAGCCGCCGCGCGCACCAGGCCGCGATACGAGTTCTGCGAGTGGCCGGCGGAGATACCCTTTGAGATAATCGTCGACTTCGTGTTCTTGCCGATATGGATCATCTTCGTACCCGTATCAGCCTCCTGATAGTTGTTCGTCACAGCGACGCTGTAGAACTCTGCCTGGGAGTTGTCACCACGAAGAATACATGAGGGATATTTCCACGTAACGGCAGAACCTGTCTCCACCTGTGTCCAGGAGAGCTTGGAGTCCACACCACGCAGGTCGCCACGCTTTGTCACGAGGTTCAGCACACCACCCTTGCCATGTTCATCACCAGGATACCAGTTCTGCACGGTGGAATATTTCACCTCAGCACGGTCCATCACGATGATCTCCACAATGGCAGCATGCAACTGGTTCTCATCCCGCATGGGAGCCGTACAACCTTCGAGATAGCTGACGTAGGCATCATCGTCGGCAATGATGAGTGTGCGCTCAAACTGTCCTGTGTTACGGGCGTTGATACGAAAATAGCTGCTCAACTCCATCGGACAGCGCACGCCCTTGGGGATATAGACAAAGGAACCATCGGAGAACACTGCCGAGTTAAGGGCTGCGAAGAAATTATCCTTATAAGGCACCACCGTTCCCAAGTACTGATGTACCAAGGCGGGATGTTCCTTGATGGCCTCGCCGATGGAACAGAAGATGACGCCCTTCTCGCGGAGCTTCTCCTTGAAGGTGGTCTTCACGCTCACCGAGTCCATGATGGCATCGACAGCCGTATTGCCGCTCAGCGCCAGACGCTCCTCAAGGGGAATGCCCAACTTGTCGAAGGTCTTCTCGAGCTCAGGGTCAATCTTACCGTCGCCCTTGGGCTTCTGCGCCATCGGGTCGGCATAATAGCTGATCTCCTGATAGTCGATGGGCGGCACATGCACATGACCCCACTTGGGCTCTGTCTGTTCCTTCCAATAGCGGAACGCCTTTAGGCGGAACTCAAGCATCCACTCGGGCTCCCCCTTCTTCGCTGAGATGAGCCGTACGACATCTTCGTTGAGGCCCTTCTCTATGATCTCAGTATGCACATCAGTGGTAAAGCCGAACTCATACTTCTGTTCGGCTATGCTACGTACATACTCGTTATTACCTTTATTATCCATTATTAGGGATATATTTGATGGCGAGCATCGTCAAGTCATCACTCTGCTCTGCCCCATTCACGAAGTGATGAACCGCCTGAGCCATCTCACTGACGACAACGGCTGGTTCGTTCAATCCCTTCGCCACTTGTGACTCTGCCACCTGAATGATGCGTTGGTCACCAAACTGGGCATGAATGTGATCCTCAGCCTCGTTGAGTCCATCGGTAAAGAGGAATATCGTGGCAGGCTTATCCAGTTGTATCTCTTGTCGTGAGAACGACCATTCGTCAATCACGCCGATAGGCACATTCGCATCACAGGCCAAGGTTCTGACCTTCTCGTCCAGCAGCAACGGCGAGTTGTGACCCGCATTACAATACTGGAGTACGCCCGTTTTCAGATCGAGCACACCAAGGAAAAGCGTCACGAACATATTCGTTTCATTGCTCTCAGCCACTGCAGCATTCAGTGCTTTGACAATCACATTGGGCTCTGACACATGCAGAGAGACATTACGGAACAACGAACGCGCCATCGCCATCACCAGTGAGGCAGGAACGCCCTTACCAGAAACATCACCGATACAGAAGAACAGTTTCTCATCGCGGATATAAAAATCGAAGAGGTCGCCGCCCACATCCTTTGCAGGAGTCAGCGTACCATAGATATCTACATCATCCCTTTCAGGATACGGTGGGAAGGTTTTTGGCAGCATTGACATCTGAATGTCGTGCGCCACCTTCAGCTCGTTTTCAATAGCCGCCTTCGAAGCGGTGGTCTCCTTGAGTTCCCCAATATAATCCGTCAGAGACTGCTGCATGCCCATGAAAGAATCGCGCAACAGCTTGATCTCATCATTGTGCTTGATAGTGGGCAAGGGCGCATTAAAGTTTCCTTTCGCCACCTCATTGGCAGAGTCGGCCAGTTTCGACAGCGGCCTTACCATGCGCTTGATGACGAATCGTCCTACAATACGTCCAGCCAACAGACCCAAGCCAATGAGGAATAAGAAGGCAATACCTATGCCGAGGGCAAAGCCGTCGATCATAAATCGTGGTACTACCAACCCTATCGACCAAGTGGTGTGGGCAATGTGCGAAAAGAACACATACGAATTAGTCATGTCCTGATCAAAGAAGTCAAAGTGGGCAATCCTGCCTCTCTCGTCCAAATATGTGCCATTCTTGCCTGCCGCCATTTGTCTTCCGATGTGGTCATCGATGGTATCTTTAGTTGACTTCGCAAGCTCAAAATAGTTTTTCTTAAGGATTATGTTCCTATCAGGATGAGCAATGAAGGTTCCATCGCTGTCAATGATGAAGTTATAGCTAAAGAGTCGGAATCCGCGCTCTTTCCATAAGTCCTCGTCAATTACGTCTACAGAGTTGATGTCGCCGTCAGATGGCTGATTGTCACCAATATACAACTTAACACTATCACCGTTGTAGTCAATACCGCCCAGTTCATGGCCCTTGATCATGTCAAGTTTGAGATCGGCTCCAAGAATAGCTACCGTCTTGCCTTTTTTATCATGGATGGGAACGATGAAAGCCGTCAATGGCGTTACAGAGTCTGCTGCATCGAAAAACGGTTTCGACCAGTAGGCAGAGTCAGCGGCAAGCGCCTCCAGGAACCATTCTGCCTTCAGATAGTCCTGATGAGCGTCTCCAACGATACGGGTTTCCACAGCACCACTGTCTGGACGTACGGCATACGGACAGAACCAATGTCCCTTTTTGGGGAAATAGTTATCCACAAAACTCAATCCGCAACTACGGATACGGGGATTGGTCTCCACGATACGCCTCATGATGTCTGTAAGACAATCCGGCTCACCCAGATGATCCTGAATCTCATCCACACGGTTGATCGCACTCATCTGAACATCAGAGAGCATACGGCTAACACCTTGATTCGCCGTCTTCAGGTAGCTTTGATATAGTTTTGTCTCCTCATCTTTGACCAGATGATTCGACATAATATAAATCAGGTAGGAGGCCAGTCCCATCACGATGAGCTGTGCGAGGCCTATCCGACGCATCAGTCGTCGACCAAAGGAGCGTATCTTGCTTTTATTATTCCACATTGTCTTATAAATATTGGATAGCCAGCATCGTGAGGTCATCACTCTGCTCAGCCTCACCCACGAAGGCACGGACCCTCGTTCAATCCGTCGAAAACTGTCAACTACAGTTTCTGTTCTACCTCAATCTCCGTGAAGGTCTCGATGATGTCACCCACCTGGATGTCGTTGAAGTTCACCAGTGAGATACCGCACTCCAGACCCGTTGCCACTTCCTTGGCATCGTCCTTGTAGCGCTTCAGGGCATCGATAGGAGCGGTGTGGATCACGATACCATCACGGATCACACGGGCCTTGTCCTTGTTGTGGACCTTACCATCGGTCACCAGACCACCTGCCACGGTACCCACTTTGGATATCTTGAACACCTGCTTTACCTCAATCTCACCAGAGACGATTTCCTTCTTCACCTTGTCGAGCATACCCTGCATCGTAGACTTCACCTCGTCGATGGCGTCATAGATGATAGAGTAGGTGTTGATCTCGACACCCTCGCGCTCAGCAGCACGACGGGCATCCGCAGAAGGACGCACCTGGAAGCCTACGATGATGGCCTCGGAAGCAGATGCCAGCATGACATCGTTCTCCGAAATCTGACCTACGGCCTTGGCAATCACGTTGACCTGCACCTTTTCGGTTGACAGTTTGATGAACGAGTCGGCAAGGGCCTCAATAGAACCGTCGGTATCACCCTTGACGATGATGTTCAGCTCGTGGAACTCACCCAGGGCAAAGCGATGAGAGAGTTCGTCGAGACCCAGCGTCTTTGTGGTACGCAGACTCTGTTCACGCTGCAACTGTGTACGCTTGTTGGTAATATCACGGGCCTCCTGCTCTGTTTCCATCACGTGGAAGGAGTCACCGGCAGTAGGTGCACCGTTCAGACCAAGGATGATAGCTGGCTCTGCAGGTCCGGCCCCTTCGATACGCTGGTTACGCTCGTTGAACATGGCCTTGATACGGCCATAGCTGGTACCAGCCACCACGATATCACCGATCTTGAGTGTACCATTAGACACGAGTACGGTGGACACATAGCCACGACCCTTATCGAGCGATGACTCAATGATAGAACCCGTTGCCTTACGGTTGGGGTTAGCCTTCAGGTCGAGCATCTCAGCCTCAAGAAGCACTTTCTCCAACAACTCGTCGACACCAATGCCTTTCTTGGCACTGATCTCCTGACACTGGTACTTACCGCCCCACTCTTCGACGAGCAGGTTCATATTGGCCAGGTCTTCGCGAATCTTATCGGGATTGGCACCTGGTTTGTCAATCTTGTTGATGGCAAACACCATCGGTACGTTGGCGGCCTGTGCATGGGCGATGGCCTCCTTGGTAGTAGGCATCACGGAGTCGTCAGCTGCCACAATGATGATGGCGATATCCGTCACCTGAGCACCACGGGCACGCATGGCGGTAAAGGCCTCGTGACCTGGCGTATCCAAGAAGGTGATACGGCGCCCGTCCTTCAACTTCACGTTGTAGGCACCGATGTGCTGTGTGATACCACCTGCCTCACCGGCAATCACATTGGTGTTGCGGATATGGTCGAGCAGCGATGTCTTACCGTGGTCGACATGACCCATCACGGTGACAATCGGGGCGCGGGTGACGAGATCGTTTTCATCATCCTCCTCTTCCGTGATGGCGTTCTGTACCTCGGCACTGACATATTCGGTGGTGAAGCCGAACTCCTCAGCAACGATATTGATGGTCTCGGCATCCAGACGCTGGTTGATAGACACCATGATACCGATGCTCATACAGGTACCGATGACCTGGTTAACACCGACATTCATCATGGTAGCCAACTCTGACACAGTCACAAACTCCGTCAGCTTCAGCACCTTGCTCTCTGCTGCCTGTGACTCCATCTCCTCCTGCATACGCTCGGCGACGGCATCACGCTTCTCACGACGGTACTTGGCACCTTTCTTGTTCTGGTTCTTCGATGTCAGACGGGCCAGCGTTTCTTTCACCTGACGGGCTACTGCCTCATCGTCAACCTCCAACGACTTCACGGGACGGTTCTTTTTCTTGTTCTTTCCGCCCTGCTGGTTGCCGCCATCCTGGAAGTTCTGGTTACCACCCTTATTCTTGTTCTTCTTGTTGTTGCTGCTGCTTTCCTGAATGGCTGCGGCTTCGATATCCACTCGTTCCTTACCACCATGGATACGCTCACGCTTTTTCTTCTCGCCATTGCCACCACGCATCTGGGCCATTTTCTCCTCACGCTCCTTACGACGCTCTTCCTTGGATTTCTTCTTCGGACGCGTACTCTGATTGAGTGAGTCGAGGTCAATCTTACCCACCACGTTCAGATTGGTGGCTGCAATCTTCTTCTCGATCTTCAGCTTGTAGACATCGGGCTTCTCGTCCTTCGACTCATTAGCCGGCGATTCTGTCGCTGCCTCTTCATCTGGGATTTTTTCCACATCTACCGTCACCTCAGGGGTGGCTTCTGTCTGTGCCGGCTTCACTTCTGGCTGAGCCGGCTCTTCCACAGCCTTTGCTTCCTCTACCTTCACGTCGGCAGTAACTTCAGGTACAGGAGCAGGCTCCACAGCCTTTTCAACATGCTTTTCTACGACAGCCTTCTTACCTATATTATCCAAATCAAGCATCCCTAAAGGCTTGAACTCCTGACGGGGTTCCTCTTTCTTCTCTATCTTCACCTCAGGGACTACCGGCTGGGGTTTGGGTTTCTTCTCCTTCTTGGGGAAGATCATATTGGCCTGCTTCTTTACGTCCTTGTCACCCTTGAACTCCTTGACAAGCGCCTCATATTGCTCGTCGCTGATTTTGGTGTTGACATTGGCGTCATCCTTCACCTCGCCCAGGCTCTTCTTGTTCTTCAGAAAATCAACTGCCGTCTGAAGACCAATATTCAATTCCGTTAATACTTTATTTAATCTGACTCCCATTCTATTCCTTTCTTTTTGTTTATAGTTTAAAGTTTATAGTTTATAGATGATTATCTTAAAGAGTCGTCACCTCCCTTACTGGGAATTTACAGCCTGCAGTCATATCAACTATAAACTATAAACTGTAAACTATAAACTACCTGATAAATTACTCAAATTCCGCACGGAGCACTTCCAGCAGATGATCCACGGTCTCTTCCTCCAGGTCGGCCTTCTCAATCAGCATCTCACGCGGTGCGTTCAACACAGCCTTGGCGGTATCCAGACCGATGGCTTTGATGGAGTCGATGACCCACTGGTCGATCTCGTCGGCAAACTCATCCAGATAGATATCCTCGTCAGCCTCATTCTCACTGACCACACGGAACACGTCGATGGTGTACTCTGTCAGCATCGAGGCCAGCTTGATATTCATACCGCCACGACCGATGGCCAGCGATACCTCCTCAGGCTGCAGATAGACCTCTGCCTTGTGGTTCTCCTGGTCGAGGGTGATGCTGGAAATCTTGGCAGGACTCAGGGCGCGCTGGATAAACAATTGCACATTCGATGAGTAGTTGATCACGTCGATATTCTCATTGCAGAGCTCACGGACGATGCCATGAACACGGCTACCCTTCACACCTACACAGGCGCCTACCGGATCGATACGCTCATCGTAGCTCTCTACGGCCACCTTCGCACGGTCACCCGGCATACGAGCCACCTTCTTGATGGTAATCAGACCGTCGTTGATTTCAGGTACCTCAGCCTCAAGCAGACGCTCCAGGAACACTGGACTTGTACGGGAGAGGATGATGCGGGGATTATTGTTCTCGTTCTGCACCTCCTTTACGATGGCACGGATGGTCTCACCCTTACGGTAGTTGTCAGAAGGAATCTGCTCACCTTTCGGCAGATGGAGCTCATTGCCCTCATCATCCATCAGCAGCACCTCGCGCTTCCAGATCTGATAGACCTCACCGCTGACCACTTGGTTCACCTTGTCCTTATACTTCTGATAGAGGGAGTCATGCTCCAGCTCGAGGATCTTTGAAGCCAGCGTCTGACGCAGGTTGAGGATGGCGCGACGGCCGAACTTCGAGAAGTTCACCTCCTCACTCACCTCTTCACCGACTTCGTAGTCGGGCTCTATCTTCTGGGCCTCACTGAGCTCAATCTCCTTGTTTTCGTCCTCCACCTCACCGTCGGCTACAACCACACGGTTACGGTGAATCTCAAAGTCACCCTTGTCAGGGTTCACAATCACGTCGAAGTTCTCGTCAGAACCGTAGATCTTCGCAATCA
>Ga0310786_10002580_pt1 | contig 27464 bp, 16 predicted proteins | sample AusTroGonzalo_MG_FD_203881 | JGI IMG/M metagenome (GOLD analysis project Ga0310786, IMG submission 203881) | Bovine rumen microbial communities from tropical cattle in Woodstock, Queensland, Australia - Gonzalo_03 (v2) (version 2) | ecosystem: Host-associated > Mammals > Digestive system >...
AATGGCGGTATTGATTTGTTGCTGTGGCGTGAATGCCAATCCATACATTTTTTGCACAAAAATCAAGGCTGTATCATAATTATATGATCTATATTCTTCGTATAATTTTCCGCAAAGGTTATAGTCGTTGCAGGAAAGGTCAAATGCAAGGGTAAGACTATCAATCCTGTGCCGCTTTGCCGTTTCAAATTCAGGACGTTTTTCGAGTGCTTGCTCTAAACGTTTAAGCTCTGATTTTACTGGTATTTCCTGCGAATTTGCAAAGATAAAAAACGTGGATGAAAAGATGATTAGAAGTACGTACTTTTTCATGGCAGTTGAATTTTGCGGCAAAGGTAGAAAAAATATCTCAAACGACCAAAATTTTTATATAAATTATCTTGATTTTTTCAATATTTTTTGTGTATATCGTATATAATGTGTAATTTTGCGCAGATTTTTATTAATTAACACACCATGAGACCACTTTTCCCGATATTTTTTCTAACTATCCTATTGACAGGTTGTGCCAAGAATCTGACGGTACAATCTCCGGATGGCACAATAGCAGTAAATTTCCGCCTTACTTCCGATGGCTCTCCGACCTACAAAGCGAACGCCATCGATTGGTCTGCGCTTGGTTTATTGGCAGAGGAGACGGACTTGAGTAAGGGGTTTATGTTTCTTGGCTCCGAGCTATCGACCTGTGATACCACTTGGGAAACCGTTTGGGGAGAAGATCGCCTTATTCGTGACCGTCACAATGAACTGACCGTTCACTTACGTCATCAGTCGGGCATGCTGATGGATATCGTCTTCCGCCTGTTTAATGACGGATTTGCTTTCCGTTATGTCTTCCCCGAACAGGAAAGTCGTCCTTTGACCATCACGGACGAGTTGACTTCCTATCACTTTGTAGGCAATCCATCAGCTTGGTCTATCCCTTGGATGACTGAGTATTATGAGGGTTTATGGACGAAGGCACCTCTTCCCGAAAAATCGGACACAATGTGCTCGCCGATTACTATGGAGATGGAAGATGGCAGTTATGCGTTTATCCATGAAGCCGCCTTGTATGACTATCCTGCGCAAAACCTCTATGTAAAGGACGGGCAGCTGTGTACGCATCTTACCCCTTGGCGTAATGAGCAAGGTGTGATGCGCGTTAAAGCTTACGAGACCGTGCCTTTTGCCACCCCGTGGCGAATGGTGATAATGACGAAGACCCTTCCGGAATTGGTGGCTTCACGGATTATGCTCAATCTCAATGAACCCTGCCAAATCGAGGATACGTCTTGGATCAAACCGATGAGGTTTATTGGAATATGGTGGGGAATGCACATCAAAACCATGACGTGGGAGATGGGACCCAAACACGGAGCTACCACCAAGAACATGGAGCGTTATCTGCATTTTGCCAAAGAGCACGGCATAGAAGCTGTCTTGGCAGAAGGGTGGAACATCGGTTGGGAAGATTGGAAACACTTCTCTTTTACCGAGCCTTATCCGGATTGGGATATGGATTATTTGAGCCGTTTTGCGCAGGATATAGGTGTACAGATCATCGGTCACAACGAGACCGGCGGTAATGCTGCGGACTATGAGGCGGTGTTGGATGAAGCTTATACCTATCATCAGAAACATGGTATTCACGCCATTAAAACCGGTTACGTAGCGCCGATTATCAGGACTATGGACGGTTTGCAATGGAACAAGGGACAATCAGGAGTGCGCCATTATCGCAAGGTTATTGAAACCGCAGCCAAGTATCACATCGCTATCGATAATCACGAACCCGTGATGCCGACAGGCTTACAACGAACCTATCCGAATCTCATGACCCAGGAAGGCGTACGAGGCCAAGAATGGAACGCTTGGAGTGTGGACGGAGGAAGTCCTTGCGAGCATGTAACTGTGTTGCCCTTTACCCGTATCATGGCCGGACCGGTGGATTATACGCCGGGGGTGTTTAAGTTTGAAAACCCCGTTATTCCAACTACCCGCGTACATTCGACACTCATGAATCAGTTGGGCTTGTTTGTGTGTTTTTATTCGCCGCTGCAGATGGTATGTGATTTGCCCGAACACTATATGGCCTATCCGGATGCCTTCAAGTTTATTGAGCAGGTGCCTTGTGACTGGGAACGCTCGCTCTTGGTGGATGGCAGGATTGGCGACTTCTGTATCTTCGCGCGTCAGGGTAGAGGTTCTCAAGATTGGTATATAGGCGGTATTACCGATGAACAGGCCCGTGAGGTGGACGTGCCGCTGAACATGTTGGGCGAAGGTGAATATACGCTGACGCTTTGGGCTGATGCACCTGATGCCGATTGGCAAACGCGCCCGTACGCGTATGATATTAAGGAATACACCGTCCACAAGTCGGATACTATGCATATCCGAATGGCTGCCGGCGGTGGTTTTGCAGGAATAATCAAATAAACATATTTATTAAACATGAAAAGAAAATTTCTACTAATGGTGCTGGTTTTCAGCAGTTGTGCGTTAATCGCGCAGACGCTGGATATTCAAGGTACTGTAACCGACACGAACGGCGAAACGCTGATAGGCGCTTCGGTAGTAGTGCAGGGAACAACCCTTGGAACCGTTACGGATTTTGACGGACACTTTGCTTTGAGCGGCGTGCAAGCCGAGGCGGTATTGGAGTTCTCGTACATGGGTTACGAGAGCCAAAGCGTGTCCGTTGAAGGTAGGGCGCTAATCAACGTGGTAATGGCTGAAGCCGGTTTGCAGGTGGATGAAGTGGTGGTAATCGGTTATGGCAGCCTCAGTAAAAAGGAAGTATCCAGTTCTATCGTCCAAATCGATGCCAAGGACTTTGTCAAAGGCCCGATGAACAATCCCATGGAAATGTTGAATGGTAAGGTGGCAGGTTTGACCGTGAACAGCACAAGTGCGGCTGACCCGAATTCCACATCTTCGTTGCAGATTCGTGGAGCCGGTTCGTTGAGCGGCAGTAACAATCCGCTGTATGTCATAGACGGCGTGGCGGGTGGCGATATCCGCAATATCAGTTCGCAGGATATTGAGTCCATCACGGTACTCAAAGATGCCGCCAGTGCTGCTATATACGGTACCCGTGGTGCGAACGGCGTGGTGATTGTTACTACCAAGAAAGGCACCGCCGAACAGGGACGCTTTGACGTGACTTACGATTCGTATTTTGGTGTGAATGTGGCCAAACCTCATGCGGCAGTACTTACCGCAGATGAATTCCGTCGTGCACGGCGAGGTACGGACTATGGCTATAATACCGATTGGTACAGCGAAATAACCCATCCTGCGGCCTACGATATCAACCAGTATATCAATGTTTCTACCGCAACGAAAGGAGGCTCCTATACCGCCAGTCTTAACTACAAAACTGCCAACGGTTTAGATATAATCAGCAAGCGTCAGGAGTACGGTGGTCGTTTTGCCATGGAGCAGAAATGCCTAAAGGATTATCTGACCATCTCTGCCGGTCTGACCGGTCGCCGCGTTGATGAGGTGTGGGGTGATAATGGACAGATAGACAATGCGCTCACAACCAATCCGACGATGCCTGTTTATAACAAGGACGGCAGTTATTACCAGCCGACCGGTTCAACCGGTGCCACGAACCCTGTAACCCGCCTGAAAGAGACCGAATCCAACGGTCAGCGCCTATATATGCTGGCGAACGCAGGATTGAAGCTCAAAATCTATTCGGACGAGCACCATAATCTCAATACCTCTGTTACCTATGCCTTGGATTACAACGATTTGAAGTCCAATACCTACGCTTCGTCCAAATCCAATGAGAGTTATTGGGGCGGCTATAACGGTCGTGCGAACGTGAACTACCAGAAATGGCAGACCCACCATTTGGATTGGCAGATTAACTACGATTTCCAGTGGGACGACCACACCTTGCGTTTTGTGGCAGGTACATCGTGGGAACAAGCCCGCTGGGAGCAGGTAGGAGCAGAAAACTACGATTTCTCGTTTGATAACACCAAGTGGTACGATATATCTTCCGGTGGTTGGCTGGCAGACGGCTTGGCAAATATGTGGACGGGCCAAACCCAGTCTTCGTTGTTTGGTTTCTTCGGCCGTATCAACTACAACTGGCGGGACATGCTCTTCGTAAGTGCCTCTCTTCGTCGCGAGGCAAGCACGAAGTTCGGTGTGCAAAGCCGCTGGGGAAACTTCCCATCTGCAAGTATTGCATGGGAAATGACGGAAGCCGGCTTCATGGAACCTGCCAAAGGCGTTCTTAAAAGTCTCAAACCCCGTTTCTCGTTCGGTGTTACCGGTCGTGAACCCTCCAGTCCTTATCAATCTTTGGCTACCTACAGCACAAGTTATGAGTATTTCATGGATGGCGTATGGGTGACTGGTTATGCCCCCTCCAGTAACGCGAACCCGCTGCTCAGTTGGGAAAAGTCTGTTTCCTATAATATAGGCGTGGACTTTGACCTTTGGCACCGTTTGCGTGGAAGTATAGAGTATTACATCCGTCAATCGCCGGACCTGCTATACAACTATACCGCTCCGCAACCGCCCTACGTATATGAGTCAGTACTGGTGAACGTAGGAACAACTACGAACCGCGGTATCGAGATATCGCTCAACGCAGACGTGCTCCAATACAAGAACTTCAAATGGAATAGCGGTATCAACTATTCATACGGACGCACATATCTGACCAAACTCTCCAACGATGTATATCAGGCTTCGTTCCTTGAACTCTACCAGAAACCCGGTGTAGGTACTTCCGAGTATTTCTTCCGTGTGGAGGAAGGCGGTGAGATAGGCCAGTTCTATGGCTATAAGTACGCCGGTGTTGATGTGAACGGAAACATGTATGTCTTGGATAATGACGGCAATCCGCAGCCGATTAGTTCTGCTGACCCCAAATGGAAACGCTATATCGGAAACGGCGCACCCAAGCACACGCTCAGTTGGTCGAACAGTTTGGAGTTCTACGGCTTTGACCTCTCCATCCTCTTTACCGGAGCCTTTGATTTCGATGTCTTCAACATGCGCAAGTACGGCATGGGTTTGCAAGGCTGCGGTACCGACAATGTGCTGCGTACGGCTTATTCCGATGACAAGGCCGTTCGTACAGGTGGCGGAAATATATCAAGCTATTTCTTGGAGGACGGCTCGTACTTCAAACTGGATAATATAACGCTTGGTTATAATTGGCGTTGGCAGGATAAGGTAATTGACGGTTTGCGTCTGTATGTTACCGCCAAGAACATCGTCACGATGACGAGCTACACAGGAAACGACCCGAGCACCGTAGCTGTGACGGGTATTACTCCCGGTGTTGATGTTGCTTCGGCGTATCCGACCGCCGCACAATTATGTTTAGGTGTAACCCTCAAATTGCATTAAGTTATGAAAAAGATAGTATATGTTTTTTTGGCAGTATTAGCCCTCTCTTTCTCTTCCTGCAACATGGAGGAGCAGGTCTTCGACCGGATGGATGCTAAGGATTATTACCGAAACGAGACCTCTATCAAGGGGGCAATCGCTTCAATCTACGGCACAGCTGCCATGAGTTATCTCGAGTATTTCTGGTACTTGCAGGAGTTCCCCGCTGACCAGATTGTCTGGCGTGTGTGGTACGGAGGTTTGTGGGGTTACGATGAGGGCGAGAAGACCGTCCTCTCTACGCACACATGGACGGCTGAGTCCAAAATCATCCGTTCTGCATGGGAAAGAGCGTGGACAACGATAGGTCTGTGCAACACCTTGCTGTTGAATCTTGATGAACTTGACCCTGCTGATTTGAACATGACCGAAAAGAAAATGGAGGCATATAAGGCAGAAGTGCGTACCTTGCGCGCTTGGGCGTACTATAACTGCTTCGAGATTTGGGGTGGAGCGATTCCTCTCTATACCAGTACGGATGTCACCACTATCCCGGGTTCGGCAGACGAGAATTTCAAAACCGGTTGCAACAAAGTCTATGACTTCATCTGTTCCGAACTGGATGCCACCTACGCCGCATTGGATGCCGAAATAGGCAATAACGCGACCCGTAATCGTATGAACCAGGCTGTGAACCGCATGATAAAAATGCGAATGCTCCTTAATTCGGAAGTCTTTACCGGTACGCCGCGCTTTACCGAGTGTGCTACCCTCGCCCAAGAACTGCTCGACGGCAAATACGGCACCTACAGCCTCGCTTCGGATTATCGCGATATCTATCACGTAACCAACACCACCTGCCCCGAGGTTGTTATGGCATTTGCTATGGAGAACGGCCAACTCAATGCCGGTTGGATGCGGGATATGCCATTCCTTGCCTATACCTATGCTGATTACTTCGATTTCAGCAGCACGCAAAGCGCTTGGAACTGCTGCTGCCTTGCGCCGTCTTACGACAATTCCGGTACAGTCAATGAACTGCTTGGCTATTCCGAGGGCGCAAAGTGCTTCCTTGACCCGCCATACAATGACCGGCTCGGCGCCGTCTATGAGCGGTTCTCTGACAAGGACATCCGCAAGACGAACTACGTTTGGGAAAACGGCAATTACAAAGGTATCTTCCTCCGCGGCTTGCAGAAAGCCAAATGGGGTACCGGCGAAGTGCTCAAAGCAGATGCCGACCGCGACAAGATGGACCTCTATTATGCTGACCAGGTAGGGCAGTTCGGTGGTGCGAACACGATTGGTCGGGCTTTGGAGTCTGTGATGTCTCCGCGTTGGGGACAAACGAACTCCGGCGTTCGGCTTGTGCGCTATCCGATTTATCCCGCCAGCGAAGGCAAGGATTTCCAAGACATTGATGATGTCGAGTTCCGCTGGGCGGAAGTCTATTACACACTCGCTGAGTGCAAACTGCGTGCGGGAAATACTGCCGAAGCCGAACAGCTCGTACTCAAGGTTCGTCAACGTTATTTCACCAATCCTTCCGATGCCTCTCAATACGGACGTTTCGATGCCGTGGACGAGGCGTGGATGTTAGACCAGTGGGGGCAGGAGTTCCTTTGTGAAGGACGTCGCCGCCGCACCGACCTGCGCCGCTTTGACAAGTTTACCCAAGGTCAGTGGTGGTTCTTCGGACGCGCAGCCGATGACGGTTTCTCGTACCCTGCCAAGCGTGACCGTAAATACGAATGGTATCCCTTACCTTCCTCGGCGCTGAGTGTCAATCCCGGACTCAAACAGAATCCGAATTATTGATGCCCAAATGACTAAATGCCTAAATAAATGGTAAATGGTAAATGACCAAATGGTAAATAAGAAAATGTGAAAATATGAAAATGCGAAAATTACTTCTAATAGCCCTTGGCTCCTTGCTCCTCGCAAGCTGCAAGCAGGAGGAAATCGTTTATGACCACGAGTTGCCGCAGTTTGAAATCCGTAACGATGCTATCCTTTTGGAGTTCATCGCACCGACCGGTACTGCTGTTGATGACGAGATATTCATCTACGGAGCTTTCAATGGCATGGACGAGAATACCGTCCTCACGGATATCCAATGGAAGCTCGAGAAAGCAACCCAATCCGACCAGAAGTGGGGTATCTACCTCTATCCCAAAGATTTTGCCAAAGGCAAGAGTCTTATGGACGGCTTTACCTTCGTCAGCAAGAAAGCCGGCGCTGAGCGCGATATTGAAGGTAAGCCCGTTTCCCATACGCTGGATGTGACGGTCGGTACACGCACCAATATCTGGGCGGAACGGTGGGCTTCTTACTTCGCCGGTGGAGACCAAACCCGTCACGATGGTGTTGTGGTCTATGTCTTTGACGAGAGCGGTTTTGAGAACCTCTGCTTGTACCTCTACGGCGAGGTGGATAACCTTAACGGCACGTGGCCGGGAATGAAACCTACCGGCACAGAAACCATTAACGGTGTCGAGTTCACCTACTTTGACCTTGGCGAGGATAACACCGGCCTCAGTGAGACCTTTATCTTCAACGATAACGGCTCCAACCAATTGGCGGATTACGGACCGGTTGTTATTGAAGAAGACCTCTACCTCCACATCACAGCCGACGGCAACGTCGTACCCTATTCGTCCACCGAACCCAAGGACGAGAAGGACGGTGCCCGCGTTTATGTCCTCGACGGAGTGGGTTGGGGCATGAGCACAACGCTCTATCTCTACGGCGAAGTCAATAATCTCAACGGCGGCTGGCCGGGTATGAAGGTCAAGGGCACCACCACAATTGGCGAATACATCTATCTCTATTATGACATGGGTGCTGCCAACGAAGGACTCAAGGAGAACCTCATCTTCAGCCAAAGCGGTAAGGACCAGCTCAAGGATTATACCGATTATACCATCGGCGAGGACCTCTACCTCTATATCAGCACAGCTGGAGTGGAGAAGATTGAAGACCCCGAGCACCCTGGAGACAAGACGTGGTTTGACCCGTCTCCTTCAGAGGCATCCATTGACATCTATTTCTATAATGCCACAGAGACAGTTCCGCTGACGCACGTGTATGCCTACGGTTCCTCTGAAGCCTTTGGCGGCTGGCCAGGAACGGCATTTACCCAGATGGATTCCCTTATGGTTTTCGGAATAAAGCTGTATCATTTCACCGTACCTTGCCACAAGAACGATGTATTCAACCTCATCGTGAATGACAGCAAGGGCAGCAACGATGGCGGCGCACAGTTAAACGACTACGTTATATCAGCTACGGAGGACGAGAACGAACTCTACCTCAAAGTCTCTGACGATAACCTCGCCCCCCTCGAAATGACCGTCAAAGCGCCGCTAAAGAAATAAATGGTAAATGGTAAATGATAAAATGTGAAAATATGAAAATGCGAAAATTACTTCTAATAGCCCTTGGCTCCATGCTCCTCGCAAGCTGCACCCACAAAGACGAGCCTATTATCACTCCCGAAGGGAAAGATGCTGTTCGTCCTGCACCGACTACCGTTATTTACGAGTGCAATGAGCGTCTTTTTGCCGAGAAGGATGTCTTCAAAGCCATCGAAGCCTATGTCCCTGAATTGGAACGTATGGGTGTAAACGTCCTCTGGCTGATGCCTATCCACCCGCGGGGAGCAGACGAGAAATCCATTGGTTCACCCTATTGTGTACGTGATTACCGTGCGATTGACCCGCTCTTTGGGTCGTTGGCGGATTTCAAACAGCTTGTCAACACATGCCATGCGCACGGTATTCGCGTACTTTTGGACTGGATTGCCAACCATACAGCTTGGGATAATGCGTGGGTTACCAACCATCCCGATTGGTATGAAGGTCCATCAACCGGCGACGAGCAGTACTGGAAGGATGTCACTTTCCTGAACTACAACCTGCAAGCCGTTCGCGACACAATGACAGATTGCATGCTCTACTGGGTGCGTGAGGCGGATATTGACGGCTTCCGTTGCGACTATGCAGGAGGTGTGCCTCTCGATTGGTGGAAAGCAACCAACGATGCCATTCTCAAACTCAAACCCAATGCGATCCTTCTTGCCGAAACAAGCGATACCCGCCATTACGACGCCGGTTTCAATCTCCTTTATAGCTGGAGTTTCCTCAGTGCCATCGAAAGCGTCTATAGCGGCACAGGTCGCTGGAGCGCACTCGTCTCTGCCCATCAGTCCGAGTACAATGCTACCCCCGCCGATAAGGAGCGTATGCGTTATATCACCACTCACGATGAGACGGCTGATTACTCACCGGCTGCCTTCTATCGTGATGCGGCAGGGGAACTGTCTGCGTTCTGCCTCACCATCTTTATGGGCGGCGTTCCGATGATTTACTCCTCGCAGGAAATAGGAAATACCAATACCATCAGTTTCTTCGAGTATAAAGTCATGGATTTCAAATCCCAGAATGCTACTCGTGATGCGCTCGCTGAGATTCTGCGTGTGTGGCACGAAACCAAGGACCTCCGTGGAGGAGAACAAACACTCGGTTCGCTTTCCGCGCGTGTTCCTTATATAGAATATGTAAAGGGCGACAAAGTGCTCCTCGTCTTCTGCAATACCTCGAACTCCGAGCAACAAGTCAAACTCCCGATGCGCTACGAGGGTACGAAACTCACTAACCTTTTCACCGGCGAGTCCAAAGTCCTCGAAACAGTATTAACCTTGAAACCGCGAGATTATCGTATTTATACACGATAACCTTCATATATCATTATTAACCCTTAAATTTCTAAAATTATGAGAAAAGTTTTATTCTCTTTGGTGCTTGCATTAACTGCAACAACCTACCTTTCGGCAGCTGCTACGAAACTCTACTGCCAAATGCCCTACGACTGGTGGTGGGCGAACGATGGCGCAAAAACCGCTGCTATCAGTATCTACGCTTATGGCGAAGGTGACGTTAAGAATGCGGATTGGCCCGGACAACTCATGACCGAGGTGGACGCTACCAAACACGAGTGGTCGATTGACATTGACCTCGCCGGCTACACACACATTATCTTTGCTCGTTCCAGCAATGCTAACGATGATTGGGGTGCAAAGACCGGCGACCTGCCTATTAGTGAAATCGGTACCAAAAACCTCTATATTATCACTTCCGAAACGGCTGTTTGGGGTGACCCGGGCTGCGCAGGTAAATGGGGCGAATTCGGTAAGGACGAAGTAACTCCGGGTTCCGGTGGTGGTGGCGGTGGTGAAACACCAGCAACCAATGTGATTGTAAAAGTGAAGAAACCCGCAACTTGGGAGAAAATTGCTGCTTATGCTTGGGCAACTGGTAAGCAAGACAAAGACCTCCTTGGTAGCTGGCCTGGAAAGGAAATGCAGGCTCTCGGCGGCGACTGGTACGGACTCTATGTTCCCGCCAATGTAAACCTCATTGTCAATAACAATAACAATGGCCAGCAGGCAAATGACTATGTTGTTACTGCTGCTGTCTGCTTGGAGAATATTGCTGACAAAACAGATCCTACTGTAGCTGACTGCACCGGCGTAAAAGACCCCGATGAGGGATATACTCCCGTTGTTGACCCTGCGAAGGACGTTGTTATCAAAGTGAAGAAACTCGCTGACTGGACAGGTCTCGCAATTTGGGCGTGGGGTAGCTCCGACGCTACGTGGATGGCGCAATTCACCGCTTGGCCAGGCGTAGCTATGACTGCTCTCGGCAATGACTGGTACTCCTTCACCATTAAGGATGACGCCACCTTCATGTTCAACGACGGCGTAGAAGGTACTTCTAACAAATCCCAAGCAACGAAAGTTTCCGAGGCTACTTGCTATACCATCAGCACAGAAACCGAACTCAATGGCGAGAACCAACCCGAACACAAACTCGTTGTTGTGGACTGCGCTACCGTTGATCCCAATCCCCAAGCAATCCAACAAGTAGAGAGCAACCAAATGCAATCCATCAAGATTATGCGTGATGGTCAGCTCTACATCCTCCGTGATGGCAAGATCTACAACGCCCTCGGCATCGAAATGTGATATTCATTATTGATTATTCGCTAAAAAAAGATATTCATTATTTATTTTTAATTATTAATTAAAATGCGTCGCCTCTCTATCCTCTCAATCATCCTTTTCTCGGTGCTCTTTGCTTTTGCAGACACCTACACTATTTATGTTAATAACCAAACCGGTTGGAGTACCTTTGATTTGTATGCTTGGGGGGATAGTGAGGTCTTTGGCAAATGGCCGGGTGCTACGTCAGCTCCCTCGACTACTGTTGGGGGAGTGACGTACAGCCTCTACTCTTTTTCTGTGGCTGACGGTGCCAAATCCATGGAGCTCAACCTCATCTTCCACAACAATGTGGGCGAAGGCTTGTCCGGCGACCGCCGCCAACTTATCAAACTGACCACAGCTCGCGATTATTGCCTCAAAGTCACCGATTCCGGCATCACCGAACTATCCGTTCCTTCCGTGCCTGCCCAGCCGACACTCACGGTGGATAATACCTCTCCTATCTCCAACAATAACCGAGTCATTTACGAACTCAATCTCTACGACTTCACCGCTGCCGGCACACTTTCTGCCGCACAAGCACGCCTGTCCGAACTCCGCAAACTCGGTATCGACATTATTTGGCTGATGCCCATCTTCCCCCGCGGACAGCAAGGCAAAATCGGCACGCTCGGCAGCCCTTATGCGCCTAAAAGCTATACCCAAGTCAATTCCGACCACGGCTCGCTGCAAGACCTCAAGAACTTCGTCAACAAAGCCCACGAACTCGGAATGGCTGTCTGGCTCGACTGGGTGCCCAACCACACAGGGCTTGACCATGAATGGGTCACTTCGCACTCCGATTACTATGTCTGGTCCGGCGGTTCTATCCAGCACCCCAATGACTATGGCGATGTCTATCAGCTCAACTTCCAGTCCTCTGCGATGTGTTCTGCGATGATTGACGCCATGAAGTACTGGGTCAACGAAGCCGATATAGACGGCTTCCGATGGGATTATGTCTCTTCCCCCAAGATTGGACTATCCTTCTTCCAGCAGGCTATTCCCGCCATCCAGAATAACTCCCGCAACAAGCACGTTGAGATGCTTGGCGAGGCGGACTTTACCGCTTCAGGTAATAGTTACCTCTACAACGCCGGCTTCGAGTACGACTATGCGTGGGGCTATGCTGACGGACTCAAATCCGTTGGTACCGGCACCAGCGTCAATAACGCCCGCAATGCCGCACAGAACCTCCTGAACACCCTTAACAGCAACTATTCCTACATGAGTCGTATGGCGTATCTCACCAACCACGACGATATAGGAAATAACTTCTCCTCCAATTACATGTCTGTCCTTGGCAGCAATGTCGCACCCATGACCGTCATGTACTTCACCTTCTTTGGAATGCCCCTTATCTATGTCGGACAGGAAATCGGCTATTCCGGGATTCTGAACTACTTCAATCGTAACTCCATCAATTGGAATTCTATCAATTACCCCATATACAACACTATTCGTTCGCTCGTGGCACTCAAGCACACCCTTCCTGCCTTGGCGGATGGTGCAGCTGCCTACCGAGCCTCTACCAAACTGCTCACCACCAATAACTCCTCTGTTCTTGCTTTCGAGAAATCCAAGGCGGGTAATACCGTTATTGTGGTTATCAACCTGAGCAACAGCACCGAATCAGTAACCCTTTCCGGCGTAACGGAAGGAGACTATACCTGCCTGCTTAACAGTAGCACGATTGCTACAGGTTGCTATACCTCCGAGGCGTCCATCAGTGCCTCTTCGCCCATCGCTATTGAGGCAAAGGGCTATCGCGTGTATTCAAACACAACCCAGCAGAAGAACTACCACATTTATGTGAACAACCAAACCGGCTGGTCCGAGTTTGACCTTTACGAGTGGGGTACACCGCATGAGATTTACGGTGCTTGGCCGGGAGCGAAGACTGCACCCACCAAGACGATAGACGGTATTACCTATCTCGATTATGATTATTCCTTGCCCGAATCAACTTCCACGATGGAACTCAATCTCATCTTCCACAACAATGTCGGCGAGGGCAAAACCGGTGACTACCGCCAACTCATCACTCTCACGGAGCCGAAAGATTATTACCTCACCGTCACTCACACCAACATCACCACTGCAGAAGAAAATATTGAAGCAGAAAAATTATCCAATATCCAATATCCAATATCCAATATCAAATATCTAAAAGACGGCCATCTTCTAATCCTCACCCCCGATGGCAAAACCTACAACGTCCTCGGCCAAATGATTAAATAACCCAATAAATGACAAAATGGTAAATGATTAAATGGTAAATGATTTTGTGTTTTACAACATTAAATGGTAAAATTTTATTAAAATTCTTTGCGTATATCAATTATTTTTCCTACTTTTGCCGCTGAATTACATATTGTTACTAAATTCTGCTTTTTGTTTACATTTTGTTACTTTGCACCACTCTGAAATTAAGCCGCCATTAAGCCACCACTAAGCCGCTTTCACCCATCTGACATTTTGTCACCTTTTTGCCCGAAATCATAACAAAATGTCACTCCAACCCCTAATTCACTTCCACGCAACGAATCCATATATGTCCTCAAAAAGGAACCTTTAAATAAACCCAAAATTAACCCTTAAATCTAAAAATGTATGAGAAAACTAATCTTTTTTATGCTTGCTATCCTCTATAGCAGCGCAATCTTCGTCCGTGCAACCGACTACTACGTCGCTCATGATGATAATATCGGAGGCTTGTCATGGAGTAACAATAAAGAAAAAATGACCGCCAAAGGGGATGGTACGTATTATTTCACTTTCTTTGCAGTGCCAAATAGTACCAATGCTGCTCTTAAAATAACAGAAAACGGTGATTGGAATCCTCAAATCAATTACACGAATCTAAATACTAGCAAGTCTAATATTACCTTTAGTGCGACGGATGGTGATAATAATGTTAAATTCACTACTACATCTGTTCAGAATATTACCGTTTGTACAGACGGAACAGATATGTGGGTATTAGCAGATGATCCTTTCATTAAATCTGAAGTGCTGAATGGTTCACAGGTGATGTTCTATTATGGTTCACCAACTTCTTGGGGACATAATACTATGTATTTCTTAACTGCTTCTGACAAAAAGCCCAATGAAAATGGTTATGCACTAACAGGTAAATCTCATGAATGGAAGTCTGGGTATTATTCTACTATCGGGCTATTTGCCTTGAATTCATCAACGACATATAATCTTTCCAATAATAATGATTGGGTAGGAAATGGCAAATCCGGATTAGCGGCCGGTTGCTTTGCAGATATGAGCGGTGATGTCACCCAGAATAGTTCTTTCGTTTGTGCATTAGGCTCGACCTCTTATTCAATGACTCAAGGTGATGCTTCTGTTTCGATTTCTTCGACGGTTAGCGGAACATCTGGATTGGGATTTTCTTATTCTTTGGAGCACTATTATATCTCTTTAGACGGAACAACGTGGTCTGAGTTTAACCCTTCAAGTACAGGCAGTCTTGCGCAAGGCTCTTATACTATAAAAGCTCTTGCGACGGATGGTCATATTTATTTAGTCTCCACCAATTCGGCTACATTAACAGTTAATCCTCCTGCTGCTGGTTCGCACAATATTACTGCCACAACAGCCACGAAATGGACGTACGGCTCATTACCCGGTTCTGAGACAACAGGAGAAACGGTTGAATTTACCGTTACTCCATTTAATGGATATACTGTTGAGGTTACGAGCTCAGATGCTGCTATCACAAAGAATGGTAATACCTATAGTTTCACAATGCCGGATAACGATGTTGCTATAACTGTTACTCCAACAGCATTGTCATATAATATAATCTATCCTGCATCTCCTTCACATTACACACTTGCTGGAGGCAATCCGGCTACTGGAAACACCGATGCTACCATTAACTTTACGGCTACGCCGGATGCTAATTACTTCTTGGCTGTCACTGTAAATGGTGTTGCTGTAGAAGGTGTGAATAATGTATATTCGTTCACAATGCCGGCGGAGGCGGTAACGGTAGCAATTTCAGCTTCAACTTATCGTTCGTTTGATGGCTCCACTCCGATATATCTCAACGGGGCAGCAGTCAGCTGGTGGTTAGATGCAGATGCCGTTCAGAAAGCTACCTTTACAAAAAGTGACGAGAGTACAATTGTAGTTACCGGAGTTTTGGAAGAAGGAAGCGTTTATGCATATATTCCTGAAGCTGGAGCATATAAGTCAGTTCAATTCTCTCGTCATAATCCAAGTAACGTATCAGAAGATTGGGGACATACTGACCATATTTCATTAATTGGAACTGATGCTAATAATTATGTCAATTCATTCGCTCAGAACTCAACGGAAGCAACTTGGTCAACCTTTACTCCTACGCCTTCTTATACCTTTACAAATGGTACAACTATCTATATTGACTTTACTGCAATGACCGAGGGTGCGACGGGCGTTAATTATCCAAATGCTAACGAAGCTACTCTTGGTTGGAAAGGAGATGGAGCAGGAACAGTTATTCCGGTTACCTTTACTGCAAATGTCAAATGGATAACGAATCAAGTCTTTATCAAAACAGAGAAAACAGATTGGGCAGATCAGAACTTTATCATTCCAGGTACAGGGAATAACTGTGTTGTAGTTGCCGCTGATGGTGCTTCTTATTCTTGGACGACAATAGTACCGCCGCCTCCTACAATAGCATTACACAGTAACTTGACTAATCCTGAATGGGAATCAAGTGCCGACTTTACTGTTGCTTCAGGCAACGCTACGGCTTCTCTGACAATGACGATTAGCCAAGGCAATTCATACGAATTCGGTGTTAAGGTTGATGGCGATTGGCGCTCCAATGGTTCTGCCTTCGATCGCTTCAATAATTCTGCCGCTATTCCGGCAGGTAATACAAGCAACTGCACCTTCGTTGCTGATGCTACCGGAGACTACACCTTTACATGGACATACGCTACCAATACACTTAGCGTGGAATATCCGGAAGCTCTGTCTGTGGCACTCACTGGCTTGGCTGCTTCCCAATTCGTGGGAGACGTAGTTACTGTAGGTGCATCCTCTAACTTGACGAACCCGTCCTACGTATATCAGCTCAAGATAAACGACGGCGAATTCGCTGCTCTGGCAACCAATCCTTATACTTTTGCATCGGCAGGTACCTATACTTTCAAGGTAACCGCAACCGGTGACGAGGGTAGTGTAGTGGCAACGAAAGAGGTAGCGGTTTACGCACCCCTTACCCTCTACTTCATCAATAAAGACGCTTGGACAAATCCGACGGCTTACGCTTACGGTACCGGTGATATCAAGAATGCTGCTTGGCCAGGAGAAGCTATGACTGCCACAGGTGATGCAACAGCCGGGCATAGTTATGGTGTTTACTCCATAATAATCGCTAAAAATAGATATAGCAATATTATCTTCAGTGACAATGGTGCAAACCAAACAGGAGACTTGACATTTGATGAGGCAACCCCGTACTACTACAACGGCGCATGGTATGCTACATTGGCCGAATGCGATCCCGCCTCTGCTGATGTAACTTATCACCTCTATGTTCGTGAATATGTAGGATGGACTGATTTTTATGTATATGCTTGGGGGGATAAGGAGTTCTTTGGCGGATGGCCGGGTCAGTTAACACCGGATAATACAGCTACTATTGATGGTGTTACCTATAATGTCTATGACTATGAGGCACCTGCAGATGCTGCAATACAGATGCACCTTATCTTCAACAACAATGGTCCTGGTGAGGGGCAAGAGGGAGATTATCGTCAACTCCTTGACATCACCACCGCAAAGAACTGCACGATTTCTGTCAATGACTTTGCCGCGTGGGAAGGACTTGCCGGAGAGAAGCGCTTCCGTCCGTGCTTACCGCTTGCACATGTATATGGCTACCAGTACAATGAATATGGAACAGTTGGCGACGAGTGGCCGGGTGCAGAACTTACACCTGATGCAGAAGGATGGTATTCGTACGTAGTGAGCAAAGGAGGAACGGTTATTTTCAATAATGGTACAGGCGCTGACGCTATGCAGACCGGTGATTTTGCTTATACTGATGCAGACCCCGTTGCTGATGAGTGTGCTGCATGGCACGGAGTGATTAACGTGTCCGGCGAACCTGCTAAAACGTATATGTTCACAGAAAACGATTGTGATGCTACTTGTGCTTCTGTTGTTAACTATACCCGCGAGACTGTTTCGGGACGTTATGGCACAATCTGCTTGCCGTTAGAGGATAATACCATTGCGACTGTGACCGGCGCAACCTTATATAGTATCACCGGTAAGGAAGAAGGTAAAGGACTCTATCTCGAACCTGAGTCACGTATGGTGGCAGGCAAACCGTATTTCTTCTTGGCAAACGGTAGCGAACTGAATATACACTATCTGCCGGCAGAAAATCCTTCCGCTACATATAGCAACCTCGGATTAGTGGGTAACGCAACCGCAACCAACTTGCTCGTTCCGGATAATGATAATAACTATATCCTTTATAATAACTTGCTCTACTTCGTGGATAGCGAAGCTTACGCTGGTCCATATTGCGCATACGTGGCTTGGAACGATGTGCCTGTAATGAGCAATCCGTCAATGGCGCCGAGTCACATGAAGCTTTTGGGTGTTCGCTCAACACCGACTTCGATTGAAGTTGTTGGCCTTGAAAATGCTGATACCCGCAAAGTGCTTATTGATGGTCAGTTATATATCATCCACAATAATCAGATGTATAATGTAACCGGTCAAATTGTTAAATAATAATTCGGAGGAAACAACTATGCAAAAGAAACAATATTGCGCACCGAGCGTACAAAGTTTTATCATGTTATCGATGACACAACCGCTTCTTAGCAGTCCGAATTTGGGTCTTGGCGGTTCAACCAGTAGCATTAGCACAACACCTATTGTTGGTCAATAATACAGTCAGACTCCCAACGCACAGCGTTATATACAAGAACGGCACCCTCTCGGATGCCGTTCTTGATTTTATCTATTCGTCAATCAAATGTATTACCTTCTCCCACCTGTAGAGACTTAATGCATTAAGTCTCTCAAACAAAAAAGATATTCATTATTCATTAATCATTATTCATTGAATTTCCTTTCCTTGCGCATTATACTTCTTGTCCCCTTGAATAATAATCAATTGCCCGTCCTTCAGCATTTTATGAACCGTTGTTTTTTGCCCGCTTACCGCCTTGCAATCCGTAGTGGTCTGGTCGTCTTGGAACACAAACCGCAGCCGTTTAATAATACTTGAACCTCCGACCACTATATATGCCTTGTGTGCACTTAATCTGCCGGAGAACTGATAGAATCCTACGCCTTGTACACTATTATCCTCTGCCTTGCCGCTCAATACATAGCAGTTAGTCGGAGCATCCGCTGCGGCGTCTGCGCCAATAAGGTTATTAACTGCCGTAAAGCTCACCGCTTCGCCATCACTCTTAATAAGATTAAACGCAGCACTTGTTGCTTTCAAAATCACCGCTGTATTGGCAGGAATCACTTCTCCGCCTTCCGCAATCTTCGTCAGTTTAAGCGCATCAACATCCAAAGTGGCTATATATGCCTCCACACCTGCCGGCAACATAAACTTATTCGTCCCGTCATAGAACGTGGTGTAGTACACTCCCGCATGGTCGGGATCTACCTTCGCCGGCATTGGCACTCCACTTGCTTGCCCCATACGGTATTGGTACAGTTCCTCTTTTGCGGCTTCCAATGTATCACGGAACGCTGCATGGTTGATGGCAATGTTATAGGCGATATCCCCCAGTTGCTTACCGGCAGGCAGGTCAGATTCCCAGTGAGCGCCCAATAACAGACGGCAGTGGAGCCACTCATCAACCATGTTGTCAATCTTCTCGGTATTTGTAGGGTCTATATAGCGCAGGCAAGCACCAAACAACCCTGCAAAATATCCGTGTCCGGAAGGGTAAGAAGATTTGTCATTTTTGTCTACTGCATATTTTTGGCCTTTGTACCAATCTCCGAAAAATTTGTATGGACGAGGTCTGTCACGCCATAACTCGGAGGTATTATAGGTCTTCATTTGCTCGCATAACTGCTCCAAATTATACATGTGGGAAAATGTAGTCGTGTTTACCGAATAGGAAACGGTATTAGGTCTTCCGTTACAACGCTTTTCCTCGGCGTCTGAATTATTTTTTACCGTCACAAACGGCGCATTCATTACGCTGTCCGCGGACAACCTATAGAGAATGAATTTGTATGTTTCATTCTTCGCTGCCCATGTGGAGTCACAAATCTCCTCTGCGCTTCTCTGGTGCAATTTGTATGCACGATAGTTAACGGTGTCGTCTCTCCAAACCAAAGGTTGATGTGTCTCATCCGGAAAGTGTGGTAATACGGTATCGCCGCTTGGGAGCGCAGCCTTTAATTCTGCAAACTCTAGGTCAGTCTTAAAATTAAGAGCACTCACCGTTGTTGCCGCCATAATTGCGACCAAAAAGAATAATTTTTTCATACTATATTATTTTTATTGAATAAATATTCATTATTTAGAGAGACATTATCGATAATGTCTCTACAAGATATTCATTATTCATTGTTCATTATTCATTGTTCACTATTTTCTACCATTGTTCATTCGTTGACTTATCGTTAAGCCCCATAGTGTTGCTTACGCAAATGATAGAATTCGTTTCAATCTTTGATTCCCCTATTTTGGGGTGATTATACACTTTTTTTCTCATGGTATAAGTTCATTATTTAATATTGTCTCTTTCCTTGCGATAACATTTATACACTTCTGCCATTTCGGGGTCTTTACAAGCGCCTGCCATTTTGTCAAACATCATCCGAGACTTCATCGAACCACGTGACATTGTAGCGGCTTCTACCAGACGTGCGGTTTTATTACCGCTTTCAAACGGCACACTGATGCCGTTGGTCATTTTGGATAACTCCTTGTACCACGGCGCGTCCGTGATGGTTACGGTATCTATCTTGATTTTTTGCTCTGCTGCTTTTTGGGCTTCTATGCGCCAGTCAATCTGATTGCCCACCACATAATCCTTGTAGGTATAGCCCAACGGATGCGGCTCAGCATCGGAAATGAGCAATATCGCTTTGGTTGCGTCTTCACGCCACGGAGTTTCTTCTACAATCTTCTTGATAACCAGTTCATAGAACTCATCGCCATCGCCGCCGCTGGTGTTTTGGCTCTCACGAATAAAACGAATGATATCGTTCTCGTTATCGGTAGGCATCAGGCATTGATAGGCATTGCCAAAATCGGTGGCACTGTTCATGTCGCAGTAGTCGCCAAAAGCCACAATACCCAACCGCAGGTTCTCGTTGTCCTTGAACAGGCGGGGAACCAGCTCTGCCACTTCTTTACGAACGGCATCTATATAGGCTGCCATCGAACCGGTTGTGTCGAAGGCGATAACCATATCCAATACACCAATCTCTTTAGGTGCCACTTTATCCAATGATTTCTTCTCCGGTTCCGATGTTGTAATCGTCGTCACCACATGCTTTCTCTGGAAAATTTCAATGATTGACATAGTTTTACAATTTTAAGGTTTAACATTTATTTGATTTTATATACCTTCAACCCGTCGCGTTCAAGATTCGCTTTGATAACAGCTGACTGCGGCACTTTGCCTATTAGCTCGGGAGTGCCTTGCAGGTGCTCTTCGCTCATCTGTTTAATGAAACCGCGTAATGCTTCTGCCACATTGTTGGTATAGGTTTGTATGCGTTTCTCAATTTCTTTGTTGTCACCATAGGATGTTTTATTACTGTCTGTTGTCACGCCAGTGCCTACTAATGTGTGTTCAATAACATATCCCGACACTATCTCCGCGGAATAAGTCACCTTCCCGGTTAGCGAAACAGACGTTATTACGCCGGTGGTGTCCACGTAGATGACAACCGGAATCAGCACAGTCAATCGAACGATATCATTCAGGTCGCTTTCTATCGGCGGGTAATCGAAGTGGGCATCGAGATATTTCTGCGCCATCTTGACGGCATTGGACGCTTTGTGCGTTTGTTTCTTGCCCCGCTCATCAAAATATACGGTGGATAAAACGGCATTCCCTTCTACATCGCAATCATAGTCCGTCTGGCTTTTAATACTGCCCGACGCGTAATACACCATTTTCTGCGTCAGCCTGTAATAAGACGCGTCACGTGGCATGGAAATGGATTTATGGCCGCTGTAATATTTCCAATCCACTGCCTGCAAATTGAATGTGGTCTGCGGGCGTCCGAGGGTATCGACATATATGGTAGCTCTGAGGATATCGTTTACATAAAATTCCTGATAGAACTCTTTGCCGTTTGCGTAGAGCGCTTGTTTGCCGTTCAATACCAAGGCATCGGATGTCTGGTAGCCGAATTGCGCCACTTCAATCAGTTCGCCGGTCTTCCGGTTATAAATGTAGGAAACGATATGCTTGTCATCCTTTTGAATAACCGCGTAGTAGGGCTTTTTGGTTTCTTTTGGGTAGTAGTGAAAGCCGAAGCTTCCCTGAATCACCGTGTCTCCGCAAACAATCGCGTGTGGACGAATCAGCGAGGGGGTTTGTACAAACTCAAAAGCCAGCGTATCGCCGTCCGCTGCGGCGGTAATATGCGCTACGTCCTCTTTGGAATATGCTTTCGGAACCGCAACACCGGCTACCGAAATGCACAAAGCAACAATCGTTGTGACTATGGGTAATATTCGTTTCATAATCTATTTCAGTTTCCAATTCTTCCAACTGCTTGCTACCGCAGAAGAGGGCGTAAGCATTGGTGTTTGCGGCTTGTCGGTAACGGCAGTCTTTTTCCCGACTTCACGAATAACGTATTGCGAAAGGTCTTTTAGGGTTACCTCTCCTTTTGTTTCCTGTAGCTTCCGCAGCAGATAGTAAGTGAACATGCCATGTCCCTCTTGTTCATAGGGTAGAGCTGTCTCATCACTCTGTGCTGCAGAGAACACCACCATATTCCCTCTTGGCTCTCCCGGAGTACTCTTGAGCGCTATACCACGTTCAGACGCCAACATCTTGCCGTCACGGTCTGTACCGGAGAAGCATGCATCTAACAGCACGACAATGGACTTGGAAGGCATGGCGCCTAACTTCTCATAGAGTTCATCTAACTTATAGCCGGTTGTTACGTATCGTCCGTTGCCATCCACCGGCAGCAGATAAGACGCATTTTTATCCGCTGCATCTGGAATGCCGTGTCCCGCGTAGTAGAATATCACCGATGCCTCCCCTTCATATTTGTCGCACACATTCTTCAACCACGCCACCGCCAAACGCATATCATTATACGTTGCGTTCTCATGCACTTTGATGTTCGCTGCCGGTACACCAAGAGTCCGTTGACAATACTTGGCAAACACTCGCCCGTCGTTGAGCGCATAAGGTACTGACGCTACGGATTTGTAATTCTCGTTGGCGATGACAATAACAAACGTGTTCTCATTTGATGCCCCGGTTTCGGGGATGGTCAAATCCACCTCGGACTTACCAACGTGCACCTGCTTCTCGCCAATCGTCTGTTGCCCTTTCTGAGCACCGCTATTGTCGGCTGCTATCTCTATCGGGTTGAAGTTATAATCTACTTGTGCCACTTCGTATTTCAGCGACGATTGGTTGGAGTAGGTGTATTTCTTGTCCATGGTCGGAAAATAGATCTCCAACTCTGCCAATCCCAATACATCATTCTCGATAAAATACTTCGGCGTCAGTTTGGCGGAGGACCAGTTCTCTTTGAATGCCCGTCCTTCGCTGATTGGTACCGAAATAAGCATATTGCCAAATAGCGCATCGGTTAGCAGATACACTTCGTTATCTGCATCGTATTGTCCTAATGTCACATCGAGTTTTACAGCGGCGGAATATTTGCGCAAATAGACGGTTTCACACTGTTTGGTCAATGCCTTGATTTTTGCCGTGCGCGTATTCTCATTCACGCGCTTCTGCCAGTCTGATGTCTTCTCAAACTCGTCTTTCTTCTGCCATTCATTGATATATTTCTCCACAATGGGCTTGGCATAATTGCTAAAGTATGGAATCTTATGCACCGAGATGGAGATGATATTCGACTCGTTCGACTGAGCTATCGCAGCCATTGCGACCACCCATAATACTGCTAATACACTGATTCTTTTCATAATTGTGACAGTTTAAAATACAAGGGCAAGACGAAAACCGAGATGTTTGAGTTTTAAGTCCGGAGTGGAGATGGTTATTGTACCGCTACAATTAAACTCTCCGGAAGATGTGTGATAGCTTGTGTTTTCAGATGGTCCTGTACACCTATATGCCACATTAAAATAGCAATAATCTTTATAATTGCTATCATGGCAACTACCTCCACGACAGATGCGATATTTTCCCGAAGTAGGTCCGGTGGGGTCCGTTTGCGGCAGACCGCTATATTTCTCGTACCAATCTCGGCACCACTCCCATACATTGCCGGACATATCGTATGTACCTAACTCATTTGGGGCTTTTTGGGCGACTACATGGGTTTGGTCCGCAGTATAATCCGATTTTTCCATCCAACCCACACTCTTCAAATCATTGCTTCCTGCAAATTTGTAATGTTTGCTCTGCCTTCCTCCGCGTGCCGCAAATTCCCATTGCGCTTCGGTGGGCATCGCAAAACGCCGGCCCCTTAATTGCGACGCAAGAAGGGTATTCAGTTTTTTTACAAAGTCCTGACAATCGTACCAACTGACTTGTTCTACCGGATAGCTGTTTCCGCGATGATAGGATGGATTCGAGCCCATCACCGCTTCCCACAAACCTTGCGTCACTTCCGTTCGCCCAATATAATAATCATGCAGGGTTACATTGTGTGCCGGTTGAGAAGATGACAGATTCTCACAGTTTTGCCCATCCGGACAGCCCATCAAAAAAGTTCCGCCTTCCACGGCTATCATCGTGAACGAAACGCCTTTTACCGTAAACGTTACATTCTCGACTTTCTTGGCAATTACTTTGAAGCGTGCACGCTCCACTTCCAAATCGGCAACATCTGCCAGTACGTCCCACTCAATAACTTTATTTCCGCCCTGCTGAAATCCCAGATCGCCCTTCAGCGTTTTCGGTGTCACATCATAGGTGATACCACCGTCACGAGACATAACCAAGGATATTTCTGCCGAACCGCTCAGATGATAACTTATTCGGATGGTGTTTTCCTCTTGCCTTGCCACCACATTGCTCACCGTCTGAGCACAAACCGAAGCAATCAAACACACATTCAATATGAAAGCACTTATTATCCTCATTGTATTTGTATTCATTGTTATCAAAGATTTTATTTCAGTTTCCAGTTTTTCCAATTGCTTCCAATGGCATCGGAGGCTCTTACACTGGGCGTTTGCTTTTTGCTATTGGCGGTTAGGGATTGTTGTTTTACGTTGGTTGTGATATAATCACCCAATTCCTGCAAAGTCACATCGCCTTTGGTTTCTTGCAGTTTTTTCAGCAAATAGTACGTGAACATTCCGTGCTGTTTTGCTTCATAAGGATATGCCGTTTCATCCCCTTGCGCCGCAGAGAAAACAACGGTATTTCCTTTTGGGGTTCCCGGAAGGGCTTTGTTAGCAATACCCTTGGCGTTTTTGGCAAGCATACCCGAACCGCGTTCGCTGCCGCTAAAGCACGCATCTATAAACACTGTAATAAGTGCAGCGGGCATTGCTCCCAAGGTCGTATATAAATCTTCCAACTTAAAGCACGTACTCACATCGCTCAAGAATCCATCCACCGGCAGGATATACGAGGTCAGATTCTTCTCGTCCTTCATGCCATGACCACTGTAATAGAAGATGATATTCGGGTTCGTGAACTCTTGTGCTATTTCTGCCAGCCAGTTGATTTGCCGTTTTATCTTGCCGTTTGTGGCATCATACACCTCGCGGATATTGTTTTCTGGCACTCCCAGCACTTGCTCGCAATATTGCCGGAACATTTTGCCGTCATTGATAGCAAATGGCACATGGCTCACTTGATCATAATTTTCGTTCGCAATAATCACCACAAACGTATTGGCATTTTGTACATCTGTTTTTGGAATGTCTCTATCCACATCGCTTGACATTAACGCCAACTGTATCTCTTTGCGCCCTTGATTGGCATCGTCTTTTGCAGCAATATTGATACTGTTCGAAGCGGTCGAATTAAGCGCAACATTCACTTTTTTATTCTCGGCATATTTTCCGTAACGTTCTTTCACATCAATCGTAATGGGAACATCTGTAGCCGAATAATTGTTATTGACCGCCAAAACGATTGAGATTGGAACAGCCTCGCCCGATTTTATTTGCGCAAAGGACAACTCGTCTGTACCATCCATTATAAACACATTAGCAGGCAATTTGATATTGACCTTAACCATTTCCGCATCGCCGTATTTTGTGTTTTGCAGATTGAATGTCAGCGTGAACGGCTCCATCTTCTTGATTTTGCCCGTTGGAGAGGTTATGTTATAATCCACAACTTGCAGGAAAGGCTGTTCAAATGCTTTGGTTGCCACCGTCAAATCGAATGGAGCTACTCCCCAACCGCTCGGCTCATACACCTCGATTGAGAATGTTACTTTACCGTCTTTGGTGTCATGGCCGGTCCCGATTGGAATAGTTACTTTTTGTGTTTCTCCGGCGGCAATCTCGGGTAAGGGGATATTCTGAGTGGTTATGCCATTACTTGCCCCAGACACCTTTATGCGCACTTCACATTCTTCCGCTTTCCCCTTGCCGTTGTTTGCCACGTCGAATGTGATGGAACAATTCTCTTTCGCATCAATACAATTATTGTGCGTGGCATCCGAAAATTTAAGTGTCCCGTCAACAATCGCCAACATTGGAGGATACGGATTATCAACAATCAGGTTAACGCCTGCTGGAACAGTTAGTTTGCTCACATCTATCCCTTTTGGATAATGTAATTCTTGCAACTTTTTTGCTTCCGCAAATGCATCCTCTTCAATACCTATCACATTATATGTCCAGAGATTATCTGACACTTGTTTGGGAATCGTTATGTCTGTCAAATAAGAGTAGGTAAAACTATGTTCCACTTTAGCAGTTAGTCGGACAGGATCCAACCCATAGAACAATTGGCCTATTTTTTTACCGTGCGTTTTGTCCGAACTGAAACATTTGACAGCTACCTGATAACCGTTATCAACCACACGGTAGAAGCGAAGAGCACAAAACGAATGTTTAACGATTGGATACGTGAAGCACGTACGCCGTACGGCGTCCCAATTAACTTTTGTGGAAGAGTGAATTTTTTTTCCGTCGCGATATTCGGTCTCAGTTGTCGCAATAACTTCCCCCATACAAGTCTGTTCTGAACTCTCGTAAGAGACCATTATCTTTTCATCCGTCGAATTGTCTCCTGCCGCTTGAAATACCTCAAGAGCATTGTCTATCTCTGTTTGATATTGGGAATAGATAGCGAATTTTGCACGCTCAATAGCCTGTTCTTCCGCCTTTTGAAGAGTAGGTTGTACATCAGACAAAGTGGCTCCCTTAATATACAATGGCATCCCCTCCGGATGAGTATCGGTATCGTACGCATGCTCATAAAGTTCGGCTGTGTCTAATTGCGCCTTTATAGGCGCATCACCTGGGAAAACTTTCCAACCTTGCTTTTCCAGAAAAGAGGGGTAGTTTTTTATTGTCACTCCCGCATACAATGAATCAGAAAATGGCACAGCGCCCATTATGCATACAAATATAAATACGTGTCTTGAAAATTTCATACGTAGTAACTGTTGTTGGTCATTTCTTCCTTTCAACCCGCAAAGGTACGATTTTTTGTCGATACCGGCAAGTTTTTGGGTATCAAAATGTGATTTTTCTTATTTTTTGCCGATATATATACGAAAAAAGTGCCCCGAAGGACACTTTTTTCTACGTTCGCCAGAGGCGATGAAGGGCATTGGTTATAGTTGCTCGTCTGTTGTTGCGTTGGGGTCTGGTTTCCAGCCACCATCGCCGCTTGCGCAGAGCGTTTGAACCATAACCAATTCCGTTACTTTGACGGAGGGTTGTACATATATATACTTTTTCATAATGGTG
>Ga0310786_10002581_pt1 | contig 27458 bp, 23 predicted proteins | sample AusTroGonzalo_MG_FD_203881 | JGI IMG/M metagenome (GOLD analysis project Ga0310786, IMG submission 203881) | Bovine rumen microbial communities from tropical cattle in Woodstock, Queensland, Australia - Gonzalo_03 (v2) (version 2) | ecosystem: Host-associated > Mammals > Digestive system >...
AACAGCCTCCAGATACTGTACGATGGTAATATTAGGTTTAAACCTGTCTTTGACAGGGACAAACCATTCTTCTTGCCCCAAACGTTTACAGAGGAAATAGTAATTGTACGGAGTAGAAAGGGCATCAAGATTCTCTATTAGAAAAACTTTTGGAAAGAAACGGGTAATCAACCATCCACATTCTTCGTCATGGTATTCATTCCATGCCTGTTTGACAATATCTATGAATGTTTCGTCCCATAAGCCAGATAGTCTTTTATAGGCAAATCTGCGATCTCCCAAACTCAGGAACAAGAATGACTTGATAATCTTAACCTGCTGTGAATAAGAATAGTAATTGAATCCGTCAGTCAGAATTCGCTTTGCATAGCTCACCTTCCCACGTTTCCTTTCAACGGCCCATTTCAGAAGAGTATCGAAACTCTCCTGTTTCTTGTACTTAGACCTGTCATATTCTGGTCCATAAGGTTTCTGGTATTCTCTACCATCCACCATGAATTGCGCAATAAAATTATCAATATCCATAATTTATAAACTAAAACGCAACAAAGGTACAAATTAATCTTTATTTTCTTTCATTTCTTCTCACGATTTAACCTCTTCTTTTTTCCTTCAGCCCAACTTTTATTGGCCTTGGTAGTAGCAGACAAGGTATCAATAATCTTCATCTTATCTTTTTCATCCAGAGAGTCGAAGCGCTCCTTCATCTCAAGGATAATAAATATACCATAGCCATTTTCGTCATGGAGGTTTTCAACAAGCTCATTTACGGACATCGCCTTTATCTTCCTGTCTCTTTCCTCAATCCTATCTTTGAACAGAAGATTGAAAATAGCCTCTTTGAACGTCTTCTCATGTTCTATCCACTTACTGCGATAGAGTGAAACTTGCTGTTCTCTGGTCAATTCAGGCAACATGTCTACACACTTTCTCAATTCTTCATTGTTCCACCCAGAATAGTGGTATTTTTTCACTTGTTGAATAATGTACTCGTAATCTGTCATAGTCTGTAATCATTAAGTTGTTACAACGACAAAATTACTCATTCTTTGGCAGGCTTCCAAACATTTTTTAACCACAAGGCTTGTGAAACCAACAAATTATTCCCAGACTACCAAGTTCCTTGGCAAACTTATCTTTTTTGCTTCACCTCTTTGCCCGTCTACATAGTAGCTTTTCGCCATATAGTTGTCAAACTGTCCCACAAATGCACCGCGTATTCTGGCACACTTCTCGTTGATGGAGTTTAGTAGTGGGTTTGTTACGTCCTCTATACTTTGAATGGCCTTGTCGGAAAGTCCTAATGGTCTCAACTTTGAGTAGATTTTGGTCAGTTCCTGACGATAGTCTGGCAGGTGCTTAAATACAATTCCTTCAGGATGCCGTAAAAATAGCAGATATACGGCTTTTACTAGCGGCTCCATCTTTATCTCCATATCGTTATAGTCGGGCAATACAATGCGCCAGTCCTTTGTAATCACCATCCGGCTCAGACGGTTATCTGGGTGAATCAGTTGTTCCAGAAGATACTCTGCGATACCTCTTTGCCGCAATTTTGCAATCCGCTCTCGAACTTCCTCCATCAGGTCATCGGTAGACTCTTCTTCTCCCTGTGAACTGAATCCTAATTCCGAAGGAGGCTCATTATCGCCGGAATCTCCCCAATCACCATAACTTTGGTTTTTGCTCTCCAGAAATAGGTCATATCTTGCTTTCTCAACTGATATTTGTTTACCTATCCTATGTAGTTGGTCTGCCAATGGCTCTCCACTTGTTGAGGATAGTGGATAGAAACGGTTTGTTGCTTTATCCTTTCCGTCGTTCCCTCGGTGAATATCCTCAGTACGGATGAATCCTTGTTTTATCTTTTCCTTGTCTGACGGATTCTCCAGATATTGAAGTAAGAAATCATTCCCGATGGTGATTTCCGACAATTCAACATCTGTGAGATAAGGTGCTCTATATTGAAGAACTCGTTTATCTTTCAGTTTCTTAATGAGCAGAGGTAGATAGATGATATGGAAACCTATCATTTTTCCCCATCCCTCCAGTACCTCTGGCCGTGTCTCGAATAGTTCTGTCAGCGCCTTGTCCTCTTCACTGGCTATGTACACCAATTCCTTAGGGGACAGCCTACCATTGAGCATAAACTCTATGGTGTTGTCTTCTATCGGCATTTGGTATTGTGGTGGCAGCTGCTGATAGCCCACCGTCGCTTTCTTCTCCATTCGCTTATCTAACACAAATAAAGCGATGAGTAGCACTGCCACCAATACGTCTATCACATTCCACGTCGCCCGTCCCAGCACAATCTTATAGATGGGTTGGAACAATACTGCCAGCACTCCGAATACCACCGACGCTATTGCTTTCTTCTTTGTGTAGTATTGATATGCCATCAGGCCAAACACCACCATTGCCACAAACCGCACCAATTGGAAATACCCATACGGCATCGGAGCGAGGCAGAGCAGCATCAAGGCTGCGAGAATTAGATAGACCTGTTTCATCATTACCTCCAATCGTTTATATTTGAATAAGCCTCCACTTTTTCCTCTATGCTATCAGGCAGTGAAGGAAAGAAATCATAGCCAGTTATCCGCTCCACTTCATCAATGGTGTTAATGAATTGGTCGCGTTTCTTTTTTCCTTCATTATTTCGAACAACAAAGCCAATAGCTTTTGACTTTCCTTGTAAGCATAGTATCACCTTAAAGAAAGCCTCAGGCACAACCACATTGTTTCTCCCTATAGTCTCATGCTCCCTATTCAACAAGACTGGCCCGCAAACAATATAGACATCACCATATTTCTTGGCCCACTTCCGACAATCCATTTCTATCCTGTTCCAAAGTCCGCTATTTAGGCTTCTGTCTTGAGGACACATATTGGTCAGGAGAAATGTTTCTTGCATAGCTTTCTTATCCCATTTGTTGTCACCTGCAGGGCACATGTGGCCATGTGACCAGCCGCTACCTCTATAATCTTCTGGCGTTGCTCTGGGGCATGGCACGTCCTCGTCCTCCAAATAACTACTAAATCGTTTAACATCCCCATCAGCATGGTCTGCCGTTAAATGCCATGCTACCCAATTGGGAATTTTCAACTCAGTATTATACGACACTACATAGCCTTTCCGTTGGAGAATAATCTCTTTTCCATTCTTCAGTGGTTCGGGGATTTCAATTTGTTCTTCTTTCTGTGCTTTACACGAGAAGAAGAAAAGAGTTAGAACATATATTAGCCAAACGCCTCTCATCTTCTAATATGCACAACAGCTGCCTCAGATTCTACATCTTCTTCGTATTCTTTGCATCCTTCACAGAAGGTATATGAGTCATCTATCTCATACCCATACATCTCTTCCAGTTCCCCAGCATTTGCAGCATCTTCGCAGTCATCATTCCAGTCCAAATGATAAACATGGGCCTTATGATCTACCAAAAAAGTTGTGCATTCGAAATCATATTGATTCCTATACTTGTTACTGAAATAGATAGCTGTAACACCCAGCACTAACAAAACTACGCTCCACATAATAGTAAGTTTGTATTTTAAGGGCTTTGGGCTTTCTTTTTTCTCTCCCCACCATTCTTGTTCTGGTTTTTCTACTTCCACTCTTATATCCAGCAACAAAATACACGCAGCAATATATGCGATAAACAGCAGCGATGTGCCTGTCGTGAGTTTCAGCAGGTAATTGATAATGCCAGAATGGAAGAAATGAGATAGTGTAAACAGAATTATCAGGACAAGACCGCCTATTCCGACAATCTTCATAGCCAGGCTGGAATACTCCTCATAATTGTTTTCTCCAATTAGATTGGATAAGTATGATTGTTTGACTTTTGCCATAGTAAAACAATTTTAGAAACATTCAGACTTATTACTACCCTTGGTTTGGAAGTTGCCGTCTCTTTGCAGTTGTAACACATAGGAAAGAACTCCGCTATAAATCTCCTGTGGGCTATCCTTTGAGAAAATCTCATCCTTAACGAAACCGCCTTTCACACCGCCTTTCATTATCTTGTTGGGATTCCAGCCCTCGCCATAGTAGAAGAACGTCTGGTAAGTTCCATCAGGAATGTCAAACTGATAAGTTCCACCTGCCTTGATATAGCCATGAGCTATCACCTTTCCATTGGAATTGTTCCGCTTGACGATAACCACGATATCCGACTCACGCGGTGCAGTAACTTTAATGCCAGAGCATTGTGTATATGGGCAGCGATAGTTTTTTCCGTAAACAGTACTATATGGCGTTGCCCCTGTCGTGAGCGAATTTCCCAAGTACTGTTTGTCTTCTTCTGACAATTCTTCCTCGACGGACGGGGCAACCTGATGAGTGTCATAATACGATGACGGCTTAGGTTGACTTGTTCTGGTAGGAGCTTTTGAAGTACTTGTACTGGTATCCGATTCAGAACACTTGTTAACGCCAAAAGCGATTGCAATAATAATCAGAATCAGGCATCCGCATCCAGTACTGTCAGAACTATTTCTTGCCATATATACTTTGCTCTTAATCTGCAGCCCAGATTATGTTCTGGGCTGCAGATTATTTATCAATTCAGGAACTTCTCAATAATCATCTTTGTATTAGATGGCACATCCGTTTCTCCGACATATTGTTTTTTCACACCCATATTGTTCAACCAATCTGTGATAACTTGTTCCATTTTTTGTTGATCAGTAGGAGGATTAGGATTTAATTCAAGCATCAAGACTTCAAGATCGTCTAATCCTGTTCTCCCAACAATAAGACATGAAGATTTATCTTTTAGAGTCTGTGGCAAAACAAAAGTATGACAATTACCTTTGGTTTGTTTATTTGAAGCGTGGTAAATATATCCATCGGTCAGTACCACCAGAATATTACGATATCCCTTTTTTATGCAATAGTTGTCTATCGGCTTATTAAAAAATCCCCATATATCACTCCCAAGCCAACTACTCGTCTGTATCGTTGAAGAATATATTTGCTCCAAACTTTTTTTGAACTCATCTGTAAAAGAAATCAATTTGGGTTTCTTTTCCTTCATTGGAGTAGTACCTAAATCTAATTCCAACTTTTCAGAAAGCAGTGCTACTTTTGCATCAGCAGGTTCAGGATAAAAAAATACCTTAATTCTGTCCCTAGATGGTAGGATTTTCTGCTTAACAGCTCTTTCCTTAACATAGTTTGCAAGGAAATTAACAATAGCGATATCCTTGTCCTTTTGTGATAGTGCGTCTGAGCCATTAGGTTTTATTCTGTCCGAAAGGTCTAGATATATTGATACGTTCAAAGGTAACACCTCTGAGCGCATCTCGGATGGAATTGTGTCTGAACCTTTTCCTCCACCTGTATCTGTAACTTGTGGTGGAACTATCAAAAAATAAACACCTATGACCAAAACAATAATTGCACACAAAATTAAAATTGCTTTATTTCTCATAATTCTATTCTGATTAAATTGTTATTAAAGTATTAACTGTCCTTGTGAACTCATTTGCTATCTCCTCTTTTTCTCCGTCGGGCTTGTTCATTCCAGCTAAATACTGCTGCCATCCTGTATGGAAATTATTCAGCTCCATCTTTATCTTGTTGACATCGTATCTTGCAACAGTACCATTGATTTGATTTTCAAGCTTCTGAATTTCAGCCTTTACGTCTGCTATCTTATTAGCCGTTTCATGCTGTTTGTCTTGCGACTCCACTATCTTACCTTTAATGGTTTCGATATCATTGCGTAGTTTTTCCTCAAGAATTCTGTTTAGGTCTAGCTGGTCTAGTGACTTCACAAAATATCCAAAGGTTATTCCCCAGATTAAATACGATACAAAACCAAGGCAAATAATAATCCAGAATTTGGGGTCTTTTGAAGCAAGAGCGAAAGAATACTCGGGCAATTCAGCCAATGACATTTGTGTATGTAGATTATATATTTTTTCACAAATCTCATATGACAACAACGCATCAAACACGAATGCTGCCACAATGATTAAAGGAATCTTTACCCATTTGAACCACCCTTCTTCTCTTTCCCACCTATTCAGGATAAATCCAAAAGCTAGAAATATTACAGGCATCAGCAAGATGAACAACAGTGCTAAGAAACCTTCTGCCATTGCACTCGATAGCGCTTGAGAATCGAAAATGGCTTCTGCCAATTTAAAGTCCCCACCAGCTGCTAATGCATTTAAGGTAAACTCTTTAAAAAATGCAGAGTAGCCGACAGAACTATAAAATATAAAAAAATAAAGAGTAAAAGGAATTAAGATTATGCCTGAAATGATTAAAGTAATCCAGGCACTGCGGTTTCGTCTATATGTTTCCGTCCTTAGCTGAGTTAACTCTTGACGCTTTTCGTTTAACTCACCTTCAAGTGACTGCTGCTTATTTTTTAGTGCCAAGAGATCATTCTCTTCCTTTTCCTTCTCGTTTTCTTTGCTAACTTTTTTGTTTTGTAGATCTGTTTTCAAAGATGTTTGCAGAGCCTCGTCTTCCTCCTGCTCTTTTTTTAATCCAAGGTAAACTGATTGGAGACATGGGATGAAAGATTGTAGTCCACCTTCAGAACGACCAGCCATTCTAAAACCATACTGTTTGTACGTTTCCCCTTCTTGACGATTCTCTGTCCTTACCGCCTTAATCTCTTCTATTTTGACAGTATCACTATTTTTCAACGAGAAAATTTTCTTGTAATCCATAAGCTTTTATGCCTTTATTTCAGTAATTATTTGATCCAGCGTTTTACCATCTTTTACGTTTTCGATTAGGTAGTCCATAATCTGGATTTTGTTTTCTTCCTTGAACCCAAATCGTAGGATATTTTTTAAAAGGACGAGTCTTTCTTCTTCCTTTATTTCACCGTCTGCCCATGCCATACGGGTCAAATCGTATAGGTAAGACACTTTTTCTTCTATTGTTGCGGGGATTTCAGGTCTTAATCCTGATGTTACGACAATCTCATCTATTAGAGTTTTATCTAAGCCATGCTCTAATCCAATTTTGTATAGTAATTCAGCCTCTTTGGGGTCAAAGTCTGTGTCGGACAATGCCATACAATACATGTTGAAAAAATGCCATTTTAGGCTGTCGTCTATATTATCCAGTTGTTTTTTTTGTTGTAATTCCATAATCTGTAAATTTTTAGTTTGCAAAAATACTATAATTCTCTAAAGCAGACAAACAAATCTTGTCCGCAAGGCTTGTGAAAGTTTATTTTTCCTGTTTCATAGGCGATTCTCCTTTTGCGACAAGGGCAAAAAGAAGGGCGTGAATCAACTCTGTTGTTACGCCTCAGTATCGCCAAACACCTGTATCCATACAACAGCGAAGCCCACACCCAAAGGTGCAAGCATTCGCTTTCCACTGTTGATGGATACATTTGAAGTTGGCGATTTCAGGCGTACCCCATGTAGAAGCAAACACTTCCTTTATCCTAATGTCTCTATTAACTTGTTATGTCATTATACACATTTTTTGTTATTACTCTTGTGAACACTCTCAATTCTCGACCTCTGTTGAAGTTAATCTGCGGAGTCGATTGTAGCTGCAAAAATACAAAAAAATCCACAAAGTGGATACTATTTTATCAAAAAACAATTGAAAAGTCTCTATTTTTACTCTCAAAACATCAAAAAGGGGAAGAAAAACTTGGAAGATAAAAGAAAATGTCAATTATTACACTGACAAATCCCGCCCGCTTCCCATAAGAACAGCATACCCAGCGGGACATTTTTGTATTTAGACATGAGATATACCATGTATGACAGGTACCAGTCCCTCGCCATCCGCATATGCGTCTCTGCTATCATATCGATTCACCAGTTTTAAACATTCATCGTTAGGTGTCACAATAATATAGTTTACCATCTCCTTGAAATGCGATTTCAAGAAAGACTCTTCCTCTTCCGTAAAGATAGTCATGTCATATATATCTGGCAGCAACTCATCAAGGATTTCTTTATTAGCATCCTCACCAGCCACTTCCGCATAAAAATGCCCCAGCAACTGTTCATTAACCATCAAGTTCTTAATCCAACCCTCAGTATGAGGACCTTCACCATATAGACCGCCTCCTGTGAAACCTTCTTCCACCATCATGTCATAAGACATCTGATTCCAAGACTCAAGATCTGCCTTTGCATCTTTAGCTGTCTGACTCTCCCAACCAGCCTTTCTACGGTAAAGTTTTACGAGGTTAATCACTCTCTGCTTGATCTCTGCTGCGTTCTGTACTTTTTGCATAGCTTCTTGTGTTTTTGTTGGTTAGTACTCTATGTATTGCACTTGTGTCTCAAATGCGCTGCAAAGGTACAACCGATTTCTGATTGCTGCAAGCATTTTCGCCTCACGAACGGTTCCGTTCTGCGTGGAACCGTTTTGGATACCCTTTTCATTCCTCTCGAAGTATATTCTAATCATTGCTTCTGTTTTCTTGCAATATATTGCTGCTTCGGAGAATTTGGAGATTTGGGTATTGTTCTTTCAAGATAACCAGCATCAACAAGTTCACCAATAAACTTTGTGATGTTCCAACTGTGATAAGACACATGTATGTGGTCTAATATTTCACGACTGCTCCTTGGAACTATGCAATAATCCAATACTGCCTTTTGTCTATCGGACAACCCTTCAGTATCAGAGTTGGTATCAGAGCTATTGTCAGAGTTATTGTCAGAGTTACTGTCAGAGTTACTGTCAGAGTTGGTGTCAGAGTTGGTGTTAGAGTTGATGTCTAAGCTTGGCCGCATGAACGTAATCCACACGAACAGGCCGTCGGTACCATACTGTGGTTCTGGTAGCCCCACAGCTTTACAGGCTTCTACCATTCTGCTGACTCCTGTACCCCAACTTTCCAAGAAGCCTGTTTTGTAGAGCGTGGTGGCAATGATAGGGTTCTGCGGATAGGAGCGATGCGACTGCTTGATGGTCTCGACGGTCAACTCATTGGGCAGATGACCTGTGTTCTCTATCTCCACACGGTCATCGTAAACGGCAATGCCTACGCTGCCACTGGGCGAGTCCAGCAGCCTATGGCATAGAGCATTCGTCAACGCCTCACGCAGAGCCTCGGCTGGAATCTCTAATCGTTCTTCCCTTCGGAAGCCCTTGACAACACCACTTAGATTCAGATGTTTGAAGAGAAAGGCCATTCCTGCGTCGAGCAAATCGAAGTAGTTGCCTTCGACTCGCATGTTATCAATGAACACCATCTTGTCCTTGCCCCTGAAACGGGCCATACGTAACGTAAACTGCGGATAGCTCTGTGGCCGCTTGGTGAACAACGCTGCTGCAGCATTCTTCAGTTTCCCATTTTCCACCATAGCAAACTTTTCCAGCAAAGTCATGGTGTCTTCAGTGCTGGATGATTCTGGCATACGCCCTTGACTGATACCATACATCACACAGCCTCTGATTTTCTTTTCGTCCAAATCCTCAAAGTGAAGTGTGTCTGGGGTCTGGCTTTCCCATGCAAAGCGCTTAGGGTCACTACGTCGCAAGCGCTCCTCGAACATAGAGCGCGGCATCAGGGCGGTTGTACTCTCCACCTTATAAAAGGCCCTGCCATCGTATGTGTATGGTGCATCACCAAACTTGGCAGCCTCGGCATGGAAGCCTATCACATAGCAGTCTGTACGGTCGGGCACTTCTATCAGTTCCATCGGTAGGCTAATGGCAGGCTCGAACTTCCTTACTTCACGGGCTATCTCCTGTTGGGTGGCATCGGCGACTTTCTGCCCGAGTATTTCCAACTTTGGTGTAATGCCAAAGAAAAGCCAGCCGCCATCTGTGTTCAAAAATGCGCATAGCGACTGCATCCCTTTGATGAGTTCCCCTGTACTGGTTTTAAGTTCCAGCACTCGGTTCTCGTCTTTTGCAATAATTGCCTTTATCTGGTCTATATTCATAATCGTTTATATTTCGTTGAAATAGATTGCCATTTGTTGTTTGATAATGTCCTTTATCTGCTCCCGCAATGACTGCGGCTGCATGACTTCAAGATACTGTCCATACATCAAGATTCTGCCTCTCAGTTCGCGGTTTGGCTCAATTGTCAGGGTGACTTCACCATAAAAGCCATCTTCATGTTCTCCGAAGGGAAGCGTTTCTTTCTGACTGTGGTGCAGAGGTTTTGTAAGCAATAGGCCATGCTGGTATTTCGTTTTTGTGCGGATAACAACTTGTTCCACCTTTGCATCCTTTTCATGGGTTACACCTATTATATACTTAAAGAAGTCCTGATAGAATCCTTTAGGGGCAGGGATGTATTCCACATCATTTACCTCGCTAATCTCGCCAACAATTCTGTCCAATGGTACATTATATGCCTTATATGGTTCACGATTAGCTTCTCCAAATACAAACCAGCGCCCATTAAATTCTTTCAAGAACTGAGGATGGAAAGTCAATTCAAAGGGTTCTTGACCAAAACGCTGATAAGAAAACTTTAGGACCTTCTTATCGGTAATTGCCTTATTGAATAACGGCAACAAATCAATATTCGTGAGATTCTGTTCCAAGCTGGAGCATATATGGCTTACACCAGTTTCTACCTCCCTATTTGTATCAAGTAGCAATTGAGTATTCTCAAAATAAGAGGAGAACCAACTTGAAGGCAAGATTCCTGCTGATGCTTTACAAAACGCGACATAGTCTTCAATCCTCTTCTGCTCTATCGCCTGGCGTTCTGCTGCTAACGGATCGTCATCCTTTCCAACATAGCGAAATGCCTTGCCTTTACCCGTCTTACCATTATCCTCAATACAACCTGGGTATGTTGATTCTAACGCTTTAATTAATTCAGACGAAGCCTTCTTCAGGTCTCCATAATACTTCTCTCTTGACAATGTCGCCTTGGGATTGTTGTCATAAAAGCCTTTCGGATACCTTCGTTTTATGCACATAATGTCAGCAAGGGTGACAAACTCTCGCTTCATCAACTGTTCGTAAAGGATGTTCACAAACGTAGTTTTAATACCCGTTCCAGAAAAAATGTTCTTAGTTGGCATACTCATGACGCTTTAGGATTGTGCAAAGATACAACATTTTTCTGAAATTTCAAATACAATTAATAAGAAAAAAGTATTTTCAAAATGTTTGTGAATACGATGGAAGATGTAAGATGTAAGAGGGAAGAGGCAAGAGATTACATCGACTCGGCCATCAGGTCATTGCGACCAATGAGGCTGAAGATGGTGATTTCGTTATCTTCGTTGAGTATACGGAGCGTGCGCAGAACCTCGTTTAAAGTAGAGCCGCTAGTGGTAACATCATCAATAACTAGGACGTTCTGCTGGCGAATCATTGAACAAAGTTCGCGTTCTTCCTCTGATTCAAATCTCAGGAAGTTCATGATATAGGGACGAAGTCTGCTCTTCTTTACGTCCTTGGCAATGGTGAAATAATCCTTCTGATGAATCATTTCCAACATGGCATTGATGGAACTCTTTGCCTGCTCTTTCGCGGCTGGGCTATAACGAGGCATCCCGTTCTCCAGAATATCGTCAAGATATTGCTTCTCGTAGGCCTTCATGTCAAATGAGATATTTGAAGGGAGAGCCTTGACAAGAGTCATCTTATATAATGTGGGTTGCGCAAATCGGTAGATATAGCGCAGCATATATTTGTTTACCTCACTCTTCGATTCTGGCATCACAACTAAGTCATAGTTATAAAGGTTAATCTTCTTATGGAGATTATCTACCGCTTTCTTAATAAAATTGGTCAAATTAGGAGTATCCTGCAATGCTTCTGTGAATTTCACATACTTAATGAAAGCGGTACGTACAGAACTTTCCACTTGATCAGAGAACTCATAACCATAATAGAAGCATTTGGCAAATGCTTCTACCTGATAGCCATTACCTGTAAGGCTAACAATATCATCAGCGCCATCATGCTCGAAGTCGAACACAAACTTCTTCTCTGTTTCGTCAAATGTTACACCCATATCATTAATACCTCGTTTGCAAAGATACGATGTTTTTATGAGAAATCAAAGAATTCTCAGAAAAATGTGTTATTTCTTATCAAAATAGTATTCCATAACCCTCGGCTATGATACTGCGTACAGATGCCCAAAAATCTGCGTCATTCATTGTTCTTTAGTTGTTATTGATACTTTTTCGAGTGCAAATTTACAATAATAAAATGAAAGTACCAAATTTTGTCTTCCCAATTGTATAGTCATGGGGCTTTGTTGAGGGATGGCTATAACGTCAGCCTAAGGTGATGTTTTCAACGAGCACCGGCTCGTGCAGGAAGACTTGGGCTGACTCCTTGAACTTTTCGGGATTCTCGGTGGTCAGGTAATGAACGGTGGCGCCGCGCGAGCAACGCTGTTCGATGGCATGGTTGCGCTGGAAATAGTCGTGCAGGCTCTCTGCCACATACTCGCCCTGCGGCACGACACGCACGCCATTGGGCAGGTATTTCAGTATCTTGGGCATGAGCAGCGGATAGTGGGTGCAGCCGAGTATGAGGGTGTCTATCAGGGGGTCTTTGCGCATAACCTCGTCTATGCGCTTCTTGACAAAATAGTCGGCTCCGGGTGAGTCGGCTTCGTTGTATTCGACGAGCGGCACCCAGAACGGGCAGGCAACGCCAGTAACGGTGATGTCGGGGTGCAGCTTCTGTATTTCCAGGTTGTAACTCTCGCTCTTGATGGTTCCCTCGGTGGCCAACACGCCGACATGACGTGTCTGTGTCAAATCTCCAATAATCTCGGCCGTGGGCCTGATGATGCCGAGTACACGGCGGTTGGGGTCAATCTTGGGCAGGTCGTTCTGCTGTATGGTGCGCAGGGCCTTGGCCGAAGCGGTGTTGCAGCCGAGTATGACCAGCTGGCAGCCGAGTTCGAAGAGTCTGACGACGGCCTGGCGCGTGAACTCGTAGACCACGTCGAACGAACGTGGCCCATAGGGTGCGCGGGCATTGTCGCCCAAATAGATGTAGTCGTATTGGGGAAGCAGCTGGCGTATGCCGTGCAGGATGGTAAGTCCGCCGTAGCCGCTGTCGAAGATGCCAATGGGGCCGGGATTAGTGGGAAACACGTTCTATCTTCGATAAGTTCTGTAATATAGTGGACACCTGCTCGGCGATATTCTCGCCCATGGCGGGATTGATGAACGGTACGGCACCGGCATCGGTGTTAAGCACGAAGGCGTAGCCGTGCTCCAGCGCTATCTGCGCCAGGAGTGCATCCAACTCCGCCCTGAGCGGGGCGATGAGCCGTACTTCCTCGTCCGCGAGCTGTTTCCGGCTCTCGTTCTTAAAAGCGACGTTGCGCTCCATCATTTCCCTCAGTTCGGTTTGGCGCTTGCGCAGGATGGTCTCCGGAAAGTCGTTCTGCCCCTCAAGGAACTCCTCGTACTTACGGTTGAAATCCTGCTCTACCCGCTTCAGCTCGGCTTCATATTTCGCCCTCAGCTTGTTTAGCGACTCCTGCACCAGCCCATAGTTGGGCATGGCCTGCAAGGCTTTCTCATAGCTGAGGTAGCCGAACTTGAATGCTGGCGCGTTGTTCTGGGCTGATGACGACAGCGACACATACATCAGGAACAACAAAAGTATTCGTCTCATCTTCTCGACTTTATCAAAACAGGATGCGGCTAAAAAATAGCTGCACCCTGTTCCAGTTTTGGTAAGAATATTACTTCAGGCCCAGCTGGGTCTTCACCTGAGCGGTCACATCGGTAGAGAGCGTGGTGCTGATGTAGGGAATACCGGCACCCATCTCCATGATGTAGACGTAGCCACCCGACTGGCCGACGGCCTTGATGGCATCGAGCACCTTGGTAGTGATGGCCTGCATTTTCTCCTGCTGAGCCTTGGCCAGTGCCTGCTGGTTGTCCTGGAAGCTCTGCTGAATCTTGGTGTACATGTCGTTCAGCTCCTGCTGACGGCGCTGCTTGATGTTCTCAGGCAGTGTGGCCTGCTCCTTGTCGAAGGCCTCGCCCTTCTTCTGCAGCTCGTCCTGCATCGACTTAAGGTCGGCCTCGTACTGGGCGGTGAGAGCCTCAATCTCGCTCTTGGCCTTGTTGTACTCAGGCATGGCCTGGATGATTTCCTGTGAATTCACATGGCCGAACTTGGCCTGTGCGTTGGCGGTGGTGAAACCGCAGATTGCGCAGATGGCGCAAACGATAAACTTTTTCATTTTTTTCTTTTTTTATTAAGTTATTTCGATGTTTCGGTATTTCGATGTTTCGATATTAATTAGAATAGCCGAGCTTTGAGAGTACCTCGTTGGAGATGTCGATTTTCGGCGAGCCGAAGATGATGCCGGTGTCGCTGGCACGGTCGAGCACCAGCTGGTAGCCCCTCAGTTCGGCAATGTCCTTGACGGCATTGTAAATCTCGTCCTGAATGGGCGACATCAGCGAAGTGCGTTTCTTGAAGAGTTCGCCCTCAGGGCCAAAGTACTTGCGCTTCAGATCCGAGGCCTCCTTCTCCTTGGCCACGATGGCATCCTGCTTGGCCTTTTTCTGCTCAGCCGAGAGGAACACCACCTCGTTCTGGTAGTTCTTGTACAGGGTCTGGGCCTCTGTTGTCAGGGCCTCGACCTCAGCCTGCCACTTCTTCGACACCTGGTTCAGCTGCTCGTTCGCCCGCTCGTATGCCGGGATATTCTTCAGGATATAATCCATGTCGACCAACGCAAACTTCTGCGCATAGGAGTGAAGAGTGAAGAGTGAAGAGTGAAGAATCATTAGCAGGGCTAATGTCATCACACGTTTTCCAATTGTTCTTTTTTTCATTGCTGTTCTTTTTTTATTTTATTGTTAAGAAGAGGTGGAGCATCCGAGCGGAAGCAAATTCTTCACTCTTCACTCTTCACTCTTCACTTAGTTTAGAATTCCTGACCGAGCACGAAGTGGAACTGACTGCCACCTCGGCCGCTGGAACTGGCATAGTGCGGTTTATCGAAACCGTAGGCCCAGTCGATACCCATCAGACCGACCATTGGCAGGAAGATGCGCACGCCGACACCCGCAGACCGCTTGAGGTTGAACGGATTGAAGTCCTTCGCTTCCGTCCAGGCATTACCGCCTTCGAGGAACGTCAGTCCGTAGATGGTGGTGTTGCCCAGCATGAACGGGTAGCGCAGTTCGAGCGTGAAGCGGTCGTAGGCATAGCCCTCATAGTAGTATGGCGTGAGCGAGCCATTGTCATATCCGCGCAGGCCGATGGTCTCCTCCGAATAGCCGTAGCTGTAGCCGCTCATGCCGTCGCCACCCATGTAGTAGGTTTCGAAAGGCGACTTCTTGTCGTTGTTGAACGAGCCGAGAATACCCATCTCCACACGGGTCATCAGCACGAAACACTTCTGGGCACTGCTCAGGGCGGTGAACGTACGCGACTTGAACTTCCACTTATGGTATTCTATCCAGCGGTACTTGTCCTGCAGCTCATCCTCGTATGTGGCTGCTGTCTGGTCGAGTCCCAGGTTCTTGTAGTCCTTGCCGTCCCACAGCGACCATGGCGGGGTGACAGTCACCGAAGCCACGAACTCCGAGCCGCGGCGCGGGAAGAGCTGGTTGTCGGTCGATACACGCGACAGGATGAGACCGAGGTTCAGGTTATTACAATTACCATTCTGCAGGAAGCGCAGATAGTTCCAGTCGCGGAGCATGTAGCGGGTGTAGCCCAGCGTTGCCGAGAGCTGGAAATAGTCATCCGGCCAGCGCAGACGCTTACCCCAGCCGATAGAGGCGCCCACCATCTGGATGGTCTTGCTGTCGTCGAGCATCGACTCGTAGTTGTAGTAATAGGGGTTGTACGAGCCGTAGCCGCCGTAGTAGCTGTACATGCTGCTGTACCAGCTGTTGTTGCGGTAGGTGCTCGATATGTCCGACTGCTTCGAGTAGAACAGTCCGACGTTGAACGCATTCGGTCGCTTGTTGCCGAACCAGTTCGTGGAATAGCTGGTGCTGGCCGAGTAGTAGTAGCGGCCGTTCGACTGGAAGTTCAGCGCCACCTGCTCACCATCGCCGATAGGCATAACGCCGCGGTGCATCTTATTCCTGCCAAACAGGTTGCGCATGGAGAAGTTGTTCAGCTTCAGGCCGATACGTCCAATGACACCCGTCTGTCCCCAGCCCAGGGAGAACTCTATCTGGTCGTTCGACTTCTGCTCCAGCAGCCAGTTGATGTCCACCGTACCGTCTTCGCTGTTAGGCTTGATGTCGGGGTTCACCTTCTCAGCGTCGAAGTAGCCCATCGATGCGATTTCACGGGCCGAGCGCTGCACGGCTTCCTTCGAGAACAGGTCGCCCGGTTTCGTACGCAGCTCACGGCGCACCACCTCCTCGTAGATGCGGTCATTACCGTAGATGCGCACATGGTTCAAGTGGGCCTGCGTACCTTCGTAGATGCGCATTTCCAAGTCTATCGAGTCACCTTCGACGTTCACCTCAGCCGGAGTCAGCTGATAGAACAGGTAACCGTTGTTCCAGTAATAGTTACCCACGGCATCTTCGTCCTCGGTCAGTCGCTTGTGCATGAGTTTCTGGTTGTAGACATCGCCCTTATTCATGCCGAGAGCCTTGTTCAGGAATTCGGTCGTCAGCACAGTGTTGCCTACCCAGTGTATGTCGCGGATATAGTATTTCTGGCCCTCGTCGATGCTCACCAGCACGTTCACGTGCTTCTCGTCATGGTTCCACACCGAGTCTTCTAAGATGGCCATGTCGCGGTAGCCCAGCTCGTTATACTTCTCGATAAGCGCTTCCTTGGCCTCCTTGTAGCGGGCGTCGGTAAACTTCTTGGCCTTGAACAGGCTCGCCAGCTTGCCGGCCTCGTGAATCTTTCCGAAGGCACCTTTCGTAAAGAGCGAACCCTTGATTTTCGAGCTCTTCACGTTCTCGTTACCCTCAAGTACGATGTGGCGCACCTTCATCTTGTCCTTCTTGTCAATGTCAACATCGAGGATTATCTGGTTCTTACCCGTCACGTCATCACGCTGCAAGATGTTGATTTCGGCGTTCTTGTAGCCTTTCTCGTCGAAGTATTTCTTGGCCAGAATCTTCGCGCGGTCTATCAGGTTCGGCGTCAGGGGCGTACCCTTCATCATGCCTAACTTGGACTCCAAGTCCTCGCGCTCACCTTTCTTCACGCCCGTGTAGTTGATCAAGCTGATGCGGGGACGTAATGCCAGGTGTATGCACAGGTAAACCTGCGAACCCACGATGGAGTCGGCGGTGATGGTCACCTTCGAGAACAGGCCGTGCCTCCAATAGCGCTTCACGGCTTCGGTTATCGCCTGACCGGGAACCTCCACTTCCTCGCCTACCGTCAGACCCGACAGGCTGGTCAACACATAGTCGTCATAGCCATCCACACCCTCGACGGCTATTCCGCCGATGGTACACAGACGCGGCGTGCCGGCATACGAGATGTCCGGATTGACGACGACATCCTGGGCCAAGGCGCATACGCTAAATGATAAATGATAAATGATAAATGATAAACTTATCATCCATCCACGTACCTTAGTATTATATATCATTTTCATTTAGCTTCTCAAAACTTTATCATTTGTCATTTCTTATTTTTCATTTAGAGGCGAAGCCTCGCCTTCAACTTGCGCTTCCGTCTTGCCGAACCGGCGCTGGCGACTCTGGTAGTCTACGATGGCCTTGTAAAGCGCCTCCTCGTCGAAATCGGGCCAGTAGGTGTCGCAGAAGTAGAACTCCGAATAGGCGCACTGCCACAGCAGGTAGTTCGAAATGCGCAGTTCGCCGCCCGTACGAATCAGCAGTTCCGGGTCTGGCATGAAATTCGTACACAGATGCTGGCTGATGGTCTCCTCGGTGATGTCCTTTGGGAAGATTCCGCCGGTTGTCAGATACTCCTTCATTCTGACCATGCCGCTGGGGTGGTCTAAGTTATCGCGCACCTCGCCCACAATCTGGCGTACGGCATTGGTAATCTCCCAGCGGCTGCTGTAGCTCATGGCCACCACCACCGTCATTCTGTCGAAGTCCTTGGTCTGATCCTCTATGTACTGAAGCTTCTTCTGCACGCTGTCAGGAAGCCGCTCCCGATCACCAATCATACGGAACCTGATGTTGTTGTCGGTGAACAGCTCCATCTCGATGAAGTCGAGCACCAGCCCCATCAGCGCCTCAATCTCATAGGCCGGACGGTTCCAGTTCTCTGTCGAGAAGGTGTATAGCGTCAGAAACTTCACACCCAAGCGGGCGCACTCTGCCGTGATTTTCTTCACAGTGTCCACTCCGGCCTTGTGTCCGTAGGTACGGTCCAATCCTTTATCCATTGCCCAGCGTCCATTACCGTCCATGATGATGGCAATGTGCTCTGGTATGCGGGTCATGTCCAATAGTTCTTTCATATATCGTTCAATGTTCAAAGTTCAAAGCTCAAAGTTCAAAGTTCAAAGTTCAAAGTTCAAAGTCCAAAGTTCAGTCCCTGTCATTGTTACAGGTCTTGCACTTCGCCCAGAAGTCGAATGTCAGCGACAGTCTCAGCATGCTATAGCAGTCAGTGTTCTTGAACAGTCCGCTGCTCTTGATGCCGTATGGGTCTTCCACGCCGTCCAGCTTGTCGCTACCCGTAAAGTGGACCATCCATTCGCCAGTCAGGTTCAGGCGGTCGCTTATCTTGTATTTCACGCCGAAGCCCAACGGCAGATTGGCTGCCAGCACCGACGTCGACGCATGGACGTAAGTCATGCCCAGTCCCGCAGCGACGAACGGGGTCAGGTGGCGTGCACCGTGATACTCGCGGCCCGTTCCAAAGGGCCAGAAGTTATATTCGTAGCACAGGCTGGCATCTACCAACGTGTTGCTGAACTCCACGGGTGTCGGCATGTCCGGGTACCACGACTTCTCATTGGCCGACGACCCTTTCAGCGTGCCGTAGGTCACGTTCAGTCCCATCGCCATGCGCGGGTTGAAACGGTACTTTCCCAATACCGAGAACCCCATCTGCATGTTCTTCAACAGATTGCCGTTGAAATCGCCCAAGTAGCTGACGGTTCCTAAGCCGCCGCCAACCTCCATGCGGTATTCCGGGTCCTCCTGCGCCGCTGCGCTTGAAATGAAGAGTGTAGAATGAAGAATGAAGAATGCTGCGACTAAGCGAGCGCAAAGCCATGCTTGCTTGGGCCTTGCCAAGCATAAGCAATATCGGCCGAAGGCCAATGCTGTGCTCAGCAATACACTCTTCATCGTCAGTATTCTATTTTCACCATTAACTATCATGGGCGGAAGCAAATTCTTCACTCTTTATTATTCACTCTTAACTTTCCAAGCTTTCACGCCGTCAGTCAGCCAGAGCACACCGTCGGCCACCGTCGCCTCGAATGCCGTCGAACTGGCAACGAACGACTCAGGCAGTACGTAGCCCGATTTCACCTTCCAAGTGATACCCTGGTCCTGACTCTGGTAGAACTTACCGTTACTGCCAATGGCCAGCACACTACCCTCGTAGTAGACCAACACCACCTTCGCCATGCTTGGCAGGTAGTAGTAGTTACCGTCCGAAAGCGGCATGTAGACCCATTTCGTCGGCTGGCCTTCATAGTCAACCTTGCGCCACAACGTCATCGTGGAATCCGTCTCTGCGCGCCGGCCGGCCAACAGCGAATAAGTGCCATAATCGTTCAGCTCCCAGCTCACGGCTGACAGGACTTCCGTAGGCAGCAGTGCACTGTCGTCGCCGAGCGGCTCTTCAAGCCACGTCTGCCCATCGTCAGCCGATGACAACAAGCGGCCCTCGCCGTCCACCTTGTACTGGGTGGCGGCAACAGTGGGATAGTCGCTCAACGGCATCTCCGTCCACAAGAGCGAGTCCTCAGTCGCCTGATACAACGACAAGTTCACCCTATAGGAGCGGTAGCCCGATCCATTAGTAGCATAGACGCGGAATTCGCGGGGCTCGCTGAAGTCTATAGAGTCGGTGGAATAGAACGTATGGAGCGTGTCGCTCGTCAGCGACTTTACCACCACCACGCCGTTATTCTTTGTCGTCAGCGAACACACCACATGCTTCAGGTCTGTCGCCGACAGCAGTGGCTTCGAATTGTAGATGCGGCCGGTCAGGTGGTCGATGCACATCGTATAGTTCGAACCGACGTATGTAACCTTATAGACTGAGTCCTCACCTGACTTCGAGGTGGTATGCAGGTATCTGTTCAGCGTACCTAACGCAAAACTGGTGATGGCCATGTCATCGTAGGTGACTACGTCGTTATCGTCAGAGCTGAGGCAAGATGTCAGCACGAATATTGTCGTCAGAGTCGCCCAAAGGGCGCGGAATATATTTCTCATCAAATGTTCTCTTACGTTTTTGGCTGCAAATTTACGCACATTTCCGCAAATAGCGGCCATTTTCTTGGGATTATTAAATAAAATATATGATAAATCGCGCGTTTTTAAGTTAGTTTAGGGTTTCGCACTGGAAAAAAGCAGTGCGGAGTGAGTTGGCTCACTCCGCACTCGACTAACGAACGTTGGTGTTCATCAAAGTGATAACGCTAAGAATCATTGCACACGCAACTGACACCAATGTCACAGTCGTTTGGAAATCAAATAACATAATCTTTTACCTTAACTAACTTGGCCGAAGCCAAACAAACTACTTACCTAATGAAAAAACTTATGGAATCCTCGCGATTGCAAGTGCAAAGGTACAAAGAAATTGAGAAATTGAGAGAATGAGAAAATGAGAAATTAACACTGCTCCGCTGTTTTTTGACCTACATCAAAATGAGAGATTGAGAGATTGAGAAAATGAGAGATTATTGCCTAAAGAAATTGGCCGCACCCTCGGCGCAGCCAATTTCTCATTATCTCATTCTCTCATTATCTCAATTTCTTACAGCTTCGGGCCAGCAGCGACCAGTGCCTTACCGGCCTCGTTGCCCTCGTACTTCTTGAAGTTCTTGATGAAGCGGGCAGCCAGATCCTTGGCCTTCTCCTCCCACTCGTTGCGGTTCTGATAGGTGTCGCGAGGATCAAGGATGCCCCATGCCACACCGTCGAGTTCTGTGGGAACCTCGAAGTCGAAGTAAGGAATCTTCTTTGTGGGAGCCTTCAGGATGGCACCGCCCAAGATGGCGTCGATGATGCCGCGTGTATCCTTGATGCTGATGCGCTTGCCTGTACCGTTCCAACCGGTGTTCACCAAGTAAGCCTTGGCACCGCTCTTCTCCATGCGCTTCACCAGTTCCTCAGCATACTTCGTGGGATGCAGCTCGAGGAAGGCCTGGCCGAAGCAAGCCGAGAATGTCGGCGTCGGCTCGGTGATGCCGCGCTCTGTACCAGCCAACTTAGCTGTGAAACCAGAGAGGAAGTAGTACTTCGTCTGCTCCGGAGTCAGGATGCTCACGGGAGGCAGCACGCCGAAGGCGTCGGCGCTCAGGAAGATGACGTCCTTAGCTTCTGGGCCGGCGCTCTTTCCGTTCACCTTCTTGGCAATCTTCTCGATATGCTCGATAGGATAGCTTACGCGGGTGTTCTCAGTCACGCTCTTGTCTGCAAAGTCAATCTTACCAGCCTCGTCCACGGTGACGTTCTCCAACAGGGCGTCGCGGCGGATAGCGTTGTAGATGTCGGGCTCGCTCTCCTTGTCGAGGTTGATAACCTTGGCATAGCAGCCACCCTCGAAGTTGAACACACCCTCGTCGTCCCATCCGTGCTCGTCGTCACCAATAAGCAGGCGCTTCGGGTCGGTTGACAGCGTGGTCTTACCCGTACCAGAGAGGCCGAAGAATATGGCGGTGTTCTTACCCTCCATGTCGGTGTTGGCCGAGCAGTGCATCGAGGCGATACCCTGCAGGGGCAGGTAGTAGTTCATCATCGAGAACATACCCTTCTTCATCTCACCGCCATACCAGGTGTTGATGATTACCTGCTCACGGCTCGTTGTATTGAAGGCTGCACAAGTCTCACTGCGCAGACCCAGCTCCTTGAAGTTCTCAATCTTGGCCTTCGAGGCGTTGTAGATGACGAAGTTCGGCTCGAACTTCTCCAACTCCTCAGCGGTGGGCTGGATGAACATGTTCTTCACAAAGTGTGCCTGCCAAGCCACCTCAACGATGAAACGGACACGCAGACGGGTTGCCTCGTTGGCACCACAGTAAGCGTCCATCACATACAGGTTCTTATTGCAAAGCTCCTTGATGGCAATCTCCTTCACCTTGGCCCAAACCTCCTCGCTCATGGGGTGGTTGTCATTGGGGTAGTCCTCTGTGGGCCACCACACCTTGTCTTCGCTCTGTGCATCCTTCACGATGTACTTATCCTTAGGCGAACGGCCGGTGAAAATGCCGGTCATCACGTTCACTGCATCAAGCTCGGTGAGCTGGCCCTTGTCATAGCCAGTCAGCTCGGACTTCATCTCCTCCTCAAAGAGGTATTCATACGACGGATTGTGAGCAATCACGGTACTGCCGGTGATGCCATACTGAGTTAAATCTAACTTTGCCATTTTTCTGTTATAAATTTAATAATGTGTTACTTTGTTCTTTTTCGGCTGCAAAGGTACGAATATTTTGTGAATTTCGGCCTACGATTTTAGTTTTATTAGCTTTCACAACCCCATTTTTGCGTTAAAGTATTAAAAATCAGCGCCACTGCCAATATTTTTGTCACATCGGCATTACAAAGTACCCCGCGTTCGGCAGGCCTTCCCATCACAACGGGAAGCCTTCCCATTCAGATGCGGGGCTTGTAAAAACCACCCAGCGTTCAGTCGGATTTGCAATCCGACTGCTGTGAATATAAGGATTTACAATCCGCTAATCGCATCAACGTTCAGTCGGATTGCAATCCGCTAATCGCATCACAGATGCTTATACTCAGTTCAGTCGGATTGCAAATCCGACTGAACGGGATATTAGTGAAATTAGAACAAATTCGTTCAATTCGTGTAATTCGTAAAATTCGTGGTCAAGAAAAGGGTGGTCACCGACGGTATCGCGCACATGCATATAGAAAGCCACTATTTGTACACCACCTTCTTTCCGTTACGGATATAGAGGCGTCCCTTCACCGGCTTCACAACCAGTACACCGGCAGGCGTATAGTAGTGACCGTCGTGAGGAATCATAGCCATGCCGTTGATGCCCGTGGTCACGTTGACCGTCAGATCGTATGCAGCCTTCACGGCGTTGCAGTTACCGGTGGCGGCACCATTGGCAGTAATGGTCACTGTGCCTCTTGCAACCTTCAGGAAGGTCACCTTACCTGTAGCGTCGACAGCAACGAAGCTCGGGTCGCTCGACGAGTAGGTGATTGTGCCGTCGTAGATGCCCACGTTGAGCGGGTTCTCGATAGTCTCTTCAATTCCCTTCTCCACGACGATGACCGACTGCGCAAAGGCAATCGTCGGCGATGCCTTGGCTATCTTCACCTTGTACGTCACGTTGGCCGGAGCGTAGTAGATGGCGGTCTCAGGAGCACTCACGGTGATGGTAGCCTCGCCGGCACCCTTCACGGTCAGCTTACCGTTGGCTGCCACCGTGACAACGTTCGTGTTGCTCGATGCGTAGGCCAGTGTGCCGTCGTAGCCGTTCAGTGTCACGGCAGGATTGTTGACCGTGCCGCCATAGACGCCCTCGACCTGTGCCGAAGCAATGCTCAGCGTGGTGGTCTTCTTCTTGATGGTCAGCTTGTACGAAGCAGCGGTGGGCGCATTACAGTTGTTCGTCTCTGCACCCGATGCAGTAATTGTCACCTCGCCGGCGGCCTTGACGGTCACCGTGCCGTTGGCGGCTACCGTTGCAATGTTCGTGTCGCTCGACGAATAGCTCACCGTGCCGTCATAGACACCCTTGTTAAGGGTATTGCCGGGCACCTCACCCTGAATGACCATCTCCAACGTAGCGTTCGCGAACGTGAACTTAGGCGATGCCTTGGCTATCTTCACGGTGTAGGAGACAGGCTCCGGAGCCAGACGGTAGGTGGTCTCGACACCAGTAATGGTAACGGTGGTCTCGCCGGCGCCCTTCACGGTCAGCTTGCCGTCTGCAGCTACCGTGACAACGTTCGTGTTACCTGATGTATAAGTAACGGCACCATTGTAGTCCTGCGAGCGGGTCAGCGTCGGAGCAGTCACCGTGCCGCCGTAGACACCGTTCACCACATCCGGGCTCACCTTCAGGAATGAAGGAGCCTTGGTGTAGCCTGTGATGGAAAGGGTGTTGTTCAACGTATGGCCTTCCCGGCCTGTGTCGTAACCATATCTGAGGGTCTTACCGTTCAGGTATTCTTCCGCTTCGGCAGCATTGTCATAGACCTGGAAGTATTTCACGCCGTCGACAGTGACGAATGTAGGCACTTTTTCATCCCAATCGATCATAAATGAAGTGACTTTTTCGGAATGGAAGGCATCGTTGACCGCGAAGCCAACCTCGGTAGCCGACAGATACACCATCTGAACCTTCACATCATACTGATCGGTATATGATGATGAGAGCTTGGTATTCTTCGACAGGTCGAGCGAGGTCAGTTGGTTGTTACTGCAGATTAGATAATCCAGTTCCGGGCAGCCTGTGACATCGAGCGTCTTCAGGCTGTTGTTGCTACAGTCCAGATAAGTCAGCGTGGGGCTTTTCACAGTCAGTGCCTCTAACGACGGATTAAAAAAGACATACAAGTTTGTCAGCGACATGCCCTCTCCCAGATTCACATCTGCTAACAGGTCATTCTGAGATATCGTTGCGGATTCCATGGCGTTCAGCCCTGAGAGGTCGACGGACGGCAGGATGTAATTATCCTTGATTTCAACGCCGGCAAGCACCGTGCAGCCGGTAAGTGTCACCGAAGTCAGCTTTTCCAAATTATTTGCCGTAAAGCCCGTCAGGCCGGTGCAGTCGGTCATGTCGATGCTTTCAAGCAGCGGAAGGTTGCTGACCGAGAAGTTGGTCATGGCGGTGTTGCCGGTAATGGTGAGCGACTTCAGGCTGGGATAGTACTCGTCATAATATAAGTCAGGGATGCCGATGAGCGCGGTACAGCCGTTGGCGGTAATCGACGTCAAGTCATTACACCGGTGAACTTCCAGTGTTGATAATTTCGTCAGGCCGCTGACGTCGATGGATGTCAAACCGCTATCATAGGCGTAAAGATACTCCAGTTCGGTCAGTTCGCTCACGTCGATGGCCTTCAGCGACGGGTCGCCAGAAACATAAAGAGTATTCAACGCCGTCAGGCCGGTGAGTGTCAGGCTGGCCAAGACCGGATTTTGATAGGCACACAAAGACGCTAAGTTCCCTAATCCGCTGACGTCCAAGGTGGCGAGGCTCGCATTACCGTTAACAGACAATGTTGTCAGCGCAGTGCAGCCAGTCAGTGTCAGCGAGGTCAGGAGATCCATATTACTTGCGTCAACGCTCGTCAGGCTGGTGCAGTTGGTCAAGTCGAGACTTTCAAGCTGCGCAGGACCTCCGGCAGAGAAGCTGGTCAGGGCGGTATTGCCAGTGATGGTGAGCGACTTCAGGCTTGGGAAATACTCGTAGGAATTTAAATTAGATATATAACTAAGCGCGCTACAGCCGTTGGCAGTAATCATCGTCAGGTCATTACACCGGTAAACTTCCAAAGTTGATAATTTCGTCAGGCCGCTGACATTGATGGATGTCAAGCCACTATCATAGGCGTAAAGATACTCCAGTTCGGTCAGTTCGCTCACGTTGATGGCCTTCAGCATCGGGTCGCCAGAAACATAAAGAGTATTCAACGCCGTCAGGCCGGTGAGTGTCAGGCTGGCCAATGCCGGATTATCATAGGCATACAAAGACTCTAAGCTCCCTAATCCGCTGACGTCCAAGGCAGCAAGGCTCGCATTATTGTTAGCAGACAATGACCTAAGACTGGTACAACCGGTGAGTGTCACAGAAGTCAGCTGTTCCTTTTCGTTTACATCCATAGTTTCAAGGCCGGTACAGTTGGTCAAGTCGAGGCTTTCAAGCGCAGGGGCGCCGGTAGAAAAGCCGTTCATGGCGGTGTTGTTGGTGATGGTGATGGACTTTAGGTTGGGGAAGGACTCGCCATAATATAAGTAAGGGATGCTGCTGAGCGTGGTACAGCCCTTGGCGGTAATTGACGTAAGGTTATTACACTGATGAACTTCCAGAGTTGATAATTTCGTCAGTCCGCTGACATCGATGGATGTCAAACCGCTATTATAGGCAAGAAGAACTTCCAGGTTGGTCAGCCCGCTGACATCGATGGACGTCAGCGCTGCGTTGTCATAAATACGCATATCCGACAGGTTCGTCAGGCCTGTGAGATTCAGCGAGGTCAGACCAGTATTGTTGGCAATCAGCGTCGTCAGGCTGGTCATGTTGCTCAGGTCGGCAGTGACCAGACCGGGATTGTCATTGATGTACAGATCATGCAATTTCTTGAGCAGGTTAACGCCCGTCAGGTCTGTGATGTCTGAACTGTACAAAGATAAATAGGTCATGTTTTCCTGCTCTTCATCCGAGAGGATGCCGTTACCGTCGCTGTCCCAACCAGCAACGGCTGCACGTACATTCGGGTCAGGGAAACTCGCATTGATGTTGATGTCTCCCGCCATCATCAGCTGCGGACTGGCCAGTGCCACCGTCAGCATCATCTGTTTGAAAAGGGTACTTGTCTTCATAAGGCTCATATTTTTAAATAGATTATTGAAAATGCGCTGCAAATATAGTCATTTTTTCCGAATCCGCCAAATGATTATTGAAAAAAACGACACTACAGTCCAGAAAGACAAGATTCGTGGTTTCACACAGATAATTCGTTCAATTCGTGACAAAAACAATATATTCACGTTGTCTAACTATCATACTTCTATTGTCTAAGTGCCGTACTTACGGGTGCTAAGTGCCATACTTACAAGGCGTAAACACCATACTTACAATGTTCAATGATATACCAAGGTCTGATAAACCTCACTATTACACAAGACGCTGTACATCAGCCATCCGGCCTACCCGGCAACACCATATAACACCATAATTTATCATATATCATTTAGGGTGAGGCCTACCCCTACCGCCATTTTCAACGGTTAGAAATGGCTCCATTACCATGGTTTCATAGCAAATCCGACTGCTGGAATTAAAATTCCGACTGTCGGATTTGCTGCTGTACGGTGGTTTTAGGCTGCCGTTATCTGCCACCGCATCCACCTGTATTTATCGGGTTCTGTGCAATACTACTATTTACTGGTGTTACAAACCTACTGTGACTTCAGTATCATATGAACCTTCACTTAATCACGACCTTACGTCCGTTCTTGATGTACACACCCTTCTTCATTCTCTCATTTGTCATTTGTCCTTTATCATTTAGCGAAGCGCCAATCCGACGGCCACTGAGATCATACACTCCGCCACGTTTATTATTTCTCATTTTCTCATTTTCTTCATTTCTCATTTTCTCATTTAGGTGCGGAGCACCGCCAATGCCCGTTACATCTATCTCCTCAATCTTATAGAACCGGTTCCAGC
>Ga0310786_10002582_pt1 | contig 27458 bp, 23 predicted proteins | sample AusTroGonzalo_MG_FD_203881 | JGI IMG/M metagenome (GOLD analysis project Ga0310786, IMG submission 203881) | Bovine rumen microbial communities from tropical cattle in Woodstock, Queensland, Australia - Gonzalo_03 (v2) (version 2) | ecosystem: Host-associated > Mammals > Digestive system >...
TCTGGGGGCAGACGACGACGTCGTTCAGATATCATCGCTTCTGAAATCCACTATCGACGGAGGATATCGCATAATGTTCTCAGTCCCATCCGGTTTCGATCTTAGCGGACAGAGGTTCGATCATACTGAGGTCACATCAGGCACCGCATGCAGTGCAGCCGATCCGGTCAGGGATGGAAACGACATTAAGATCGATGTCACGACCGGAGGGGACTCGTTCATATTGGATGTGTACTATGTCCTCTTCACCGTTGACGTGAAGCTCCATCTGGATTACGATCCCGGGAGCATCACAGGTTGGGTGAAAGACGAAGGTGCATCCACCGCAGGCAATTACGTATACAAGAAGTCTGGAGTGAAATATGGGTCCTCGGTCGATCTGCCACAATTGTCCAAGGGCGACCGTTACGTGTTCGATGGTTATTACGATGCCAAGGAGGGAGGTTCCAAGATCGATAGTCCGATGGAGGTGCTTTCGACCTCGGATATCAATCTCTATGCGCATTTCAGTCCGAAGAATACGTACACGCTGTCACTGATCACTCAGGTGGGCTATTTCGTGCAGAACAACCAGCAGAGGTTGGAATTGACTTATGCCGAGGGAGAACCAATCATGGAGATGTTCATACCGGTATCGGACGATCCGCACTATCATCTCATCGACCCGCAGAACCCCTACGGAGCATATCCGGATTCCCTTGACAGAGATATCACCCTGCAGGCCAACTGGGGTGTCGATTTGCAGGAGTTCATCGTCGATGTGATAGAATTGGATGTGCCGGAAGAGGATAAGAAGCACATCCACATCAGCGGAACCCACGATTCTTCTGAAATCGAGTTCACCAATTCAGAGGTGAAGACCAATCTTCCCTATAACTCTGAGATGATAATCGTCTTCAAGCCCGATTACAACTACGATCTGGATCTCAGCAATTTCAAGCTAATGAAATACGATCCGGGTTCCGGAGCGGCGGATGAGGATGGATATGTGGTCGTCGATAGTGTCGCGGGCATCACAGTAGATGACCTGGAGGAGTTGGATAACGGCACATACAGGTTATCATTCTTCCTCAGCGAAAATGTAAAGCTGAAGGTGAAGGTGAAGATATCCACATTGGATGTTAATTACTATGTGAACAACGCCCTGGTCTACACACAGTCCGTACAGAAATATGCTATTGTGGACCTACCGACCTATGGGGGCCCATATGTCAATGTTCCGGGCTATACCAAATCCACTGAATGGTTTACCGTCTACGACGATCCGACCTCCCTTTACGGAAAGAGCACGTATCAGGTCATCGAAGAGAAATCATTCTACATGAAGGCCGATCCTGTCAATTACTATGTTTGGTACCACGTTCCGGGAGAGAGCACAACAATCGAAGAAGTCAAAACCATCATAACAAATTACGAAAGCGAGACGATATCGGTGCTTCCGGATTACATACAGCAGTTCTCCTACGGGAGCAACGGGACTCTGAGACCTTTCACTGACAAGGCCGCATATGACATAGAACATCAGGTGCGTCTCGGATGGAGCGAATCCGCAACAGGGGAGCTCAACTATCTCCTGGACCACATAGTGATCAACCTGATTGACGTCAATACGGATCTGACAGTCCTGGACAACAGGATAGTGGAGATGCATCCTTACTATCTGAAAATCGATGATATCGAGAACTATGGTGCAGACAAGACGAGCTACGGCAACTACGTCTATAGGGGTACCGGGTTCGGTATGGGATTCCAAAAGACATCGGCATCAGCCGTGGATAATGTAGAGATATGGTATTCTTTGATCCCTCTGACCCGTCTCAATTACGACAAATACGGAACCAAATCGCCGCTCGAATTCACCGACGTCAATATAGATTCTGGAAATGTCGTAGCATACATCGTCCATTACTACGGATGGGTGAAGCTGGTGGAGGGAGGGGTCGTCATCGAGGAAAAGAGCTATTTGACGCCCGGAATCTTTACGGTAACCATCTCGAAGAGGGATGTCACGTTAGAGTCTGGAAGTTCTTCAAAGGCCCAGGACAATGAACCGTTGGTGGACTACAGGGTGAATGTATGGGAAGGAAACGTCACTGCAGAAACTCCGGATAAGATCGCCTGGACTGAGAATTGGGAGGATGTGGACTACCTCTATTCCTACTACAATATAGATACCGGCGAAACAATCACGGGCCTCCCGACAAATCAGGGCAGATACGAGAACAGGTTGGAGCCGGATTTCTCAGGCAGCTCTTTATCCGCGACCAACTATGTGTTACATTACATCTACGGTACGTTGACCATCACTGCGCCTGCATCGGGCATCGAGATCGCCGAGACCAGCTATACGATGACCTATGGCGGCAGCCTGACATTGATGGCATCCCTGGCATCACCCTACCAATCAGGTTACAGATTGGATTACTCCTCCAATGATACCGACCTCCTAACGGTGGCAGCCGACGGGGAAGGGCATGGTGTTATTACATTGACCAACAACAAGATCGGTGTTGCTGAGGTGACGATATCCTTGGTGCGCATTAGCGACTCATCTGTCATAGAGACGGTCCCTGTACAGATCGTTGTGACCCAGAAGCAGATCAGCTTCACAACCACCGTCAGCGATACAGGCAAGCCTTATGACGGGGGCTATGGATTATCCGATTCCCAGGTGGTACTGTATCCGACCGTGGAGGTCCTTTACGAAAGCGGACAGATCCTCGAGAAGGATAAGGATAGCATTGTTATCGCTGTCAAGACCAAAGAATACAGCATTCTGACGGGAAAGGATGTCGGTACCGGCAAGAAGATACATGTCACATATGAGCTTACTGGAGCATCCGCAGGATTCTATTCAATCCCTCAGGCGGAGATCAGCGGGGCCCATATCGATAAGTGTACCGTGACGATGACCGCCGCGACCGCTAGCAGGGCATTCAACGATACTCCTCTCACCGACGGCACCTATACCGTGAATGGTGTCACGCCGGTAGTCGATGAGGATGGATACACGATTACCGGATTCGCTCCAGAAGAAGGAGCAAAAATTACGGTTACGGGAACAGTCACTTATGCGACCGAGGGGCCGCAGCCAAATGTAATCGCCTATGAACTGAAAGGAGATACATCGCCCGAGAACTACAACATCGTCCTTGTAGACGGCACGTTGACGGTAAACATCCTGAAACTGGACAATATCCCCGATAATATTTCCATCGGTTACACCGGCCTCATAGTATCGGGTGTCAGCCCAAGCATCTACTATGAGCGTAGCGCAGAAGAGAGGGGCGGATACAGTGATAGGACTCCTGCCGTCAGTGCCATCGAGCCCGGGGCCTATTATGTGGTCCTTACCCTCAATTTCAACAACAACGGGACCAATGTCACATGGAATGATGAAACCACAGGGGAGAAGGTGATACGTTGGAATATCGGAGCGGCCGAACTTGTGAATGATTTCGTACTAATCACAGAGCCTGTATACTATGACGGTCTAAGCCACACGGTCCAGTTCTCTACGTCCTACGATCCTGAAGATTATACCATAACGTATCTGGATGTTTATGATAACCCCGACGATATGATAGCAGCTGGCGAAAAGAAGATCATCGTGACGGGTGCCGGAAGATATACGGGAGGGAATTTCGTATTTGATTACGAGATCTATAAACGTCCAGTGATCCTCGCAGGTCTGGACAAGGTCACCGTTGAAGACGTGGTCCACTATGAACAGACGTTGATCTATGACGGTACCAATCAGAACGTCACCTACACATTCAAGGATCCCTTCTCCGAAATAGACCGGGAGGACCCGGTTGCCGTGAGCGATGGCATAACCGTCACCATCACCGGAGACACCCATAAGGTCTGTGGCACCTATGAATCGATACTTGTTTCGCTCTCAGGTTCCAAAGCTTCCAATTACGACTTCACGGATTATGCAGGCTGTGAAGTGAAGTGGACCATAGACCAGAGGATCGTGTATGCAGTTGCTAAATCTGCTTGGAAGATGTATGACGGTACTCCTTTGGCCATGAATGGGTACAGTGTGGTCGGAATAGTCGACGGGGATGAGGATTATTTCCAATTCACCGTTGCCGGAGTAGGTTCATGCACCGTACAGGGGATCTATGTGAATGACATCGATTGTACGATTACTGATGCAGATGTAGCAGCTTGCTACGAAGTGCATGAGATAAATGGGTCGCTGATCGTGTCCAATTCGGCATATGATATTAGCTGGATCTCCACAGAGGTGGTCAAGAAATGAGCGTGAGCAAGAAGATGGTCATAGTCTCATTGGTCATCGTCCTGGCAGTAGCATCCATTGGTCTGGGATATGCAGCTACCTACAAAGGGGAGGTGAAGTCCCAGGACAATTTCAATGAGGTCGGAGTGTACGCACTGCACATCTATGAAGGGGCATCGGAGGTGCTGGCCCCATTGCAGCTGGATCAACCGCAATTCTCGGCCGGAGTTAGCCAGACCGGGCACAAATGTGTGATAATCGAGGACAATGTGGTCAATTCGCCGGAATATACGCTGGTGACCGACGGTACAGACGGTTCCAAAGGTGCCCATATACGCATGTGGATATTCTTCGACAATGCAGTGATGTGGGCCTTGGTGGACAAGATAGAGTTGACAGTATGGGATGATGGGTTAGAGAGAACATCCTTCGTGTGCGGGGTATCCGGATCCACATCCGGACTATGTACCGGTGTCATAGAGCTCACCCCATTTGTTCTGACGCATGAATTCATCATCACCGTGACCTATAAATCGTCGGTGGATATGGATTATGTCGAACTTAACGATGCGATCAGGGATGCCAAGACCACTGCGGTGTTCGTCTACGACGATGTGGATCCAATATCGGGGAAATGAACATGAGTCATAAGAGAAGTTTGGTCCCCGTGGTTTCCATATGTCTGCTTCTTTTGGCGCTAACGATAGGTGCCGGGTACGCATATATTTCCTCTACGGAGAATTGCGGCAACTCGCCCAGCAGCACATATATCGTTGTCACCCCAGGAGATTCCAAGTATACGGCAAATTTCGACCATTATTTCGAATATCATTGGGGAACGACCGTATCAGAGCAGGGGATCAGCAGGATCTACAGTCCATGCGGGTGGTACATCAAGGATATCACCGTGGAGGGGGATCCCGTGCAGGCATACATCCTTGGAGAGATGATATTGGATATCAACTCCATCGAGGAGTTGGATGATTTCACCGTTCAGATGGCAGTCCCCTCGGGACAGGAGATCATGATCGCAGAGGTCTACAAATATGTGACTGTGGCCTCGGTCATCGATAAGGCCACAATGAAAGAAGAAACACCCACCGTATACCGTTATGATACCAAGTATTTCAGTCACGACGATGAAGAGACCCACTCCAGGTCATACGGTTGCGAGTTCGTCATCAGCACCACTTCCGGAAGTGGTAAGGATATCGTGCTGGATAATCTTCCAGCCAACTATGACAAGAAGGAGTACATGGTGGTCATGACGCTGTATCTGGTCGCTCAGACCCTGGACTTCCAGCCTGATAATATCCTGGGCATCGTAGAGGGCGGTGTCAGGAAAGGTGTGGATTTCGAGTTCTGCGTCTACGTTGAAGAGTCTCCCTGAAAGATCCATCTTCTTCCTGAGACTCTTGCTATCCGATTGTTGAGGAAAGCGAGGATGGGTACTGTGGTGCCCACCGGAAGAGGTGGCGGTAAGTCCTTCTGGATGCGGAGGGGACAGAGGAATATCCTCTGAGATGTCGTTGCGCTGATGATGATCAAGACACATCCATACAGGGCGATCCATCGTTGCATCGAAGCAGAAAAGAGATAAAATGGAGGGGAAATCCCCCCGTTCGAGGTCAGTCGTTCGTCGTGAACAGCCCCAGGTTCACGTTCTCGACGTTGGGGACGAACGCATAGTAGGCAGAATCGTGGTCCATGACGACGGGATCGTCCGTCTTCGCATTGTCGAACGCTACGGTCACCTTCAGGGTACCGTCGTTCTCCGGAATCAGGACATCGTTCCCGTCCACCGACACGTCCGCCGTCGGATTCTTGGCAACGACCATTATCATCGCATCGCTGGCAGGTATCGTGAACTTCCCTCCGGCGTCCAGCAGGGTCATGTCAGAGGATCCCTTCTGTCCTAGGTAGATACTGAATTCGTCATCCGACAGGTTGCCTGGGAACGACAATTGGTATCCGCCACCATCGTTGCTCCCGATGTTCGGATCGTTGCCGCCGCTGTGCACCAGCATGACTGTGGCAGCTACTGCCACGATAGCGATGACGAATGCGGCTACGGTGGTCAAAAGTGCCCTATTCATGTTATCGTGAAGCAACCTCATCCGGAGGATAAAAAACTTAATGCCAGCACCATGCACCGAAGCCGGTGTCCCGCTCGGTAGCCCTTGTTGTGTTGGATGGGTGGAATCAGCACCCCTCCGGCCGCATTCGCGCCGGTTTCATGATCCCTTGGCAAGTTTTTCGACAGCACTTTTCCGATACAGCCGGAACTAATCGGGGCTGTGCCCAGAGGGCGTAGGCCCATCAGCTTGATTTCTCGACCTGCTTGTATGCAGGATCGACGTATGGTATCGATCCCGGATCATTGCCCGTCCTTCTTCGGCCCGGCCTGCAGACACCTCTGTCGTTCATTCGGAGGATTTGCCCAGCTTCTTCAACAGCCAAAGGAAGGTCAGCTTGTTGTCGACCATGCTGTCGACCGCATCCGGATCGTATCTCCTGAGGGACCTCAGCAGGAAGGCCCCCATCACGACGGCGGTCAGGGTGTACATCACCAACTCTATGACGACGACCTCCAAAGCGCTCGTCGCCAGAAGGAATATCATCCCGATCTTGATCATCATCATGACTACGTTCACGGGTGTCGAGATGTATGCCTTCCTGATCGTCTGCAGGAATCCGGTGAACACCCTGCTGATGAGGAAGAACGGTATCGACAGGGCATATATGCGGGCGCATAGGATGAGCTCATCCGTGATCCTGGTGGAATCGCCCGACGAGAATAGGGACAGGATGGGCTCAGCGAACAGGAGCAGGGCCAATGACGATAGGAGCGCCAGCGCTATCGTCATCTTGACCGAGAATCCCATGGAATGCTTCATGTCATCGATCTTGCGCGCTCCGGCGAGCGCCGAGCAGACCGGCATCGACCCCGAGGATATGGAATCGGGGATGATCAGCATGAGGTAGGGGAAGGCGAAGGCCAATTGGACCACGGAGAGGGTCATGGAGCCTGTCTTGATGGTGACGACGACGGTCTGGGCCAGCATCAGCAGGCCGAATACCAGTGTATCGATCGCGACGGGGCCGCCGGTGCCCACGATCTCCTTGATGGATGATTCGGTAGGCAGCCTTAGGCGGACCTTGAAATGGAAGTCCCCGTGCCTCAGGATCCAGTAGGAAAGGGTAGCCGAGACGAACATCGCCACCGCCGTTCCGACGGAGGAGCCTGCCACCCCCATGTCGAACTGGTTGATGAACAGGGGAGTCAGTATCGCGTTAACGGGAACGCTCACCAGCGTGCACAATGCCATCTTGGCCACAGCACCCTCGGATTTGAGCAGGCTCGTCAGCACACCGGAGAGTATGATGAACGGGCAGCCTACCGCCAATGGGAGCACGTACTGCCGGGCCATCTCCGCGATGGCGGGAGCCTGCACGGAGATCACAGGCTCCAAGGCGGCAAGGAGGAAGATTATGGTGGGGATGGATGCTGCCAGCCCCATGAACACGGCCGCTTCGGCCAATTCCTGGGTCCTCGAATAGTCGTGTTTGCCGAGAGCGTACGAGATGCATATGCAGGCCCCGACGCCAATGCCGACGCCCATGGCGCTGACCACGGTGAAGAGGGGGTTGACGGAGGAGATCGCAGCGGTGGCCTCCCCGCTGATGCGAGATACCCACATGGTGTCCAGGAAACCGTTGACCTTGATGACGATGAATGTAAGGCTGACGATCAGCGACATCTTGACGATGGACCGTTTCGGATCGTCGATCATCTCCTGAAGGCTGACCTGGGGGTTGCGCTTTCTATTGCCCGGGGGCCCTGTGGAATCCAGGAATGCGGGCCTGTCCCACGTCGAACTTCCGGACGCCGGATCGGGAAAGCCGTTGTACCTGCACCACTCCGAATTGTTCCGTTCGGTCCATTTCACAACGGTTATCATGCAGTAGAACCAGAGCAGCAAGTATGCGATGCTGGTGATCAGGAATGCCATACCATAGGCCATGCTGAAACCGTCGTCGAATAACTCGATGAGATAGAATGCGGCATAGAAGATGGCCTCAACGACGATGAATGCGAGGCCTTTCTTCCAGAGACCCAGATAGAGGTGCCCGAGACCATTGCAGACCAGGGTGAGGAGAAGGGCCACCGACTTCCTCTTCATACCCGTTATGGGCCTGCCCTCCGCATTGAGCGGGCAGGATTCGGCCGGTTCCGGATGCCTCATGCAACCCTAATCCCGTTATGACATTTTATCCATACTACCTCGGAACCGAGAGGCCGAATGAGATAGATGTCCGGCACATCATGTAGCTGTGCTCCAAATATGAGGCGCGGCAGAGGGATGTGGCTCTTAAGCGACCAAACTCTGCCAATTCGTTTCTGATGGTCATCTTGCGTATGTATCCTACCGGTTTCCACCGTCACATTCCCGATGAGTGGTCTATCGGAACAGGGGGTTATCTGTTGAAGTCGACCTCGGTTGACAAGGAGTAGCGGGAAGCGCTACGGGAGGCTCTTTGAGAGCTCAGCAATCCGCAACAACCTCGGCGAAGTCAGTTGTTCGCATCGCGAAAGCAGGAAACTACGCTACGTACTCCATGGAAGGACGGATCTCTGTGGCGTGACGTACCACCGTACATCAAATTAGTCAGAACAGAGTAATGGCGCCGAGAGGGAGATTTGAACTCCCGAGGGCAAAGGCGCCCACGAGCTTTCCAGGCTCGCGCCTTACCGGGCTGGACCATCTCGGCTTCCAAGGGGGGGGAACTTATGACGGTATAAAAGGTTATTTGATAGTGGCCAAGTCGACGGTATGACAACATCGATCCGCATGCGTGACCGCGGTCCAGTTGGTCCCGGGATAAGGTTATAAGTCTTCCAAGGCGATTGACCATCGATGTCCGAAGCGAAGATTCCCAACATCACGGCGGAAGATGTGAACGATCTGAAGAGATTCATTACCGACACCGTCTCGAAGGCCGGCGCCAAGGGCGTGGTCATCGGGCTCAGCGGCGGGATCGATTCTGCGGTGGTCACCAAGCTGTGCGCCGACGCGCTCGGTTCCGAGAACGTCCTCAACGTCTTCATGCCCTCAAGGGTCACTCCCGCAGAGGATTACAAGACAACTTCCGAGCTCTCATCGATTTGGGGCACGGAATTCAAGGTGGTCGACATACAGCCGGCCGTCGATGCCCTGGCAGCGGTCCTGCTCTCGGACGCGGACACCCCGCTGGAGAGGGGCAACATCTCTGCCAGATGCAGGATGATAGTCCTCTACAACCTCGCCAAGAAGAGGCGGTACCTTGTCATGGGGACATCGAACCAGAGCGAAATCATGATGGGATACTTCACCAAGTTCGGGGACGGGGCCTGCGATGCCACGCCGCTTGCCAACAGGTACAAGACCGAGGTCAGGCAGATCGCCGCGCTCATAGGCGTCCCCCAGCCTATCATCGACAAGCCGCCCTCCGCCGGTCTGTGGGAGGGGCAGACGGATGAGTCGGAGATGGGCATCAGGTATGAGGACCTGGATGCGATACTGTACGACATGGAACAGGACATGACGGACACCCAGATTGCCGAGGATACCGGGCTGGATAAGGAGAAGGTATCCGATATCCGCAGGCAGGTGGGCATGATGGAGCACAAGAGGCTTCCGGCGACCAGGCCTTCCGAATATCACTGAGCCCTTTTTAGGAAAGGCCCGCCCAGACTGGCTGGGCGGGATTGCGGATGGTATGAGCAATCTTTATCTACTACCTATCTATGTTGTGGTTTGTTGCTCCTGTGGTGTAGCGGCCAATCATGAAGCCCTCTCGAGGCTTCAACACGGGTTCGAATCCCGTCGGGAGCACTATTTTTTTCTCACCCAGATCCGAAAGTAGTACTCCCCCCAGGTTGCACCACTCTTTCGAGCCTGTATTTCCGAAAAGGGGTAATTATGTTGGTGTTTTTGGGTGTCTAAGATCTCGGTTCTCTGTCCCCCTCACTATTTCCCTTTTGGTACAACTGAATATTGCTCCGATGAAATATCGAATCCATCATGGAGGCCCGTTCTCATGGAAAGAGATTCGGACCACGAATCTATAACGAAGAATCGCGGTCCGATTACCGGATCAGGATCGTTTAAACCCACATCCGGAAATGATTACCCTTGTCTGAACGAGTTCTTAGCATTAGATTCCTCATAAGTTTACTGTGAAAAGTACCATAACAAACACCTTCTGACGACAATCAGTTCTCTTTCTCTATGCAATAGTCGACAGATTCCCACTGGAATCTGCAGTTTTCTTTTTGCCCGTTGCTTCGAATAGCTCTCCCATTTCATCCTCCGTGCCCGTTCGCAGACTCTGAAATGAGAAATCATCGCATCAAATTATGGTACTTAATCGATTATTATTTATGCTATAAGTACCATAATTATTATGATAATTTGGCTGTTCCGAAAGAGATACTGCAGGTGGAAAGACCCAAGGGGACGGTGGTCGCGGACGGAAGGAACGGCGTTTATCCCGTCAGGGAGAAACGTGCCGGGAAAGCGTGGAAGGATGAGGACGGAAAGGTGCACAGGCCCTCCTACAACGGAAAGGTCATCGGGCACATTATCGATGGGGTATTCGTCCCTGTGCCTGAGAAGGTAGCAACCGTGTCAGTGAGCCCGGTGGACATCAAGGAGTGGGGCGCGTACAGGCTGAGCGAGATGGTCAACGCCGGAATCTTGGAAGAGCTGCTGGCGGTCTACTCCCCGGAGGACGCGGCCAGACTCTACTGCATGGCGACGCTGAGGGCGCTCAACCGTGGCATTTCCGACAGACTGATGATGAGGACGTACGAGGAGAGCTTCCTGTCGGAGACATTTCCCGGTCTGGCCCTGAGCAAGAACCAAGTCTGCACGTTCCTCCGGAACGTGGGTCGCTGCTACTCCAAGACGGTGGAGTTCATGCGCAACCGCGTGGCCATTGTCGGAGCGGATGACTGTCTGATCATCGACGGCACCATCAAGCAGGACCACAGCAAGGTCAATTCCCTGTCGGCGGTGTCCAGAAAGGCCTGCCATACGAAGCATCGCGACATGAACGCCCTCTATTGCTATGGGGTGAAGTCCGGGGAGCCGTTATGCAGCAAGGCGTACCCCGGCAACATGGTGGACATGCGGGCCGTGAGCGATTTCATCTCCGAGAACGGGATCTCGAAGGGCATCATAGTCGCCGATAAGGGCTTCCCTTTGGAATCCTTCGAGGCAGCGGTCATGAAGAACAGGGACCTCCATTTCCTGCTGCCGATCAAGAGGGACAGCCCGGAGATCAAGAAGTACTCCTTGCTGGCGTTCAACTCCCGTCTGCCCGACTCCAGAGGCATATCCTGCAAGAAGGTGGGTGCCATAAGGGACGGCCGGAAGGTCTGGTACTACTCATTCAGGGATCCGGAGATAGCGAAGGGCGAGGAGGTCCTGTATCTCGAGGGCATGGATCCATCAGCCGTTGATTCCAAAGAGCTGGTGGCGAAGCGCAGGGTGTTCGGGACTCTGACCCTCATCTCGGATGTCGACCTGGACTGCAGGACGGTGGATTCCATCTATCAGGAGAGGTGGCTGATCGAGTTGATGTTCAGGTTCGAGAGGGATATCCTCGAGATGGATGATACCCGCGAGCATAGCACATACACCGCTATAGCCAGCGAATTCGTGGATTATCTGGCCGCCATCATGGCGGCCAGATTATACAAGCGTCTGGATTCCCTGGGACTTCTCGAGGATTGCACCTACGGGGATGCCATCCACAGGCTTGAGAGGTTCAAGATGATCCGGGTGGAGGACGGCGGTTGGTCCGTGAACAGGACCGCTCTCACGGATGCGGAATTCGCTGCCAGGATGGGGATCCTGGTGAAGCCTGTGGTGCCGAAGGAAGTGAAGAAGAGGGGAAGGCCTAAGGGCAGCAAAGATACGCACCCCCGCAAGAGAAGAAAATCGGATGACGGTGCGGAAGCATCCTTGTCCTGAAGACAAGGGCGCTGTCGTTATGGTACATCTTTCGGGAAACCTCTGGATTCTCCATGAATGTGATCATTTTTCTCTGAGGTAGCTCCCAGGTGAAATCCTTGCGCTCTATGATGCTCCCGGTCGTGATGCAGACTAAGTCGAAGGCGGCGAATACCGACGATTGGTCTCGGTCATGTGGGCGAGTTCGGGTTTGAGCCGAAGGAGGACGGGAACTCCTGCGGTATCAGTTTCCAGTGATGGAATCGATCACGCGGTCTATCTCTTCCGACGTCATCCCCACATAGTCCTCGAGGAACCTGTGTACGTCGTTATAAGGGTCGAAAGTTGTGATGTCCACATCCTTGTAGTCGAAGTTGGTCACATCGGTAGACGGATTCGTGACCAGGTAGAAGAACACGTCTACGGTCAAACGTGCGACGGTCTCGTATTCCACGCTGTCCTTGGGGATGCCGTAGAGGTTCGTGAACGATTGCATGAAATCCTCGCGTATCTCGGCGTACGAAGCACCTGCGAGTGCCTCTATGAGGGCGCAGAACATCCCGGTGCGGTCCTTGCCCAGATTGCATGAGATGCCGATGCTGCCGTCCGTATCGGAGAGGTACTTCATCACCATCTTTATGCCCTCTTTCTCGGTGATTAGATACGGGTTGAGATGTATGCACGTGACATGGCTGCTGTCGTAGAGGCGATAGGTGTACGGGTGCTCTTCGCTCCTGTACTTCTCCATGTTCTTGTCGCTGATGTTCAGAATCAGGAGATTCTCCACACCAGCATTCTCCAGCAGCCTGTCGCAGCAGGTATGGCGGGTGCCGAAGGGCACCACAGAGGATGCGGACCTGTAGAACTTGCCGTCGGAGAGATCCCCCTGGGTGAGGGCGCGGAAGTTGCTGTAGGCCTCGTCGGTGGCGTAGTCAGCTCTGTCTTTGGAGCAGCCCGCGATGTAATGTGGTATCTTGTCGTAGTAGTCTGTCTTGTCCTTGTAGTGCTCTATGGTGACCTTGGTACCGATGTCGTACACAAGCACGGATCGGATGGCGTAACTCGACATGTCCAGGCAGATCTCGTTGTAGCTGATCGCGTAGTTAAGAATGAGGGTGAGCATGCCGGCCCCGACAAAGTTCTGGGTGTACATCGCGTTGTAGGCCCTGTCGGGGAAGATCAGCCTCAATCTGTCGCCGGGGGCCAGGTTATGCGCCACAAGGTCCTCGGGGCGAGGTCGACCATGTAGTCGTCGAAGGAACCGAAACCTATGATGGTGGTCTCGAACCTATCCACATCATCATGCGGGACGACGGCGATGGCAACGGCCGTCGATAGCACTAGAATCGCTGCGAGGATGGTTAGGATCGCTTTGAGGTTTCCGGACATGATGGTATCGGATGGTCTATTGGATTAATAGTTGTAGCGGAGCAATCGTGAACATGATGTCCCCATACCTAATTCGAGTTAACATCGGATCTGCAAGCATCAGTCAAAGCGCTGGCATCAAATATGGCTTATATCCATAATCCCTGTCCGGCGGTATGGAAGACTGCGCAAAGGCACCCCGTTCACGTTCGATGGACATCTTCAAGGGAGTGGCGATATCCATCATCGTCATCCTCCACATAGGCATCGTGGCCAAGAGCAACGTGGGTGATCCGCATCCGCTCGTGCAGGCCCTTTATCTCGGGCTTGTCGGCTTCTTCATCATGTCTGGATATTTCTTCAAGCCCGGAAGAGGTTTCCTTGAGAACATGAGGCGTCGTGTGAAGATCCTGCTGGTGGCGCTTCTGATCGCCGCTTTCTGCCTTTCGCTGTTGAGCTTCCTTTGGTGCAGCCTCTGGGGTCAGCCTACGGATTTCGATGATCTTCTGCATTGCATATCCAGGGCGTTCACCCTCGAGCGCAGCTTCGTCGATTTCGATGCCAAGGTCCCGTGGGCGATATGCGGGTTCACCATGGGGTTCTATTTCCTCTGGGTGCTCCTTCTGTCGTGTATCATATTCTATGCTGTCGCCGACCGCATAAGGGACAACTGGAAGCTCGGTCTCGTTGTGGTCGGAATTCTTCTGGCGATAACCATAGCATACAGGGAGCTGTTCTCGTTCAGCCTGCCGTTCAATGTCAATCTCGTCCCCATGGCGACCATCTTCATGATCGTAGGGATGTATCTGGCCAAGCTGGAACTGGCAGACAGGATGGAGTCCGCCAGTCTTCGCAACTCTAGGTTCTGGGCCCTCTTCGTCGTCAGCACCGCGGTCCTGATAATCATGGTGTTCATCCTGCCGCCCAGCATCGATTTCGATTACATGGACTTCGGGCAGTACGGAGGATATTCCGCCATACCGTACGTCATCGAGGGCACCCTCGCATTCATCATGCTGCTTTACGTGTTCTTCTTCCTATCGAAGGTCCCCGTTATATCGACGATCTTCGTGGAGATCGGGAAGCATACCATGGGGATATTGATACTCCATGTGTTCATCGCGAAGGTCATAATGGCCCCGTTCTTCACTTTCGATGATGTGGTTTGCCTGTCCGCGGACCTCACCGGCATATGGAGGATCCTTCTGGCCGTTGCATCGCTGGTAATCGCCTTCCTGATCTGCGCCTACGGCCCGATCGTCCTGAAGCGCATTATGTCCAAGAGGGGTGAACAGCCTCAACAACAGTGACTCAGCGATGTCGGATGCAGCGATACGGCAGACGATTCCGAGGCCGTCATTCTTCCAGGGATGTCCTCATCATCGAATCCTTCATCTTCCTGGTGTATTCGCCTACATGCTTCGGGGAATCTCTGCCATGCTCGGCGATGATCTTGACGATCGCGGATCCTACTATGATCCCGTCCGCATGCCTGCTCATCTCATATGCTTGCTCCGGGGTGGAGATACCGAATCCGATGGCACAGGGGACGCTCGTGCTCTGCTTGATGACTGATGTCAGCGAACCCACGTCGGTGGAGATGCTGGACCTGACCCCGGTTACCCCGAGGGACGATACAACGTACACGAAGCCCTCCGCCTCCTTGGCGATCATCGATATCCGGCTCTCGGAGGTCGGGGCCACCATGGAGATGAGCTTCACCCCGTACTTCCTGCAGATGGGGAGGAAGTCCTCCTTCTCCTCGTAGGGGACGTCCGGGAGGATGATCCCCTGGATGTCGTTGTCCCTGCAGCGGGAGACGAACCTCTCGGTGCCGTAGGAGAACACCACGTTGGCGTAGGTCATGAAGACCATGGGGACCGGGATGTCCTTGCGGACCCTCTCCAGCATCTCGAATATCCTGTCGGTGGTGGTGCCGTTGGACAACGCACGTACGTTGGCGGCCTGGATCACGGGGCCTTCCGCAGTCGGATCGGAGAACGGTATCCCGAGCTCGATCAGGTCCACGCCGTTCGAGGCCATGGTGCGGAGTATCTCGGCAGTGGTGTCGAGGTCTGGATCCCCGCAGGTGACGAACGCCACGAACGCCTTCCCATGGGAGAACGCCTGTGAGATCTCAGTCATGGATATCCTCCCCTCTGTACCTGGCGATCGCGGCCACATCCTTGTCCCCGCGTCCGGACACGGTGACCACTATGATCCTGTCCCTGTCCATGGTCGGGGCCACCTTCATGACGTAGACCAGGGCATGGGACGACTCTATGGCGGGGATTATCCCCTCGGTGCGGGACAGGTATTCGAAGGCCTGGACGGCCTCCTCGTCCGTTATCGCGACGTACTTGGCGCGGGAGATATCGTGGAGCCATGCATGCTCCGGGCCGATGCCCGGATAGTCCAGTCCCGCGGATATGGAGTACACGGGAGCTATCTGCCCGTATTCGTCCTGGCAGAAGTAGGATTTCATACCGTGGAATATGCCTAGCCTCCCGGTGTTGATGGTGGCGGCGGTCTCGAAGGAGTCGATCCCCTTCCCAGCGGCCTCGCAGCCGACAAGTTCGACATCCTCGTCCTTGATGAAGTCGTAGAACGTCCCTATGGCGTTGCTCCCCCCTCCAACGCATGCTACCAGCATATCGGGCCTCCTGCCCTCCTTCTCCTGGAGCTGCTGGCGTATCTCCTTCCCTATGACAGATTGGAAGTCCCTGACGATGGTCGGGAACGGGTGCGGGCCCATCACCGACCCCAGGCAGTAATGGGTGTCGTCGATGCGGGAGGTCCATTCGCGCATGCATTCGGATACGGCGTCCTTGAGCGTCCCGGTCCCGGAGCTGACCCCTCTGACCTCGGCCCCCAGGAGCCGCATGCGGTAAACGTTGAGGGCCTGTCTCTCCATGTCCTCGACGCCCATGTACACCAGGCATTCCATGCCCAGAAGGGCGGCGGCGGTGGCCGTGGCGACGCCATGCTGTCCGGCCCCTGTCTCGGCTATCAGGCGGGTCTTGCCCATCCTCTTGGCCAGGAGCGCCTGCCCGAGGACGTTGTTGATCTTGTGGGCGCCGGTGTGGTTGAGGTCCTCCCTCTTGAGATAGATCTTGGCCCCTCCGAGGTCCTCCGTCATCTTCTTGGCGAAGTAGAGCCTGCTGGGCCTTCCGGCGTACTCGTTGAGCAGATTGCTCAGTTCCTTCTGGAAACCGGGGTCGTCCTTGATCCTGTTGTATGATTCCTCCAGCTCTATGACTGCGTTCATCAGCGTCTCCGGGATATACTGCCCTCCGTGGATCCCGAACCTTCCTCTCTCGTTGGTCATCTTCGATTCCCCTCTGTTGCTCTGGCCGCCTTGATGAAGGCTCCAATCTTGTTCTCATCCTTGAATTGTTCGGTCTCCACTCCGGAGCTGGTATCCACCGCATAAGGCCTCAGCGTCCTGACGGCCTCTCCGACATTCTGCGGGGTCAGCCCGCCGGCCAGGATGTAGTCCCTTCCGAACCCCTCTATGATCGACCAGTCGAAGGTCCTGCCGTCCCCGGTGCCGCCGTCCAGGAGAACCAGGTCTGCGGCGGAATCCCTTGCTGCGGTGACGTCCTCCCTCCCTTCGATCCTGAACGCCTTGATCACTGTCTTGTCGGTCCTTCCCTTCAGGATGCGTATGTAATCATCGGATTCGGAACCGTGGAGCTGTATCATGTCCAGGCCGATATGGTCGGCGATGCCGACCACTTCCTCCACGGGCTGGTCCATGAACACGCCCACTGACCCGATGGGTCCGCGGAGGCTTTCCCTCATCCTTTTCGCATCCTCGGGATCCACAGTCCTTCTGAACCCTTGGCACAGTATGAATCCGACCATGTCTGGACCGGCCTCGTTCACGTAGTGGATGTCTATGTCGCGGGTGATGCCGCATATCTTGACCAGCGTCATTCTCCGAACCTCAGCTCTCTGATGGTCTTCTTTCTGTCGTTCGAGCGCATGATCGTCTCCCCTATGAGCGCGGCATCGAATCCCGCATCCGTCAGTCTGACCACGTCTCCGTGGTCCCTGATCCCGCTCTCGGCCACTGTCAGCACCCCTTTCGGGATGGATTCTCTCAGTCTGATCCCGTTCTCCAGGTCGACGGTGAAATCGTGCAGGTTGCGGTTGTTTATCCCTATGATGCGCGCCCCGCAATCGACGGCCCTCCCGACCTCAGATTGGTCGTGGGCCTCGACGAGGGCGGAGAGCCCCAAGTCATCGCACAGTTCCAGATAATCCTCCAGCGAGTCATCGTCCAGGATGGAGCAGATGAGCAGGACCGCAGATGCTCCCGCGATCATCGCCTCGTAGATCATGTACTCGTCGACGACGAAATCCTTGCGGAGGGTCGGTATGGACACCTCCGATGAGATCTCCCTGAGATAAGCGATGTCCCCTTTGAACCAACTCGGTTCCGTGAGGACGGAGATGCACGTCGCACCGGCGGCCTCGTAGTCCCTGGCTATGTCGAGATAAGGGAACTCCTGGGCGATCATTCCCTTGGATGGGGAGGCGCGCTTCACCTCGCATATCAGCGAAAGCCCCTCGGATGACAGGGCCCTCTCGAACGGGAATCCCGTCTTGGTCCCCATCTCCTCCGCCATCCCCATGAGCTTCGACAGGGGCTTGTCCCTTTTCGAGGACTCCACCCTTCTGAGGGTTTCCTCCCTGATCTCCTGAAGGATGTCGGTCATTGGTTGCTTGCCACCTTGTACGATTCCAGGAGCCTTGTGGCGCTCCCGTCGTCTATCAGATTCGATGCCAGCTCTATGCCGTCCTGCATGTCCTTGACACGTCCGGAGCAATAGAGCCCGGCGGCGGAGTTCATGAGCACCACGTCGCGTCTGGGCCCCTTTTCCCCGGAGAGGACGCCCCTGATTATGGCGGAGTTCTCGTCCGCGGTACCTCCGACGATGTCCTTCTTGGATCCCCGCCTCAGCCCGAAGTCCTCGGGGGAGATGGAGTACGTATCGTATTCGTCGCCTGAGAAATAGCACACCCTGGTGGAATCGGAGACGGAAATCTCGTCGAGGCGGTCCTCGCCGTAGACGACCATCCCCCTCCTGACCCCTAGGCTCGATAGTACACGTGCCAGCGGTTCGACCAGGCTCGGGTCGTAGACCCCCATCACCTGGTATGTGGGATGGGCAGGGTTGGTCAGAGGCCCGAGGATGTTGAAGACGGTCCTTATCCCCAGCTCCTTCCTGATGCTCCCGACATACTTCATCGATGTGTGGTATCTCTGCGCGAAGAGGAAGCAGATCCCGGGGTCGCCCAACAGGCGGACCGCCTTCTCAGGATCCTGCTCCAGGGAGACGCCGAGGGATTCCAGCACGTCCGCGGCCCCGCTCTTGGAGGATGCCGCGCGGTTGCCGTGCTTGGAGACCTTGACCCCGGATGATGCTATCACGAAGGATGATGCCGTCGAGATGTTGAAGCTGTTGGAACCGTCGCCTCCGGTGCCGACGATCTCCAAGGTCTCGTAGGGATTGTCGACCTTCACCGCATGGTCGCGCATGGCGGCGGCGCTACCGGCTATCTCATCCACGGTCTCCGCCTTGGTGCTCTTGGTGGAGAGGGCTGCTAGGAACGCCGCATTCTGGGTAGGCGTGGTCTCGCCGCTCATGATCTCGTTCATCACCGCATATGCCTCATCGTATGTGAGGTCCTGCTTGTCCACTATCTTGATGATCGCATCCTTTATCATTCGGACCCGCCTCCTTTGACGATCCTGTTGATGAAATTGTCCAGCATGGCCTTCCCATCCGGGGTGAGTATGGATTCCGGGTGGAACTGCAGGCCGTACACCCTGTCGGTCCTGTGCCTGACGGACATTATCTCCCCGTCCTTTGTGACGGATGTCACGACCAGATCGCCGGAGAGACGGTCGGGGTCCGCGACCAGGGAGTGGTAGCGCGCCACCGGGAAGGAATCGGGAAGTCCCTCGAACATAGGGTCCCTGTCCGTGACGGTAACGACGGATTGTTTGCCGTGCATCAGGTTCTTGGCGTAGGTTATCTCGGAGCCGTAAGCGTAGCAGATGGCCTGATGTCCGAGACATACCCCGAGCACGGGATATTTGGATCCCAACCTCTTGACGAGGTCGGCGCAGATCCCCGCGTCCTCGGGGCGTCCGGGGCCGGGGGATATGACGATCGCATCGGGATGGAGCCTGTCGACGTCCTTCACGGACATCTCGTCGTTCCTGATGACCCTGATGTCCGGTTCGATGGAGCCTATCAGCTGGTACAGGTTGAAGCTGAAGCTGTCGTAGTTGTCGATGAGCAGAATCATCGGTAGTCGCCCCCCGCTTCCTTCAGGGCCTTTACCACGGCCGCGGCCTTGTTCAGGCATTCCTGGTATTCCTTCTCCGGGACGGAATCCGATACGATCCCGGCGCCGCTGCGGACGAAGACCTTCCCGTTCTTCTTGTAGGCGATGCGGATCGCGATGGCCGTGTCCAGGTTGCCGGAGAAGTCGATGTACCCTATCGCTCCCCCGTAGATACCGCGCTTGTTGTTCTCCAGCCTGTCTATGAGACGGCACGCCATGAGCTTCGGCGCACCGGAGAGGGTGCCTGCGGGGAGGATGGAATCTATCGCGTCCAGCGCGTCCTTGTCCTTCCTGATGGTCCCGCGGACCGTGGAACCTATGTGCATGACATGGGAGAACCGCTGTATTATGTGGAACCTCTCCACCTCAACCGACCCGAACTCCGATATCCTCCCGATATCGTTCCTGCCCAGGTCGACAAGCATGTTGTGCTCGGCGAGTTCCTTCTCGTCGGAGAGCAGGTCCCTTTCCAGCTCCTCGTCCTCCTCGGGAGTTCTTCCGCGGGGACGGGTACCGGCCAAGGGGAACGTGTGGAGCACCCCGTCCTCAAGCTTGACAAGGGTCTCCGGGGATGCTCCGGCGACCTCCATGTCGGTCCCGGAGAAGAAGAACATGTACGGAGAGGGGTTCAGACGCCTGAGCGCCTCGTAGGTTCTGAACAGGCTCCCTTCGAAATCGGCCTCCAAACGGTTGGAGAGCACAATCTGGAAGATGTCCCCCTCATGGATGTGGTGCTTCGCAGCCTCTACCATCGAGCAGTACCTCTCCTTGTCGAACATGTATCTCACGTCGGACGTCATGCGTCCGGACACATCCTCCAGAGGCCTCCCGTTCTGGATGAGCCTGACCATCCCATCTATCTCGACGGCAGCCCTGTTGTACGAGATCTCGAGGTCGGACAGGTCCACGTTGGCGATAAGAATGATCTCGCCCGTCTGGTTGTCGAAGGCGATGACCTTGTCGAACAGCATCAGGTCAACGTCCTGGAACCCTTCCGTGTCCTCGACCTCGGCATGGAGCGTGGGCTCGGAGTACTTCAGATAGTCATAGGAGAAGTATCCGACCAGCCCTCCGGTGAATGGCGGCATACCGGGGATCTTCGGGGACCTGTGCTCCTCCAGGACCTGGCGGATATACCTGTTGGGGTCGTCGGTGTCGATCTTGAGGTCTCCCACCCTCATATGGCCTCCGGAGCAGGCAATCAGCAGCTTGGGATCATACCCTAAGAACGAGTATCTTCCCCACTTCTTGTCCTGGTCCACGCTTTCAAGCAGATAGCAGTGCCTGGAGACATTCATTAGGATGCGGAGGACGTCCAGAGGCGTCCTTCCCTCGGAAGGGATCCTTTCGGATACAGGGCAAATGGTGTATCCGCCCCTTTCCGTCATAGTTCTGATATCGTTCACGGAAGGTTTCATTCTGGAACCTCATTGTATTTTTTAGTACATTACTACTATATTATGTACAATCGGATAAATGGGATGATGGATATAATAGTATTGATGAAAAATGTGATGTATTGTATATTATTATACAATAATGACTAATAATTTGTAAAACGAGAGCTGGTTTCGGATGCTTCCGCAATTGTGATGACCAGATAGGTCCTGGAGGATCGGGATCCTCGCTTTCAGTAGTGTTAAATATAACATTATTATTATCATTATTGATAATATAATTAAAATTGATAATGATGTGATACGATGAGGTTGTCGGACGTCTTGACGAATACCACGAGGATGAGGATAATCCAATACCTTCAGATCGAAGGTGAGGCCACCACGAAGCAGATATCGGAAGGCCTGCCTGACATCCCAGCACCGACCATCTATCGCCATGTGAGGCAATTGCTGGAAGGAGGCATCCTGATCGTCAAGGAGGAAAGGAAGGTCAGAGGCACCACGGAGAGGCTCCTTGACATCGACTGGGATGTCTGGCCGTCGAACAACGGCCCGGACGTCTCTGACACTGTCTATCAGTTCCTCATGTCGCTGTACGACGGTTTCAGGACGTATCTCTCGAAAGAGGGGTACGATATGGAAAGGGACAAGCTGTTCCTGAGGACCTGCATGTTGAGTCTTACCGACGAATCGTTCGACCGTTTCATCTCCGAATACAAGGTTCTTCTGGAGAGATACCTGGAACCGGAGGATGGTGGCAGGCTGAGGCGCGTATCGACCATCTCATCGCCAGTTGTCGAGGAGGGGTGTCATGACGAGTGAGGAAGCGATCTTCATAGATTCGGATGTGCGGATAGGGGCCACGGTGACCTATCCCGAGAAGGACGGGAGGCGTCCGGCGGTCATCCTGATAGCCGGAACGGGGAAGAGCGACCGCGACGGGAACATGAGGGGATTCCACACGGACCTCTACAAGAACCTGACCGCATCCTTCGGATGCTGGGGTTACGTGGCCATCCGCTATGACAAGAGGGGGACATATGCGAGCGGAGGGGATTTCGGCACCGCCGGCCTGAGCGATCTGGTTGATGATGCCGTATCCGTGATCCGCCACGCGAAGACCATGGACCGTGTCGATCCCGAGAATATCATCGTCTGCGGGCATAGCGAAGGCACCATGATCGCGGCGATAGCATCCACCAAGGAGAAGGTGGCAGGCCTCATACTCCTGGGCGGCGCCGGCATGTGCATGAGGGACGCCCTATACTATCAGAACATCGGAGTGGCGAAGGAGGCCGAGAACATGAAGGGGGTCAAAGGATTCATCGTCCGGAGGACCAACTCCGGGGACAAGGGGATCAACAGGGTGGATTCCATCTTCGACAAATGCGACGGGACGGACAAGGACAGGGTGCTCGTCTCAGGCATCAGGATGAATGCGAAATGGATGCGGGAACACGATTCGTACACCTCGGAGGATTTCGTCTCCATGGTCAAGGACTTCGGCGGCCCGGTCCTCGCCATCACCGGTACGGCCGATCTCTCTGCGGACTACCGTGCCCTTGAAGCTTTCGAGGGAGCGGATTCCGTCGAGTGCTATGCCCCGGAGAACGTCAACCACGTGCTGAGGGAGGTGGATGACGACAACAGCTACCTGAACATCAAGAAGCAGTATCCCCGTTTGTGCGCCAGACCGATGCATGAGGGCATCAGCGAAAGGATGAGGCTGTGGATGGAGTCGAGGTTCCCCTGAAACATTCACCATCCGGGAGGCACGCGACGATCCATCGCCTCCATATACAGGTCCGATCCGGATATCGGATCCTCGACATCCATCTCGATAGCGGCGGAACGTTCCAGGGCACTGAAGGCCTCGGCGAAGCCCTTGCCCTCGGTCGATATCATCAGCGGGACCACCCTTATCCTGGAGATCCCGGTGTCCAGAAGCTCGCGGGCGCCTTCCGCCACGGACGGGTCGCTGCTCAGGAAACCGAACGATGCCGGCCACCCCCTCTCCCTGAGGGCTTCCTGATACTTCCTCATTGCCTTCGCGGCCATGGACAGACGAGAACCGTAGGAGACCAGCAGGATTCCCGTGCGGCCGTCGGGAGCGCCCATCCTGTCGGCGACGCCCTCGACCATCGCATCATCTTCCCCCGGGGCGGTGGCGAACCTAGTGGCCACATCCTTGCCGTCGATCATGGTCCAGGAACCGCAGTTGTCCGGAAGTCCGGCATCGGCCGGCATCAGCCATACGGTGAGCCTGCCCTCGAAGACGGTCTGCGGCAGGATGCAGAAGGTGTCGATGCCATCCCGATGCATCTCCCTCATCACGTCCATGGGCCTCGGGGATCCCGAGTGGTATGCCACGCGGATGTTCTTCCTGCCCTTGGTTTCGAGGTAATCCCTCAGGGCCGTCGCACTCCTTACAGAGCCGTCGGCGCGGGAGTCCCTGCCTATTATCAGGATGCCTGTCTTCACGAGATGCATTACCTTCAGAGCGGATATAACTCTAACCATGGGGGAGCTGGACGTGCTCCCGATATGCCGTATCACGATGGTTGGACCAAGTATTACTTATAGGGATTTTGTGTTACCGAGGTCCATGGGCCGTACGGATTCGCAGGAAATGGACCCTGAGACTCTGAGGAGTTTCTGCAGGCAGGTCTACGGGCACGAGATTTGGATTGGAGATGTAGTGAAGGAAGACGGGATCATAAGCGCATACGGGCTTTACGGTCACAAGATGGTCCCGGACAAGCCGATGCCCACCGACTACGCCAATGTGGTCCTCTACGATGATGACGGCAGGACCGAGGATCCCGACAGGGAGATCGTCAGGGAGCCCCACGGGTGGATGTTCTCCTTCGAGGACAAGGGTGCCGATGTGTACACCCTGTACGTGGACTCCAATTCCGTCTGGGTGACGGATGAGGAGGGATGGCACCGCGGCGTCAAGAGGGATTTCTCCGCCGTCAAGTACTCCGGGGCCTTCAACATGGTCGCCAAGCGCATCATATCTCGGGATGGCGAGAATCCCGGATTGGTAATGCACTGCGCACTGGAGATTATGCCTGAGAGGGCCACCTTGAGGAAGGGCGAGGAGGCGAAGGTCAAGGTCCTGTACGAAGGCAAGCCGAAGGCCGGTCTCAAGGTCATATGCTACGCCGAAGGCGACGAGGAGCTCCGCTTCCTCAAGACGGATGCCGACGGTGTGCTCTATTATCCCGTGGAGAAAGCGGGTACGCATGTCCTCATAGCCAAATACACGGACGAGGGCAAGAAATCGGACGACGAGTTCGACGAGACGTCGTTCACCACCACGATCACCTTGGAGGCCAAGGATGCTTAAGGTGATCACAACAGGCAAGGGCGGGGTCGGAAAGACCACCACCATCTCCACTCTGGCGACGATGATGGCCAGGGACGGGCGCAAGGTCGTGGTCCTGGACACCGATCCGAGCATGAATCTCGCGATGACGCTTGGGCTCCCGTACCTGGATGTCCCGACGATTACTGAGCATAAGCAGGAGATAAACGAAGAGCTGGACGACATGGACGAGGACCCGGTGCTCGTGGGGAAGAGGATCATGGAGGAGTTCTCCAGGGTCAATGCCGACGGCATCAGGGTCATAGTCATGGGGGCCATACCCGATGAGGGTAACGGCTGCCTGTGCTCGGCCATCTCCATAATGAAGATGCTCCTGAGCTATTTCGATTCGGACGCATGCCCGGAATCCTACGATGTCGCATTCGTGGATTCCCAGGCGGGACCGGAGATCCTTGGAAGGGGTTTGGCGAAGGATTTCGATTGCAACCTGGTCCTGACGGAGCCCACTCCGAAATCCGCCGAGGTCTCCAGGCAGGTCGTGGTCCTGTCCAAGAACCTGGGGATCGAGCATAATATTTTGATAGTCAACAAGGCCGATTCTGACGAGGACCTCCTGAGGATTTCCTCCTTGGTCGGGGTCCCCTGCGAGGATTCGGCACGCATAGGCTTCGACCGCAGCGTGATGGATGCGGACAGGGAGAACGTGATCCTGCTGGATGCCTATCCCGACTGCCCATCGGTCAAGAATATCGCGGCAATAAGGAGCCGCTTGGAAAGGATAGTGATTTGAGATGTGCGAGTTTACAGTGTATCTGAACGGGCATGACGATTCCGACATCGTCGCATCTAATGTGATCAAGTCGAAGGTCAAGGAGGACCACATATCGCTCATGGACAGCTCCGGAAAGACTTACAGGGTGGAGAAGGCCTACATAACCAAGGTTGACACCATAATGGCCGAGATGCACCTGGAGTCCTTATCATGATGCCGGGGGATGTTAGAACCGCCTCCGATGTCCCGGCCCTTCTGGAGGATGCAGATGGATATGCCGCCGTAAAGGAGGGGTTCCATGGGATGTTCGAGCGCGAGGTCTTCGATCTGGTCATATGCGGTAGCGAGCCCATGGCCAGAATCGCTCGCGACATGGGGTGGACCATCTGTTCGGTGGACCTTCCCGAAGGGGACTTCAAGGGTCGCAAGGCAGTCCTGATTTCCGATGTGCTCCGCGACGGGATCCCGGAGATGGATCTGATCAAGCAAGCAGAATCGAAAGGTCTCTCCGTCATAAAGCTGGGGTTCGTGCTGGAGGATTCGTCCGCCGGTGCGCGCAAGAGCAGGATATTCAGGAAGTATCCGTTCGAGACCCTCCTGTACGTGTGAACGGGTACAGTTCCATCTGGGGGCATCGTCCCCCATCATTCTGATATCGGCGGGTGTGCCCTCCTTTTACGCGGAAGCTTTTTGATTTCAGGAGGGATGATGTAGCCATCATGAGGATGATAGTATATTCTCCACCAGGTCTCGACGACACGGGGCTGGTTTCGTCCGTTCGCAACGCCGTCTGCGTCCCGAGGGCCGATTGGTCCGACGGAATTTGCAAGGAAGGCCTGGATGCCAGGATGCGTTCGTTCAACGAACAGGTATCGAGCATGGGGTCGAATATCATCGTCTATGCCCATCTGCCTCCCGTAGGATCCGGCGAGGCAGAGACATTCTTCAGACAATACGATAGGGGCCTCTATGATGTCTTCGTCTATCTGGATGTCGATGACGATGTCGTGGATGACAGAAGGGATTCGGAGATACTTCTCCTCCATTCCGAGTGCTTGCGTCTCGGGAAGGAGTTCATCATAATCAACCGCGGATACGGGCTGGAGACAGAGTTCCTCGAAGGTATCCTCGATGGTTCGATACTTACTGCTCCAGCTGCCGCGAGGGAGGCGGCCGATAGGATCATCGGATCATCGAAGGGCAGGAGGGTGGTCCTATCCGATGGGGACGATACGCTGATGGACATAGATCTCACCATGAGCATTCTTGAGCAATCGGCCCCGACGCGCGATCCATTCTCCCGCAGAAGATACACGACGTACCAATATTGGCTTGCATATCGGACCAATGAGGTTCCCGACATCGAGTCGGCCTTCGAACGGGCGGTCTCCAATTCCAGTTTCGTGGAACCGCTGATGGAGGATGTCTCGGCCATCGACGCATTGCGCGTCGTCGTCACCGGTGGGATCGATGATCTTTGGCGTCGCGCATTGGATGGCAGGGAGGGCTTCGGTACGGTGGCAGGCTCCAGAGCGGATGGCACAGCCTGTATGTCCCAATTCGCGAAGGTCCTGTTGGCCAGATATGTCCGGCAAGCGGGGATAGAAGTCATCGCGCTGGGTGACAGCATGGTGGATTATTACATGCTCTTGGAAGCGGACAGGGGTTTCGTCATAGCCCACAGGAAGAAGAATCCATCCTTGCAGGAATAGGTCCGTGGCAATGCGGCCCTGAAACAACCTGCCAGTAACGAGATCTTCTTCGAAGGCATAGAGATCGTGAACAGCATCCATGAGGACCTCTAAGCGGTATGGGGGATCTGCAGACTGATATTCTGGCTGTAGTTTGTTGGTTCTTTCTGAATTAAAGTGGGCCAGGCATGTGAGTGCAATCGCTGCCGCGATTGCACGTCATCCAAACGAGCAAATGAAGCGTGAAGAGAGGGAATAATGAACGATTTCTCGCTCGCTGACCG
>Ga0310786_10002584_pt1 | contig 27432 bp, 42 predicted proteins | sample AusTroGonzalo_MG_FD_203881 | JGI IMG/M metagenome (GOLD analysis project Ga0310786, IMG submission 203881) | Bovine rumen microbial communities from tropical cattle in Woodstock, Queensland, Australia - Gonzalo_03 (v2) (version 2) | ecosystem: Host-associated > Mammals > Digestive system >...
CCGTAGGCGTTACGGAATCGTCTACCTCCGAATGATAGTAGCCCATCTCCTTGTATATGACAGGCTTGATAGGAGCCTTGCGCTTGAAATAAAGGCCGGAAACGAATTCGCGGCCCTCGTCCATGTCTGCCGAAAGTCGCTTCAGCAGATCCGGCTGGAAGTCCATATCGGAATCAAGCCATAGCACCCTGTCATAGTTCTCGGCTACAGCCTGTTTCGCAAGCGTGTTACGCGCGTCATAGACGAGCGAGCTGCACGACAGGCCGAATTGTGTGAAGCCGGGCCGCTCCATGCCAAGCACGGATTTCATAAATACCGTGTGCACCATGTCCATACAAGGAATCGCTATTAAAGTTTTCATTTCTTCCTCCAAAAAGTTACTTGTGCCGCCAGTAGGTTACCCACACTTCCGTTTCGCCCTTTGGTTTTCTGCCTGTGCAAGTGTAGATGCACAGGTCAGCCTCTGCGTCACGGACGCGCTTGCCGTCCACGATGATGTCCGCGCCTCTTATCACGCCGCGCTTTTTGAACACACAAACATAGGTCGTGCCGTCCACATACGCCTTTGTCAGCCGTGGGAGAGCGGAGCGCAGACGGTACATCCCGCCCTGTGACGAGTGGTCTGCGATAACAGGAAAGCCCCACCATGCGAAGATAACCGCGCTCTGCGGAGCGTCAACGATGCCCTGTGCCTCCGCTCCTGTCGTGGCCTCATAGAGCGGCGTTTTGATGAAGAGCGTGGGGATTTTTAAGCGGTTCACGGCGAGGGATGCGTGAGCGCGAAGATGCTGGTCGAATAAGTCGAGTCAACGCCGCTCGTTACGGCTTGAACGAGATAGTTCACTCCCGCGCTCGGCTGATACACAAAGGTCGCGGCAACGATAACGTAGGACACCTCGCCATCCGCAGTTGTAACATTGAGAGATTCCGGGATAATCTCGGAGAACCTGTTTTCCGCAGTCACTACACGCACACGGATTTCCGCGCCAACTTCATATGCCGCTTTAATCTCCGCGGGTGTCTTGTCCATCGTGCCGCTCATGTCCTGCGCGGTCGGAGTGCAAGTGATGACGAAGGTGTTGTCCACCGCGCCCCACGCGCCATCGTCAACCTTGAGGATTTTGCCGTTGTCGGATGCGGAAACGGAGGGGAGAGTGTTCGAAGGGGCAATGGAAACAAAGGCTTCTAAAGTATTGTCCGAATATACAATCCCGGCAATAAGGCGAGTTCCTTCCATCGTCCCCTCGTAGTATCTCGCCCACGAACCCTCACCATCAAATGCCTGTGTCGGGTTGAGCGTAAAACTCGTCCCATCCTCATTGACAATCAAGATGGTCGTTTCAGCAGCAGCAATCTCTTCTGCGGTCTTGTCGATGATGAGCGGAAATTCGGTTTCGCTCTCGGCGTGTTCGTAGTCAACGGTCGCGTGAATGATTTCGACAGAGCCGCCGCCAGCCGCCGCAACGCCGTTTTCAAGCTTATTAAGCTTCGCGGAGGTCACAACGTCCCCGCTTTTCCAAACTGTAGGTGTATAAGACATAAGATAACCTCCGTTAAGATTTAAGCTTCATGTAGTCAACCTCTCCGAGGTCAACCTTATTAGAGGAGCGGGTATCCGCTCCCCCATCAAAAGGTAACCTTGCAGAAGTGTTTGTGGCCGACGATGCCGAGGCCGACATACTCGCGGCCCACCAGCTTGACGAGGTCGCTCTCGGCGAGGGAAAGATCGTCGTACTTGATGGTGATTTCGTCGCCGTTGGGGAAGTTCGCCTGCGCGCCCTCGAAGAAGTCGCCGACAATCATCCACGTGGAGCCGGTCGTGCCGGAGGCGGTATAGGCAGGGATCGTGTTGTCGAAGTGAACAGCGAGGCCCTCGAAGGGATCCACGTCGAAGCCGTTCGCATACTGCGCGGCCTTCATCTGTGCCCACGTGAGCTTGTTCATGACAACGACAGGACGCTCCGCGCCGTCGGCGAGCTGGCCGATAGCCTCGGCAACGATGCCGACGGAAGGAATACCGGCGATAACGCCAACGCCGACAGCGGTCGAGGTAGCGGAGGCGGTCAGGGCAACGATCTTTGCGAGAAGCTCCTCCTGTGCCTTCTTCGCGATCCGGTAGGTCAGTTCGTCGTAGATGTAGTCGAGGAATTCCTCCCCGCCCATGTCCAGAGCTTCGTCGGAAATGGTAATCCACTTCTTGATGGATTCCGGCTTCAGCTCGACGACGCCGAGAGTCAGGACTTCCTCGGTCGGATAGGTGCTGCCTTCGGTATGCACGACGGCCTCACCGGCGGAAAGCTCGAAGCCCACCTTCACGTTGCCGCGAATGTAGGTCTTGCGAACGAGTTCCATGATACCGGCACGCTCCCACGCCTGACGGACGCGGCCCTCGATGATGGTCGGGACCGGAACGTAGCCGCCCGCGACGTTGGTCGAAAGCAGGGCGCGGCACTCGTCATCCTTGCCGGTCTTGATGTAGTTCGCATACGCGTTGATGTACTCCTTGCTGGAGCGGATCTCTTCGATGGTCATAGTTTTTCTCTCCTCATTTTTGAATTCGGTTTTGGTTTCGCCCTCGCCGGAGGCGACGGCGGCGCGGATCTCGTTCCGCTTGGTTTCGGCGGCCTTGCGCTGCTCAATCTCTTCCTTGATAGCGCGGGCCTCGTTCTCAAGAGCGTCAAGGTCGGCACCATCGCCGTCGATCTCGGCGGCAATAGCGGCACGGCGCTCGTTGAGCTGGTCGATGGTCATTTCATGCAGATCCATCACAATACCTCCGTAAGAATTCTGATTTTTTGCTTCTGCCGCTCCCGCGCTTCGCGGGCAAGAAACTCCTCCTTGATTTCGGCGATAACTCCCTCGCCGTAATTGCGTGCAGATATAGAAGTAGCGTCGTTCGCCGGGAGCGAAACGGCGCTAACATCATACAGTTTCGAGATTTTCGTAATCGTCCTCATGACGGTCACGGTGTTGTCCTCGTGGTTTTCGGTCACTTCGCGCTTGTCCTCGGCCACGCGGAAACCGAAGGACATTTTCGTCGTGTAGCCGCCCTCGATCTCCTCGAAGAGCTGGCGTCCGATCTCCGTCCCGCCCAGCTCGGCGCGAACATGGAGGCCGACGCTGTCAGGCTCGACGGCCAGAGTATCGTTGCTCGTGCGGGCAAAGACGCGGCCCGCATGGTCGTACTGCATAATGACGTCGGACATATCGCAATCGTCGAAAGCCCGCGCGTCGATTTGCTCCAGTACGGTATAACCGTCATAGCTCCACAGCTCATACGGCTGGTTAAAGGTCGAAGCATAGCCCTCGACGGTCTTGCCTTCTGCCTCGGCGCGGCGCTCAAAGCCCGCGACGTCGAAGCTGCGATACTGACGGCCTTCGTCAAGTTTCTGCGTTATCGTTTTCAGTTCCATCTTGATTCTCTCCTACGTTGTAGTATTCTCCCCTAACAGGGAGCTGCGAGCCGTAAGGCTCCGGCAGGGGCGGCAAGTTCCAAATCTCGCGGATCTCGTTGCGCGTCATGAGGCCACGGTCGGCCATCTGCGCGGATACCTGAAGCTTGTCGGCGTTGCTCATGTACTGGAGCCGGTTTGCCGTCGCCATGACGAGATTGCCCTGCGTCTGCTCGCGCAGAGTAAAGAGCATTTTCGTCAACACTTCGGAAAACTGGATCGCCCACGGCTCGACGGCTCCCTCATAGAAGGCGCTCCACGTATCGGCCTTAAACTGATTCGTCAGGATATCCTCGTTCACGCCGAAGTATTCGTAGACGTTCGCCTTTATAGCGGCCATCTGCTTATCGTCGATAACGAAGGGCTTTGCCTCGATCTGTTTAATATCCGTGTACGTGTTCGGAAACAGGAGAAGCCCGCCAGCGTCAGCGTCAGCCGCAAAGTTCTCTGAGGTAAAGCGCTTTCTCTCAAGCGCCAAATCCTCCGGCTTCGAGAAGTTCTTGACGGTCGCCATGAAGCGGTAGGTCGCGGCGCTCTTGACGCCTTCCTCGATGCCCTGATTCTGAATGTGGATAAGCTCCATAGTCGGAAACAGCGCCGAGTTGTTCTCGCCGAAGAAGTCGCTGCGATACTGATACTTCGTCATGATGCCGCAATACTCCAGCTCGACAGCGGCCTTCTGCCCCCACGTGAATTCGTAGCGAAGGTAAGGCACGTTGTCGTACTGGACGATTTCGCAGCGTGTAGGCAGAGGCGAATAGATCCCGCTCGGCTGGCCGAATTCGTCGAATACCGGCACGATGAAGGCCGTATTGTGGACGTCCAGCAAAGTCGAGAGCCGGTATAGAAACTGGCTCCATGTCTGAAACTCGTTCGGCCCATGACGGAGCTTCGCCTGAAGGGCTGGCCGAGCAGCTCCGCGCGTTTCAACGTGGAGCTTCGAGATGTGCGTCGCCCGCGCGTTGATAGCCGCACGGATCAGCTCGCTTTCGTACACGCCTCCGGCGAAGGAAGTAAAACGCGGCACGTAGCCGTTGAGCATTTTGAACGTGCCTTGAAAATCGCCTTTAGGCTCCGGCCTCTTGCCGAAAATCTTTTCAAACAGGCCCAAATTTATCACTCCTAATTCTTGAGTTGTTCTCCGATGTCGCTATACCATTTCTGCCGCACGGTCATAGCGTCCAGCAGGGCCGCCGCGCCGTCGATATGGAGCGACGGATTAACCTTTACCAGCTTGCCGCGCCCGCGCTCCGTGGACATTTTTATTGCCGAGTTAAGCAGGTGCATTTTGAGCAGGTCGTTGTCGCCGAGATGGATTTTCCCATCTTCGAGAAGGCCCTGCGTTTCCTGAATCACGCCGTAAAGATTCTCGCCTTGAAAAACATCGTCCATGTGGAAACCATATGCGGCCATGTCTTGGACGAGGTACTGCGCGGAGTATCGGTCATAGCCGGTTTTCAGCGGATAGATCTGATACTTCTCTACAAGGTCGGTAAACCAGTTATAGCAATCGTGATAATCGACGAAGTTGTCGCCGGAGAGCTGCAAAAGGCCGCGCTGGACATAAACCGCGTAAGGCACGCCGTCGCGCTGTGTCGCCTCGTCGATGCGTTCAGCCGGAAGGAAGAATTTCGCGAATACGTAAAGCTCCCCTCCGCGCTCGATTACGACAACGCAAGCCGTGAGGTCGCGCGTCTGCGACAGGTCTATGCCGCCGACGCAATAAGAGTTTCGGAAATCGTCGAGCGACAGCGGAGCGCCGGAGCATTTCTCGACGGTCTGCGTCGCCAGCCATGCAAGCGACGAGTTTTGCTTCACGTTGCAATACTTCGTGATAAACTCGGCCTTCTTGGAGAGCGAGCCTTCGGCTATTGCGATTTCTTCCAGCATGAAATCGACGGAAACGGAAACGCCGAGATTCGGATTTGATTTACGCAGCTCGTTTATGTCATTCCACTTGTCGATATCGTCTATCATGTAGAGAAACGGCAGAAGCCGCCGCTCTTTACTGTCCCCCAGGAGAAAGCGCGTCGAGCGTTTCATCAGCTCGTCGTAAATGCTGTCGTTTACATAGCCGCTCGTCGAGCATGACAGGAGCATAGCTTCAGGGCGAGCGCCCATGCCGGATTTCATAACCTCGTATTGCTTGAGTCCCTTGTCGCCTTCCCATGCCGCGATTTCGTCGCAAATACAAAGCGACGGATTGAAACCGTCGCTTTTCTTCGCCGAGAAGGCTATTTTCTTTACCGTGCCGTTATTGCTCGGCAGGTACAAATCTGTCATGCGGTGCCGCGCAAGTTCAGGATCGTCGCCGTATTCCTTGCGCTTCTTCGCGGCCTCCAGCCGTTTCTTTCGGTCTTGCCATTCAGGATCCAAAAGAACGAGCTGCCAGATGTTATTATATATAATATCTGCTTGGTCGAGCTTCGGAGCCAGCGTGTATACCTTTGCTCCGTAGCCGCCGTCGATAAGCCAGTTATATTTTGCTATCGCCGCCGCGAATATGCTCTTGCCGTTTTTCCGTCCGACGATAAGCACGATCTCGCGGAATTGCCGATAGCCGTCTTTATCGACGATCCCAAAGACGCACGACAAAAAAGCCTTCTGCCAAAGCTCCAGCAGAAACGGCCCCAGCGCGAGCGGCCCTTCCGTGTGGAAGGCGTGCGCTTCTATCCAATCGATCGCGGCATTTGCTTTCTTTTGGTCATAGAAGAATTTCTTCTGCTCAAGGCCGTTAATGATATACTCATAAATAAGACGGATCCAGCGGCCAACGGTCACGGATCCGTCTTTAATTTTCTGATAGTACGCGAAGATATAGTTATCTTTTGGCATATCGGTTTAACTCCGCTTTACCTCGATAAAGTCGTGATATCTTTTTTTCGAGTTCTCCGCACCGGTGCCCAAGAGAAAATAGAAAAAATGCGAACAGGGGGGCTATAGAAAGTATCTGTCGCGGTATTCTTTGCGCGGAATATCTCCGCTCTGCCAGTTTCTTATACCGGCATAGTGTACGATTGCCGGATTCGTTGTCATGCCTGTGCATAGGCTCTCGTTATACCGTAGCGGCAAAGGTATTACCTTGTCGTAGCCGATATCGTTCATAGCGTCCTGTTCTCCGAAGCGGTACGGAAAACGGTTTACAGCAGCGGCCAGCTTCGCCGTCGCTCCGTCCTTCCTCATCTGTTCGAGATTCATTACCAGCACGCCGGCGTTGAAATAGAATCTATGGTGAAACGGATTCCATCTCCCCGGCAGCTCCGGCACGGCGGCAAACCATTTGCCAGTTAGGTCAACTGTGTTCAGCTCGGTCAGATCGTCGCATACGATTGTATCGACGTCGAGATAGATCGCGCGTTCGGCCTGAATCAGCTCCGGCGTTGCCAAGCGTGCGAGCGCCATGTACGTGAAGAGGTAACCCCTGTCGCGGAAAAGCGTTTGCTGGGAGAAGTTGTAGAAGGTCGCGTCGATTCCGTCTATGCTGTCATCCTCGCAGATTACATGAAGCTTCGCGTCATTGTGTTCGAGAAGCGAGCGGCTCGTCTTGCGAAGGTCGTCGTACAGGTTTCGCGTCAAACTGTAAACTACGTGCATAATACTCTCCCCAGCTCGTCGAGCTTGTATCTTCTCTTCCGTTGGTCATGGATCCGCGCATGACATTCTCTGCATACGAGCTGAAGATTGTCGAACGATAGCGTTATGCTCGGATCGTTGATGTTGTCCGGCGTTATGTGCGTTTTGTGATGTACGATCTCGCCAGCGTTGTATAAGCCTTTGGCAAGACAGATCTCGCACAAGCCGCCTCTGTATTTTCGATAAGCGTCCCGCGTATTCTTCCACGCTTTGGAGGAATAGAATTCGCTGGCGTATTCTTTCATAGGCCGCGCCCCTCCTCGACGGCCCGGATCCCGCCCGCAGGCCAACCGCAAAAACAGGGAGGAAGAAATGAAGAAAAAATAGCGCAGGCTTTCACCAGCGCTATTTTTCTGTTTAGCATTATATCATTGTCAAGAGTGAAGTTCAAGATTTGCAGTTAGTGTTTCCAGCGACAGCCGTTGCAGGCTCCCTCGTGCGCGTGCTTGTATTCTCCGCACCGCAGGCAAAGCTCGTTTCGGCAATCTCGCAGATCTCTTTCGGCCACGGCTTTATCGGCGTTAAGGCTTGCTATTCTCTCGACGAGGCGCTCGATCTGTGCGTCGGCAAGATTCAGCTTAACGATAAGTTCGTTTACTTCCGGCATAAGTCCTCCTCGATTATCGGCGTTATATGCTCGATAGCGTTCTTGCGGATATCCAGCACGCGCCGGACGGATACTTTCAGCTCGTCGGCCACGCGAGGCCACGACAGGCCGCGCAGGTAGTAGAGCCGGAGCGCAAGACGCTCGCGCGGATTGTGCAGTTTGTTTATCGCCTTGCGTATCTCCGTCCTGACGCTTTCCTGCTCGTCGCGCCGCTGCTGGAGGTCGCCCGCCACAATCGCAATCTGGTCGAGCTTGTGCGGATCCTTCGTGCCTGTCCCTGTGTCGCCGTTATAGCTCGGCGTGACGGCCTCCATACGTGCGCGGAGCGATTCGTATTCCGCTTCGAGGAAACGGCAATCGTATTCGATTACCCTCGCGCGGTTTAACCACTTCAGTACGTTCATGGTACAAACCCCACTAACGAGCAGCCGCTACAATGGATCTCCTTCCGTTTGCTTCTCGGCCTTACGTATTCGTACATCACGCCGCCGCAGAGCGGGCATTTGTGCTTGCCGTAGCTGCACGGTGCCTGTCCGGCTTTGCGGATCGCGGCGCTCTCCGCGCAGATCTCCTTGCCGTGCTTGCTGACGTACTTAAAAAACAGTTCTGCTTTCCCGCGCACAATTTGAAGCTTTTCGGTCATGTCGAGCCTCGTCAGCGATTCGCAGTATTGCGAAGCTGCGAAATCTTCGAGGGACTTAATGCCGCCTTTGTCGTGGAAGGAAAGAGCGATCTCGTAATCGAGGACGGCCCGCTCGACGATAGCGTTAGCGAGATTCTCGAAAGGCTCGTCGGTCAGATCCGCCGAAGCCTTTGCTCTGGCCATAGCCTTGTCGCTTGCCTTGCGGTATTTCTCCTTCAGTATCGCAAGATCGTCATAGAAAATCTTCGCGCCGTCGCCGGGAAGAAGATTCGCGGCCCTGCCGTTCGAGGCGATACGCTGGGCGCTGTCGGCGAGCGAAAACGCCTTTTCGAACATCATAGCGGCGGCAACGTGCTGGTTAGTATCGTTCATCGTCGCCCTCCATCATGACAGGATCTATCCACTCTTCCGCGCCGTAGAGCCGGTTACGCAGTTCGTTGATTTCCTCAAACTGCGTCTTGTTTGCCGCCAGCGAGGCGACAAGCGCAAGGGAAAGTAAGATAATAGCATAAATCATTGGCACTCCTCCAAATAATTTAGATCCAGCTTTTGCCGAAGGCCTTGCGGAAATCGTCCACGCTCCAGCCGTAGGCCTCCATACAGGTCTTTTGCATGGTTTCCTTGAGCTGCCGCTCGATGTTCGGCTGGGCGTGCAAAAGGGCGTGGCACTCGTCGCAGATCGTAACCCAGCACCCTAACGCCTTCGATCTCTGCCGATTCGAGCCGTGAAACACTTCATGCCGTTGCAAAGGTCTATCCGTCCTTAAACACAAAAGACAATGCCCCGGTACGTTCTTAATCAAAGGCGGGCCGTAGCCGTTACGGTCAAGTCTAAAATCCAATCTTTCGCAAAGCCTCCTCTCTTTTGCTCTCAAAGTCGGATTCCTGTTGAAAACTCTGTTGAAAACTGCTTTTTTCGGTTTCCGGCTTTTCTTTGTTTATTTTCTTTTCTAAATTTAGCTTTAGCTCTGAATCTATCTCTGCGCTACACAAGCGTTTCACTTCTGTTACATCGTTGTTACATTGTAACGCTTTTTTCGCGCGGCACTCGCGCACGCGCTGCGCGGAGGCGGTTTCGGAGCCGGTATTCGCCGCCGCCCACGGCAAGAAGTAGTTGACGTTGTCCTCGGTTTCGACAAGGTTACGCGAGAGCAGATAGGACAGCGTTACGCGTACTGCGTCCAAATCCTCGGACAGATCTATCGCAAGCTCCGTTGCGAAATCTTCCTCGTAGCCGTGGTAGACGAGATAGCCGTCGTTCTTTATAGCCTTGAGCTGCATTTTGAGGTAGATAATGACGTAAGTGTCGCCGCCCGGCATTTTGCGGAGCCGCTTTATTCGCATACTATCGTCAAAGAAACCGTCTTGCAGCTTCAGCCAAAAATAACGCTTCGGCATTACTCTCGCGGCTTGTCGGCGAAGTAGACGCTCTCGGCTACGATCTCGATCTCGCGGCGCTCGCGTCCTTCCTCGTCCGTCCACTTGCGGAGCTGCAAGCGGCCATGAATCGCCACGCGCTGGCCCTTGTGCAGGTACTTGTCTACGAATTCCGCAGTACCGCGCCACGCTACGACAGGGAAGAAATCGGTTTCTTCCCTGTTATAGTCGCGCTCAACTGCAAGCGTAAACCCTGCGACGGCCACGCCGCCCACGGTCTTGTTGTATCGCGGCTCCGTGGTCAGACGGCCCATAACAGAAACGCAGTTAAGCATTGTCGCCCTCCTCCATCAGCGCTTCGATAATCTCCTCGCGCTGGTAGTTCGCCGTCGTGGTCGTGAATACGCGGCGAAGCATATCCAGCCGCACGCGGAGGCCGTTGATGCTCTCGCCCTCGTCGATCCACGACAGGACGAGCTTAATCAGTTTATCCATTTGCTCCCTCCTTAAAAGATGTCGGCCACGCTCTGACAATCGCGGCAGAGCGGGCGCTTGTACTTGCGGATGCTGAAATCGTATACGCGCTTGTCGATGGTCGCGCCGCAATCCTCGCAGATAAAGCCGTCGGCGCTGGTACGCGTGTACTGCGTTTCTTTGGACGGCTCCGCGTCAGGATCGTCGCCGGTGCTGATTTTGTACGCCTTCATCAAGGCATATTTGTCGCCGTAGGTCATAGCCTTGCCGTCGCCCTTATCCTGTGAATCGAGGCCGACGGAGAAGGATACCGTTTCGAGGTAGTCCGTCGGATCCTCCACGTTGACGAAGCGGTACACCGTGCGGAGCCGCGTGTAGAACGTGCTTCGCTTGTTGCCGTTGTATTCGCTTTCGAGGATTTCAGCGGCCACGGTTTCGCGGCTGGCCGGATAAGAGTAAACGCCGTGCTTCGCTTCGAGCGGCTTTACCGCGTCGATGATATCGCGCTCGCTGACGGCCTTGTATCCCTTGCCGCGTCCTGTGTCGATATCAAGGTTTTTTGCTACGGTCTGAAGTTCGGCGGTAATTGCCGCCATGCGCTGGTAAATATTCATTCTTCCTCCTTATTCGTTCGGCAGCTTCGGAAGAGGCCGCCAATGCGTTACGCTGTGCAAGACGTCGCTGTCGAAGCAGCTCACCCAGCCGCCGAAGTCGATATCGCTGTCGATCTCGTAGGCCGCCACAATCATCTCTCCGCCGTTGAATACGCACAGGACAGGCTCCGAGATTTTGTAGCGCACGATCTCGCCGCTCGCGTCCCATACTTCCTCGTGCAGCTCCGGCAGCTTGTCGCCGACGGCGATCCATTCGTTGTGCTTCAGCTCAAAGGCCGCACGGAGCATTGTGATTGTGCAATCAATCAAACGCTGCGGATCCTTGCCGCCTTTTCCGTTCGCGTATCCTGTGATGTAATGCGCGTCCTCTTCGAGGTCTTTGTAAAGATTCATTCTTCCTCCTTAAAACAAACTGTACTGGAGCGGCTCGCCGCCCCATTGGTCGGCCATAGCCTCCGCTATGCCTTCAAAGGTCTTGCTCCGTGCCTTTTGAGCGCCTCCCACGCGGCTGGCCCCTGCTTTGTCGGAGTTGCCTTTATTCCGGCTCGTTCCGCAAGAAACAAACGGCTTATAATCCGCTACAATTTTAGTCGGCACTAAAGGCGGCAAGCCTTTTAACCATAGATAGGTAAGTTTAGACCACGGCTCGCCGTACTGGTACGGCTGGATATGCTGTGTTTCACGCGGCAGGTCGATAATGCGTAACGGCTTTGGATTCTCTATTGCTATCCTCGCGCAATCTGCATTAAGGAAAGCCATAAAAAACGCCCTCGCCTGTTCTGCTTTCTTTAACCTATCCGCGTCGATCTCGCCACGTCGAGGATACATACGGCACGCCCCGGCGGCACTCAAATACGTGCAGGGAGGATGTGCGATAATCAGATCCCACGGCCCGCGCTGTGTGTGTGTGTGTGTCGGCGGTCATAAACGTGCAGTTGCCGTTTATGAGCTGCAAAACATCGTCTTGAATGTGCCATTCAGGCCGCCCGCCGGAGCATTTCTGAATATCGCAGCTAAACGCCCTATGCCCACGCGCTCGAAACGCCTTACAGACGGCTTGAGATTCCTCGCACGCGACGAGAACGTTCATCCCTGCTCCTCCATCCATTCCCACGCGTCACGCGTAGTCATGCACCTGTCGCAGCCGCAGACGTCGCCGCTCGCGCCGATATAGATCTCTCCGCACTCCTCGCCGCAGACAGGGCAGCGCGGCGTTTTGCCGTCGTCCCACGGCGGGAGGCCTGTCGCCTCAAGCGAGCGGATAATCGGATCGTCCCTTATCACGGCAGGTAATACCTCTTGTAGTACACCGTCACGCCGAAGCGATTCTTCGACGTTTCCAGCCTGTCGAGAATCTCGAAGCCGTGCTTGTGCTTGAGTTTCCATACGATCGCGGAGAGCCGCGTAACGCCGAGGTACTTCGTCGCCTCGGCCTGCGTGATGCCGTTGTGATTGCGGAGCCAGTTCATGACAAGCCCTTCCTGTGTCATAGCTGATTGATTACCTCCTTAAAAAATCCGTATAACGCCATGCCGACGATTATCGTCAGCGCGATCCATGAGAGGATTTCTTTCCCCGGCAGAAAAAGAAGCGCGGCTATTGCGTATTTACGCATTGTGTGTTATCCTTTCTTATAGCGTTTCATTCCTTGCCGCCTTGCCGTGTGCCAGCACGACAGGCGGCGCTTTTTATTCCTCCGGCATACCGTACACGCCGCGCATGGGCCGGAGGCCGAGCTTGCGGCATACGTTGTTTCGTACATCGTCAGGCCAGCTCCACGGCGAGCGCGTGAAATACTTCCGCATAACGTCATAACTCACGTGCGCGGCCTCGGAGAGGTCTTTCTGCGATATCTTCAGCACCGTCATGCGCTCCAGTATCGCGGCCAGAAGCCAATCGATCGGAGGAGCCGCGTATCGGTCAAGATTCGTTCGCGGCATTGTCCTCCTCCTCGTAGGCGATCGCCTCGATGCTTTCCTCGTCGTAGCCTTCGGCCTCCAGCTCGCGGCCTCGCTTCTCAAGCTGCCGGAGCGTGTAAAGGTACTGGCGCTTGCGATACTTCATGCGCTGTTCAGCGCGTGCCAGCTTGACGTATTTCGATTCGGTCAGACGGCGGATCTCCGCCTCTACCATCTCGTCCGTCAAAAAAGATTGTCTTGCCATTTCATTCCTCCTTGATAAGTTCGTCGATTGTTACGCCGAAAAACGACGCTACACGCGCAATCTTGTCAACGGACGGCGAGTTTTTATCCCAGCGCTTAATCGTTCCGTTTCCAAGAGCGCAGATTTCTTCCAACGCCTTAACCGTCACTCCTTCCCGCTTGCACAGCGCTCTAATATTGTCAACTATCAACTGTCGGCCTCCTTCCTTTGCAGATTGACAGGCAATAGAAAATATGCTAATCTTGTTTTGTGGCCACAATTTCACATATTTTCTAAAGCCGCCGCTGGGGGCTGTGCTTTGCTATGCCCTCAAGCCTCTTACAGTATAGGGCATATTTACCCCATTTGTCAATATCAAAAGGGTAAATTTACTATTACAATTTGGTGATACTATGGTTGACGCTATCAGAAGCCTCTGCAAAGAGCAAAATTTAACCATTAAAGAGCTTGAGCGCCGCGCAAATCTTTCAAACGGCGTTATTAAGAAATGGGACAATAATACCCCCTCGGTCGATAAGGTCGCCCGCGTGGCCCGCGTCCTCGGCGTGTCGATTGATTCCCTTTGCGGCCTAAATATGCCCGCCGCCCCTGCGGATCCGCTCGCCGCCGATCTCGCAAAGCTGGACGCGCACGGTCGTGAGCTGGTCAAAGCAATTATCGGCGTAGAGCTGAAAAGGGAAGAGCCGAAAATCGTCGAAATGAAGGTTATTCCGCTGTTTGCGGCTGCGGCTGGCCCCGGTGAGCCTATCGACGGAGAGCCGCTCGACGAATACGAAGTTCCGGCAGACAGCCCCGCGCAGTTTGCCGTCAGTATCAGCGGCGACAGCATGGAGCCTGTTTTGCATGACGGTGAGGTCGTGCTATGCAGGCGTAAGCGCCCGCAAGACGGCGATATTGCCGTTATCAACGTCAACGGCTTTATGCTGGTCAAGCAGTATATCGAGGATTACTACGGCAATATCTATCTCCGGTCGATTAACCGCGCCCGCAAGAATCTCGACGTGGATATCCTCGCAAGCGGCAACGATACCGCCGTCGGCTATGGTACGGTCATTCATAAGAAGATAGGGCTTGTACGCGAATGAGATGTAAGCACGAAGATTTGCCGCCTCACGCGGCGTATTGTCCGTGGTGTGGAGCGAAGCTGATACGCGAGCGGGAGGCCGTCAAAGTTCCCGCTCCGCGCAAGCTGGCCAGCGGCACGTATTTTGCTCAAATCACGGTCGGCGGCGAGCGCGTAAGCATTTCCGCGCCTTCGGAGCCGGAATACTACGCCAAAGCCCGCGCCGCGAAGGTCGGCCTCATAGAAGCAAAAAAAGCCGCCCCTAAAATCACGGTAGGAGCGGCAATAGACGATTTTATCAAGAGCAATTCGCGCGTTCTCTCTCCAAGCACGATAAAGGCCTACAAGAGCTATCGAAAGCACCGTTTTCAATCGGTCATGGATAAGGACATATCCGCGCCGATAAACTGGCAGAAGGTCGTTAACGACGAATACGACGGCATAACGGCAAAGACGGTCGCCAACGCGTGGCGGCTCATTACCGCGTCATTTAACGCTCAAGGCCTCACAGCGCCCTCCGTGGCCCTTCCGAAGATTGCCAAGCCCTCGCGTCCGTGGTTAGACTACGAGCAGATAAAGGCCTTCCTGAAGGCCGTAGAAGGGAAGGATTGCGAAGTCGCCGCCCTGCTCGCGTTAAACGGCCTGCGGCGGTCGGAGCTGCTCCACCTGACGAGCGACGATATCGACGTCGAAAAAGGCCTTATCTTCGTCCGTGGCGCGTCGGTCTATGACGATACCGGAAAGTTCGTATCAAAGGCGACGAATAAAAACGCCAGCTCCACGCGCACGGTGCATATCGTCATACCTCGTCTACAAGCCATTTTAAGGCCCATTTCCGGGCCTTTGGTCACGGAGCGTCCGAATACACCCTATAAGCAGATAAATCGCGTCTGTGAGGCCGCAGACCTGCCGTTGGTAGGTTATCACGGTCTACGCCATTCCTTCGCGTCGCTGGCGTACCATCTCGGCTGGAGCGAAGCTACCACGATGCGGGAGGGCGGCTGGTCAAACTCGAAAACCGTTCACGAGATCTATACCCATCTGGCCGCTCAAGACGCCAACGCCGACATAGAAAAAATGCGGGCTTTCTACAAAGAGAAAACCCAACAATAACCCATCTTATTAGTAATTTCGTTGATAAAAAAACTAACGCCCGCAAAAAATCGAGCGTTTGCAATCGGTATAGGTACGCTGATATAAGTTCGACTCCCATCATCCGCTCCACGGTTTTAAGCGGTAGAAAGTTCAACTTTCGCCGCTTTTAATCGTTTTATAACCACTTTTGCTATGTTTTGGTTTTAAGATTCAAGTCTGTTAGTTGCTCGTTAGTTCATTTTGTGTTCGCTCTTTTCCCATCTGTGAGCATATCAAACACAAAGTTTTACTAACAAAAAAACTAATAAAACCGCCCCGGCTATAATAAGCCGAGGCGGTCTTTTTCAATGCTGTCCTTTGTAATACTGCGTGGAGCTGACGCCGATCAGAGCGCCGATAAGCGTACAAAGGGCCGTTGTAACCTTTGCTACCTCGTCGGCATAGGGAAGGCCGAGAGCTGCCGCCAGCGCAACGTAGAACGTGGCCAGAGCGGGCAGGCAAACGAGCGCTACCCATTTGAGGACGTCGTAAACCTTATCAGGGAGCTGCATAACTTAACCTCCTTTGAGCGTTTCGAGTTTTACTTTAATAACGGCTATGTCCTTGCCGATATCCTCGAATTTCTTCGCATAGCCGTTATGCTCGTCGAGTTTCTTTTCCACGGATTGGAGCCGCATTTCGAGTTTCGTTTCGCGTTCGGCCTCGGCTACGGCTCTATCCTGTGCCTGTTTGCGCGATATGAGCCATTGGCCGAGGACGGATCCGAGAGCTGCGATAATCGCAACGATAATAGCGTCGCTCATTCTGTCGCCCCCTTTACAAGCGCGGCCCGCGTCTTTGGCCCCGCGATTCCGTTGTCGGTCAGATTACGCGAACGCTGGAAGGCCTCGACGCTTGCCTTCGTTATGTTGCCGAAGATGCCGTCAGGCTTCTCCGCGCCGCGCCAATCCTTTTTGCCGCCGCACGAGTATCCGTATGCGATAAGCTCGCCCTGCAAGGCCTTCACCGCGTCGCCTGTGTCGCCGTACTGCAATACCGGCACGCGGTCGATGCTGAAATACGCCTCGGTCGGCTCTTCCTCTTTCTGCTCCTCGCCGTTGACGAGCGCGATAAACCTCTCTGACATAGCCCTGTCACCGTCTACAGGGCCTTTATAGCCCGGTAGGCGCTCGTCACAGGAGTATTGCCATATATCGCACGAAAAACGCGGCTCCGCGCCCCAGCTCGCCGCCCACACAAGGCCGCTGAATCCGCACGGATCCACCCGCGCCCATAGCTGGCCAGCGGATCCGTAAGCGCCCGCGAGATAGCCGCCCGCTCGGATCTCCGAGCAAAAGGCCTCGCAGATCTGCGTCAGATTCGGCAAGCAGAGCTGCTTTTCTTCCTCAACGTCGATAAAAACGCCGAGCGGGAGATAGCGCCCTCGAAGGATATCGAGCGCGTGCTGTGCTTCGGCGACGGCCTCGGCCTCGCTTGTTGCATGAGAATAGACATAAGCGCCGAGCTTCAGATTTGTCATGCCGTAGAATTCCTCGAAGGCCGGATCGTTCCAGCTTTTACCCTCGGAAATCTTGAGGATAGCGAAGTCTGTCGAGGCCATAGCAGAGGCTGGCATACCTCTCTGCCATGAGGAAATATCAATTCCCATATCCGCCTCCGGTTACGCGATCGTCGGCAAGCTGCCGCGAAACTGCATGAGGTCGCCAAACGCATAGCTGGCGCCGCCGTTTGTAATCGTCAGAACACGTCCGTTGTAGCTGAACGAAATATGAGTTCCGGCTATGACTTGCGTGGCGTCTACGTTTCCGGAGGAATCTGTGCCGAAGATGAGGATAGCGCGTTTTGTCGCGCCAGCGCCGGACGTGAAAATAACGCCCATGCAGCTCTCCGCCGGGAACGTGAGCGTCTTGCTCGCATTTGCCTCGATGTTGAAACGTTTGAATCGCGTATCTGCACCGTCGAGAAGGCTCGCGAGCGTCGCCTTGTATGTCGTAGTGCCGCGCTCGACAGGCAGCTCGTCCGTCCCGGTCGGAGCCGCCAGCGAGGGTAGATCGTCGATAATCATAGGTTAGCCCTCCAATGCGTCAACGATATCTTGAGCGAAGTCAAGCACGGCGCGGGCGCTGGCCTGTGCGTCTGCGTCCGTAATGACGCGGTCGAGCCGCTTGTTATCGGAGATAATCTTGCCGCTCTGCTCGTCGATCTCGGAATAGGTTACGGAAATGCGAAGTCCGACGGCGTCGCTGAATACCGTCGCGCTGGTAACAGTTTTCATACTGTTTCCTCCTTATCAAACTTTTCGAGGCGTCGCTGGTCAAAGTCTGCCTGTTTTGCTTTCAGCTCCCAGCCGAAGGAAAGCCCCGGCGTGCCGCGCACAACGAAGCAACCGCCTTTTCGTTCGGATACCCAGCAATCGCCCTCGCCGTATTTCTGAAGAAATACCTGATAGCCTTCCGCGCTGATAGCTTGCGCGAAAACAGGATCCAGCCAAATATAGGCGATACCATCGTCGCCGATCTCGCCCTCGCCGATATCGCCAAACATCGGCGAGGCCGTTTCGTAGCAGTAAAGGAGCCTGTCGCCGTACTGGCCAGCGTCTACGGCTCGGTTTTTCGTGCCGGAAACGGTCAGATTTCCGCCGACGCTGAAATTGCTGTAGCAAGAGGAGCCGTTGTCCGTAAACTGGACAATATAATGCGAGCTGTTCTGGTCGTAGATCGAAAACGAGTTGTGCGTTAGTTTGGCTTTGGCGTAGCCCGGTCGCTCGATTGACAGCTCGCTCCACGTGTCCAACTGGCCGCCGGACAGCGGATTTCCGAAGATTAGAATCTGTCCGGTATATTTGTTATCCAACATGAAGCCTTTGTCGCTCAATTCGACAAAAGCTCCGGCGCCGAGCGAGTTGCGAAGCGGTATCCTCAACAGCGAGCCTGTGCCGCCGTCAACGTAGATATAATCGTCGCAGGTTAGAGATTTCGCCGTCACTTCGCCGCTCGCGTTTACGACAAATTCCCCGCTGCCTATATTGATAGATCCTTTGAGGATAGAAACGTTTCCGGTATCGTCAACCGTAAAGTTGCCGCTGCCGATGTTAATAGAGCCTTTGAGTATCTGCACGCCTGTGTTGTCAGCCTGAACGACAACCGTGCCGCCAGCGTCCAGCACCTGCATGAGGCCGTCGGCGTTGTTATTTCCGCCGAGCGTAAGCGTGCCGCCCTTGATGCGGTCGGCGAGCATAGTTCCAGCCGTGATAAGATTTGCGGAGAGATTAACGACGTTAATCTGTTGCATATCGAGCGTTCCGTCGATCGTCCACGCGGAGTTGAAAGGCCCCATGTAGCCGTTCTGCGAGAAGCCGATACCGGCTTTATTCATGCGGATAACGTTGACGGCGGTCGTTTTGTCAGGCGAATCCATGATAAGGATTTCCTGCGGCTGTCCGTTCGCGTCATACGTGAACATGACATAACCGCCGAGGCCGCCTGTTATTGCCTCCGTAGCCGCCGCGATCGAATCGCGCATAAAAGAAACGTCGGCCTTCTGCTTGATTATCGGCGCGAGCGAAGCGGAAATAGCCTCGCCGAGCGTCTGCGTCGGCTTGCCCAGCTCCATAGAGTTGTAGCGTTCAAGGAGGACGTCATACTCGACGCGGATAACTTTCTGCTTCTGCTTGACAACGTTCAGCTCCGGGAAATAGACGGAAACTGTATCGCACAGGCTGACGCGCTGGAGAGCTGCGACGTTCTTGTAGTCCTCCGTCTGCCACATTTGGATAAAGTCTACCTTGACGTTATCCGTAGGGATCCACGGCTCGTTGTTTGCGAGATACTGGAGCGCACGCGTCCGAAGCTGGGCGGCGGTCGGCATACTCTCAAAGTCCGAGGAGAAGTCAACGGCGGCAGGACGGACGTCTGCATAATTGAAATAAATCGCCGTGCCGTTGCCGTCCTTTATGCTGGTGCCGTTTTCGTCCGTCCACGGTGCGGAGAACGTCGGCGCGGATGCTGCAACGACATAGCCCTCCGGCAGATACGCAACGTCGCCTTCGGAGCCGATCCAGTACGGCGCGATTGCCGTAAACGTGCCGTCGCTGCTGTTCTCTTCGTTATAGCCGGAAAGATTCTTCTTGTAGCGGATCGTGACGCCGCTGTCTACTCCGCGATTGACGTATAGTCTGACGTTCCACTTGTCGAATTTGTATTCGCCCTTGCCGTAAACGTCGAGCAGAGAGCCTTCGGATCCGGCAAGCAGCGAGCGACAGGATCGCGGCGTCTTGAGTGTAAAGCGCGAAGATACCGTCTTGTCTGTCCAGAACGTAAACGGATTCGCGTTTGCGGATTGCGTTTTCAGATCCGAAATCGCCTCCGCGCAAGAATCCGCGACGAACGGCATGACGATAATATTCGAGAGGCGATAGCTGATATGCCGCGCGTTGATAGTCGCTATGCCGTCGATAGGCGTCGAGATCTTATAGATATCGAAGGGCTGAACGTCGTGCGCGTCATCGTGGAAAGCGCCGATAATGCCGCCGCTGTCCTTCATGGTCTGATAATACTTGCCTGTGACAGGATACTGCATTTCCAGCTCGTAGATGCCGTTGCGCTCCTCTGTAACAACACAGGAAACGCAATCGGCGAGCTGTCCGATGCCGTTGCTCTGAAACGTAGTTTCCGCAGATCTGTACAGTATCGGAATCATGCGAAAACCCCCTTATACCGTCCACCAGCGCGGCGTTATTATGATTGCCGTTATGCCTGTGCCGAGAGTAATCGAATTGCTCCCCGGCGCGAGCGTCGGAAACTTGTAGTCGGCGAAAGAAACGTATTCGTTGCGGCTCGTTCCGTCGCTCTTGTAGCAATCCATCATTTCGCAATCGATGAACGTAGCGCCGCTCGCGGAGGAAATCGTAACGGCTTGAGAGCCGATATAGAACGTGCCGGTGCCGGTTACCTTCAGAAGCGGCTGGGAATCAAAGCGCGTCGGATTGGAAATGGATCCGTTGGCGGTCAGCGTGGTATCCGTTTCGCCGCTCTTGAGGAATCTCTGCGGCATACAACGGAATACGATATCGAAGCTGCCCGCGTCCCTCTTCATCGTGATTTCCGGCTCAAACGGCCCTGCATAGATCGCCTTTCGGAATTCGTTCGGATGGAACGTATCTTCGAGGCGCTTGTAGCCGATGCGCGACAGGAGATACGCGCGGAGATCCGCGAGATTCGTGTCCATGCTCGCGTAGATGAAGCCCGGATAAGTCACCTCGATGTTTTCGAGCTGGTTTCCGATGCCCACAAGCTCGCCGTTTCGGCCCTTGACGCTTATAATGTCATACGTGCGGGCGGGCGCTCCGTAAACGCCCTGCCCGCTCAAATAGACGCCGAAATCGGTCGAAGCTTTTCCGTCGAAAGTGAAATAGTTACGCATAGGCCGCCTCCTTCTGACGCTGGAGCGCGACGAGCCGCGCCTGTACCGCGTCGGCCAGTTCGTTCACGTTCTGCCCCGGAGCGCCGTACACGTTGATAATGACGTCGCCCGCCGAGCCTACCAGCTCGCGCAGCTTGTTCAAGCCGAGAACGATTTCCGCGCCGTGGTCGCCGAAGCCCTTGTAGCCGCCCGGAGTATTAAGCACGGTCGGCGACGTGAACATGACAGGATTGTCATATGCTTTTTTGTACCACGATACGGAGATGCTCGGAAGATAGCCTTGCCCGCCGAGGCCGTAGGGAGCCTGTCCACCGGTTACGGTGAAATGCGGCAGTTTAATATGCGGCAGTTTCCAGTCGAAATTAAACGCGTTCTTGATAGCGTCAACGACGTTTGTAACGATGGATTTGATTTTATCAAAGACGGTCGAAATCGCGTTCTTCACCGCCTCCAGCTTGCCGCCGGTGATTGTGTTCAGCGCGTCGAAGCCGAGGGAGAAATACTGCTTGATGCCTTCCACGGTCGCCGAGGCGATACCCTTCAGGCCGCCGCCGTGTTGCTCGTAGGCACTCTTGATAGAGGCCCAGCGCGAGGAGAGGTCGCTTTGGATCGTACCCCACACGGCAGAGGTCGTGCTTTTCAAGTTCTCCCACGTATTGGATACGTTGGTCTTGATATTGCCAAACGCCGTAGAAACAGAGGTTTTAACGCTGTCAACTCTGGTCGTTACGGCAGATTTGACATTATCCCACGCCGTCGAAGTCGTCGTTTTAATATTATCCCACGCCGTTGTAACAGCCGTTTTGACGTTGTTTACGGCGTCTGTAACGGAAGTCTTGATATTATCCCACGCCTTGACGATGCCGTCTTTGAGCTGCTTCGCCTTTTCCTTGACGGTGTCCCAGTTCTTATACAGAGTGACGCCGATAGCGATAACGGCTCCGATCGCGATCGTCAGCGGCCCCCCAAGCACGCCGACAACTGTTCCGATAACGGAAACGAGAGATCCGACGAGCTTGATAATCTTGCCGCCAACCGTGAGCAGAGGGCCAATAGCAGCGACGATGCCTACGATTTTCAGAATCGTTTCGGCCTGCTCCGGCGTGAGCTTCGAGAGCTTGTCAGAAACCTTATCCATGAATCCGACAACCTTCTTGAGAGCCGGAGCGAGCGTCTTTGCGAGAGTCGCGCCCAGCTTCGCGAGCGTGCCCCCGGCGTTGGCCTTCAATTCGTCTATCGTGTCGTTGATTTGGTTAAGGCTGTCAAGCGTTTCTTCGTCGAGAATCATGCCGAGATCCTCGGCCTGTTTTCCGTATTCCTTCAGCGAAGCACCGCCATCGTCAATAATGCCCGCAAGCTGGTCGGCGCTCTTGCCGAAAATCTCCATAGCGAGCTGGTCGCGCTCGGTTTCGTTTTCCACGTTGGAAAGAGCTTCGAGCGTATCGTAGAAAACATCGGTCGCGTTACGCATGGAGCCGTCGGCGTTGGTAACGGATACGCCGAGCCGCTCCCATGTTTCGGCGTTGCCGGTCATGCTGGATTTTGTCTTTTTCAGCGCCCCGGTCATATCTTCGAGCGAAACGTCAACGAGGTCGGAGGCGTACTGCATTTTTTGCAGTTCGTCCGTCGATAGTCCGGTCTGCTGGGACAGCGCATTAAGATCGTCGGCGGCGGTCACGGTCTTATACGCCAGCCCGCCGAGAGCCGTCAACGCTCCGGCTGCCGCCGTCGAGATCGGCTGAAAGTTTTTCCCCGCCTCGCTTACTTTCCCGCCAAAATCCTGTATGCCCTGCCCCGCCGCTTTGATTTGCTGGGCGGCGACGGAGCCGAAGTTTCTGTATTCGGTTTCGAGCTGCTTCAGGCTTTGCTCCGTGGCGATAATTTCGCGCTGGAGCGCGTCCCATTCAGCCGAGCCTTGCGCTACGCCGTTCTGGGCGTCTTTGAGCTGCGCGAGCCGCTCTTTCGTCGCGTCGATAGCGTTTTCGAGCTGCTTCTGCTTCTGCGTCAAAAGCTCGGTGTTGCCCGGGTCCAGCTTCAACAGCTTATTGATGTCTTTAAGCGACGATTGCGTATCGCGGAGCTGCTTGTCTACGCCTTTAAGCGCGGATTGCAGTTTTGTAGTATCGCCGCCTATTTCGATGGTTATGCCCGCGATTCTTCCAGCCATAGGCCCAACCCCTTAAAAGTTGTCAAAGTCAGCCTGCGAGGCTAACTCCTGATACTTGAAATCGTCGTTGGACGATTCTGTCATCATGTCTAAAACAGTTCCATACTCCAAGCCGTCAAGGTCAGCCAACGAAAGGCCGAGCTGGACGGCCCGGAGTATGAATAGCGCAGTTGTTAATTGCCGTTCTGTTCGGCGTTGTTTTTTTTTGCGTCGCTGTCGGTCACGCTCTGCCCCTCATACGTTGCGCGGATATCCGCGAGCGCGGCGAGGTAGTCCGTGCGCTCAAAGCCGTCGAGCCATTCGAGGAAGGCGTCCTCGTTCAGCTTCGCCATAGCTTTACGGTCTTTCAGTTCGGCGAATTTCGCCATAACGAAGCCCATACGCATAACGAAGTTGATAAGGTCGCCTTCGTCGAAGTTCTTGCCGCTCTGGAGCTTGATAGCGTCCTCGTGGAAGATCTGTCTGTAGTAAAGATCTACGCTCGCCATAGCGAGCATAGGCACCTGCTCGCCGCCGATTTTTACGACGTTGTACATTTTCTTCCTCCCTGTTCAGGTCACGGCGAAGGCGTGGCGACGGTGTAGACAGCCGTAAACCACGTGGTATACGGCGTGTTGGTCGCTTCGGCCATTTCAGCCTTGACGATATCGGTGCCGAGCGCGGAGCTGTAGATGCTCGTCGCGCGGATCGTGACGGTTTCGGTCTGCGGCTCGACGGTTTCCTCTTTGGTGCTGCCAGCAGCCGCCGGACGCGTCGCCGTGCAGTTATACATGACGTGACGCGTGGCCTTCTCGTCGCCCTCAAACTGGAACATGAGCGCGAAATGCTCCGCGCCAGCGTTCGCGTCCTCAACGAGAGCGCCGTTGCCGTCCACCTTGTAGCCGAGGATATCCTTCTTGAAATCGTCGCTCACGCGTGCGATCTCAAGGTCGCCCTCGTAGCCGGTGTTGGACGCGCCAACCCAGTAAACGATATTGTCGGCGTAGAAGGGCGTGTTCTCGCCCTGCGCGTCGAGGGAAATCGAAATCGCGCCGGGGAAGGCGACAGGCGTAGTGTAGGTCGCGCTGCCGTCCGTGGCGATCGTTGCCTTTGCGTAGTAAACGTTCTTCAGGCCGAATTTGATTTTATTCGCCATTGATTACAACCTCCGTTTGAAATGTAGTCATATAGAGTTTTTCGCTTTCGATGTAGGTTTCGTCGCGGGAGTAAGGGAGGCCGTTAGACGCAAGCACGCCCTCAACGGTCGCCTCAAGAGTGAAATCTTTATTGTCGGTGTAAAGCTCGATCGTCAAAGGCCGAATAGTAGCATAGTTGCTATCGTCGGCCTTCAGATCGCTGTCGCCGGGAAAATAGAAGCAGACAAAAGGCGGCGCCTCTGCCGTATCCTCCGAAAACTGATAGTACGAAAAAGGTACGCCGATTGAGCCTACCATCGTCGCTATTTCTTTGTAGGTCATACGGAATCTCTCACCGCCTTTTCAAACTCTTCGATTATTTTCTCTTCGACAGGCTTGATGTGCGTCCTTCCGGCGACGCGCCCGCCGCCCCTCTTCGCGTGTCCGTTCTCCAGCAGATGCGGCAGGCCGGGAACGTCCTTGTTGTAGATAACGCCTTGAGCAGACAAACGGCCTGTTTCAAATCGGCTCGTCCAGCCTTTGGCATACTTGCCGCTCCCGCCGAAACTCGAAGCGGCTGCTTGCCTGACGGCTTGAGCGCCCTTCTTCGTTACCGCTTTCGCCGCCTCCGCAACGTTCTCGTGCAGCTCGTCGCCGTATTCCTCAAGAATATCGTGGATAGCTGCAGAGAATTTGTCTATCGACGTTTTCATGTGCGCGGCCTCATGTAGTCGGCCTCGCCGATGTTAACGACGTCGGAGCTGCGCGTATCTGCAACGGCGTTTGTGCCGCCCTTGCGTTCAACGTAAAGCTCAAGGACGTCCTTCCTCGCCTGATACGTGCGATAGACGGCGTAAGGCAGGCCGTTGTAAATAACGGTCTGCTCGCCGCCATAGTCGCCGAAGAAGAGCGAGAATCGGTATTCAGGATTGAGGCCGTTGCGTCCGCCGTCGAAAAACTCGGCCCGCGTGACGCTGTCCACCTGCGCGAATACGTCGCGCGAGGAAGGCGTATCACGCCAAACTCCATACTCGTCCTGTGCTTTCGTGTTTTTGACGAGCGTGATAACCTCGCTCCTGTCCATCAGCTCACCCCGCTAAAGTCGGTATAACCGCTCGCCATAGAGAGCTGCGCTTTCTGCTCGTCATAGGACGCCTTGAGCCTGTCGTAATCGTCCGGCTCGCCGAAATGCAGCTTGCAATAGGTAATTACCGCTCGAAGGATAAGCGGATCGCTGGTATCGTCCTCCGTAACCCCGGCAAGGCCGAGATCGAGAAGGGCCGCGTTCATCAAGTCTGTCAGCTCGCTGTCGAAAGCGTTCGTTGTGATACGAAGCGCCAGCTTGATAGAGTTAAGAACGTTGTCCATGCTTTACACCCCTTTGAGGTATAGATCCTCCGTAATCGCGCCGAGGCCGACGTGGCCCATCTTTACGCGGGAATCGCAGTACATCTGTACGCCGAGCTGCGTTACCCTCGCGCAAAAGCTCAAGTCCTCGCCGAAGCCCATCATAGGGCTGAAGGGAAGGCCGAATTCTTCGGCGACGCGCCGGATAAGGTCAACCGAAACCAGCACGCCGCCGAAGCCGGAGCCTGCGATAGGAAAGATGCTGTCGCGCGGATAGTCCTCGTAGCAGATAGCCGTAGGCGTTACGGAATCGTCTACCTCCGAATGATAGTAGCCCATCTCCTTGTATATGACAGGCTTGATAGGAGCCTTACGTTTGAAATAAAGGCCGGAAACGAATTCGCGGCCCTCGTCCATGTCTGCCGAAAGGCGTTTCAGCAAATCCGGCTGGAAGTCCATATCGGAATCAAGCCATAGCACCCTGTCATAGTTCTCGGCTACGGCCTGTTTCGCAAGCGTGTTACGCGCGTCATAGACGAGCGAGCTGCACGACAGGCCGAATTGTGTGAAGCCGGGCCGCTCCATGCCAAGCACGGATTTCATGAATACCGTGTGTACCATGTCCATACAAGGAATCGCAATTAAAGTTTTCATTTCTTCCTCCAAAAAGTTACTTGTGCCGCCAGTAGGTTACCCACACTTCCGTTTCGCCCTTTGGTTTTCTGCCTGTGCAAGTGTAGATGCACAGGTCACACTCTGCGTCACGGACGCGCTTGCCGTCCACGATGATGTCCGCGCCTCTTATCACGCCGCGCTTTTTGAACACGCAAACATAGGTCTGCTCGTCCACATACGCCTTTGTCAGCCGTGGGAGAGCGGAGCGCAGACGGAACATCCCGCCCTGTGACGAGTGGTCTGCTATGACGGGAAAGCCCCACCATGCGAAGATGACCGCGCTGTTCGGAGCGTCAACGATGCCCTGTGCCTCCGCGCCTGTCGTGGCCTCATGCAGAGGGACGCGGATGAACAGGGACGGAATTCGCAGTTCCATCACGGCGAGGGATGCGTGAGCGCGAAGATGCTGGTCGAATAAGTCGAGTCAACGCCGCTCGTTACGGCTTGAACGAGATAGTTCACTCCCGCGCTCGGCTGATACACAAAGGTCGCGGCAACGATAACGTAGGACACCTCGCCATCCGCAGTTGTAACATTGAGAGATTCCGGGATAATCTCGGAGAACCTGTTTTCCGCAGTCACTACGCGCACACGGATTTCCGCGCCAGCTTCATATGCCGCTTTAATCTCCGCGGGAGTCTTGTCCATCGTACCGCTCATGTCAGCGGCGGTCGGTGTGCAAGTGATGATGAAGTCGTTGTCAACGGGTGCCCACGCTTCGTTGACTACCTTGAGGATTTTGCCGTCGTCATAATTATTGACGGACGGAAGCACGGAAAGGTCGATGATATTCATAACCGCTTGCACCATTTCGCCATCAATTCCAATCGTCGAAGCAATAACAGTTTCTCCCATAGAAATGGAATACATTAGTGTCAACGCACCCTCACCAGCGGAATATTTGGTTACTAAGGTTAAGGAATAATAAGACCCCTGACCAATCGAAATGTGCAATTCTGTTTTATCAGCCGCAAGGATTTCTGCGGCTGTTTTGTCAAGAGTAAGAGGAACCTCCTCTTCACTCTCGGCATGGTCGAAGTCGGGGGTCGCGTTGATAACGAGGACAGAGCCGCCGCCAGCCGCCGCAACGCCGTTTTCAAGCTTATTAAGCTTCGCGGAGGTTACCACATCTCCGCTTTTCCAAACTGTAGGTGTATAAGACATAAGATAACCTCCGTTAAGATTTAAGCTTCATGAAGTCTGCTTCTCCGAGGTCAACCTTATTAGAGGAGCGGTAATCCGCTCCCCCATCAAAAGGTAACCTTGCAGAAGTGTTTGTGGCCGACGATGCCGAGGCCGACATACTCGCGGCCCACCAGCTTGACGAGGTCGGTCTCGGCGAGGGAAAGATCGTCGTACTTGATGGTGATTTCGTCGCCGTTGGGGAAGTTCGCCTGCGCGCCCTCGAAGAAGTCGCCGACAATCATCCACGTGGAGCCGGTCGTGCCGGAGGCGGTAAAGGCAGGGATCGTGTTGTCGAAGTGAACAGCGAGGCCCTCGAAGGGATCCACGTCGAAGCCGTTCGCATACTGCGCGGCCTTCATCTGTGCCCACGTGAGCTTGTTCATGACAACGACAGGACGCTC
>Ga0310786_10002585_pt1 | contig 27421 bp, 14 predicted proteins | sample AusTroGonzalo_MG_FD_203881 | JGI IMG/M metagenome (GOLD analysis project Ga0310786, IMG submission 203881) | Bovine rumen microbial communities from tropical cattle in Woodstock, Queensland, Australia - Gonzalo_03 (v2) (version 2) | ecosystem: Host-associated > Mammals > Digestive system >...
CCTTGCCTAGTCCGTTCAAGATTATTTGCGCCACAGTATTAACATTATTAATTGTATTTGCTCTTATGATGAAGTTTTTCAGCAAGTTTACCGCCCAAAAGTCCTTAGATCCTGATGTGACCGTTTTCCGTGTTGAGGACATGCATTGCAGCCATTGCGAGGCAGCCGTAGTCCGTGCCGTTGAGAAAGTGCCTGGCGTTGAGAAAGCCAAAGCCAGTGCTTCTGCCAACACCCTCACCATCAAAGGCTCTGCCACAGAAGAGGCCATACGTGCTGCCGTTGAGGGTATCGGCTATACGTTTAAAGGAAAGGCTTGATATAATTAATCAAAGCTCCGACCTGCAGTTAGCAAGCCGGAGCATCTTTTGGAATTATATGGAATGGCAATCAGTTATGCCATGAAGTGCTTGATGTTGCGGGCTGATGTCTTGTTGGCATCGTAGCCATCCCCAAATCGACTCACAAAGAACGCATGGCACAGAACTTCGACATCTTCGACTTCACTCTCTCCGACGACGATATGTCGCAGATTGCCACCCTGAATCAACAGGACGCGGGCTTCATCAACTTCGGCGACCCGCAGTTTGTGAAATATCTTATTGAGAATTATGGGTAATGTTATGAGAAGAATAGCAACAATATTATTTGTACTATTGACTATGACAACAGTAAACGGACAGACGTTGACAGAGCGTCAAAAGGGATTGGCAGCATGTGCCTGTCTGATGGCACAGGGTGACTTGGTGCGACTGGAACCTGCCATAAGACAGGTCTTGGACAACGGCGTAACCATCAACGAACTGAAGGAGGCTTTCTCGCAGCTCTATGCCTATATGGGATTCCCGCGAAGCCTGAATGCGCTGGGTGTATTAAGTAAGGTGTTGGAGAACAGACAGCCGAATTGGCATGAGGTAGCCTGGAAAGAAGGCAAACTGTTGAATCGAGCAACTAAGAAGGAATTGGAGGATTGGATAAATAAACAGTAATACAAAAACTACACAGAATAAGTGATGAAAAAGTGAACTTTATTTGAATTTGCAGCTCCAAAATTTGACCCATTAGGCGAATATTGTCACGACTCATCAAAGAAAAAGCAAGCTTTATTTTGATTTCACTGCTCCAAAATTTGGAAGTTTGGAATATTTTTCGTATATTTGCACCATGAATGACGCGAGAACGGGCTGCATCTCGGCAAAGAACGAGTTGACTAGCGTCGAGCTAAACCTTCTCTGCTCTCGGTTTGCACCGTTCTTGTCCCCAAATATACCAACAACGGATGAAGCTGAAAGATTTCTTTGCTTTTAAGGACTGGCTATCGTATCGACAGAAGGTGGGTTTGCTGGTGATAGCGGGCGTCGTATGTGGCCTCGGCGGATTGTTTATGTATCTGCTCAGGGCGCATACTTATTTTGTGGGCGATAACCCGTCGGCCTGCGTCAACTGCCACATCATGACACCTTACTACGCTACGTGGAGCCACTCCTCGCACGGACGTATCGACAATCAGTCGAATGGTGCCACCTGCAATGACTGTCACGTGCCCCATCAGAACATGGCCGTTTATTATGGCTTCAAGGCGGTTGACGGCTTGAAGCACACAGCGTATTTTGTGGGCCACATGGAGCATCAGGCCATCAAGGCCGAGACACTGACGGGACAGGTGGTAATGGACAATTGCATCCGTTGTCATACACAGTTGAACACGGAGTTTGTGAAGACGGGCCGCATGGGCTATATGCAGCAGCAGGCTCAGGGCGGTAAGGTATGCTGGGACTGCCATCGCAACGTGCCCCACGGCGGCATGAACTCGCTGATGGCGACACCGAATGCAGAAGGCGTGACACCACTACCACCATCGCCAGTACCAGAATGGCTACAGAAGATGATGAATTAAACAAAGAATTTCACGAAATAATAAAAAACGAAATATTATGGCTAAGCAATTAAAACAATGGCAAGGTTGGATTCTTTTTGGAGGATCGATGGCAGTGGTCTTTATTCTGGGACTACTCGTTTCGTCGCTGATGGAGCGCAGGGCCGAGGTGGCCAGTGTGTTCAACAACAAGCGCACCGTGTTTGAGGATGAAATTGTGGCGCAGAACGAGAAGTTCAAGGCCGATTATCCTCGCGAGTACGAGACATGGGCGATGACAGAGGACACCACGTTCAAGTCGAAGTATAACTCGTCGCAGGAGGTGGATGTGCTCGAGCAGCGTCCTGAGATGGTGGTGCTATGGGCTGGCTATGCTTTCTCGCGCCACTACAACACCCCTCGCGGCCATAAGCACGCCTTAGAGGATATGCGCAAGATCCTGCGCACAGGTAATCCTGGCATCCAGATTACGCCTGACTCCATCGCTGGCGACATGCAGCCCGCTACGTGTTGGACGTGTAAGGGTCCGGATGTGCCTCGCATGATGCGCGAACTGGGAAATGGTAAGGATCAGTTTGATCCCGCTAACTTCTACGCTAAGAAGTGGAGCGAGTTAGGAGCCGAAGAGGTGAACACCATAGGCTGCAGTGACTGTCACGATGCCCGCACGATGGATCTGCGTCCTGCCCGCCCTGCCCTCTACGAGGCCTTTGCCCGTCGCGGTCTGGATGTGAAGAATGCCACCCATCAGGAGATACGCTCATTAGTGTGCGCCCAGTGCCACGTGGAGTACTACTTCCTCAAGCCTAACGACGAGAAGAATCCAGGCAAAGCCAACTATCTCGTATTCCCGCACGACAAGGGTCTAACCTGCGAGGCTGCCGAGGAATACTACGACGAGATAGGTTTCTACGACTATATCCATCCGCTGTCGAAGACCAAGATTCTGAAGGCTCAGCATCCTGGTTGGGAAATGTCGCAGCATGGCATCCACGCTCAGCGTGGTGTATCGTGTGCCGACTGCCACATGCCGTATAAGCAGGAGGGTGGCGTGAAGTTCTCTGATCACCAGATTCAGTCGCCGTTGGCTAAGATTGACCGTACTTGTCAGACCTGTCACCGTCAGGATGCCGAGGTGTTGCGCCAGAACGTGTACGACCGTCAGGAGAAGTGCAACGAGGTGCGCAACCGTGCTGAGCAGGAGCTGGCCCGTGCTCACTTCGAGGCTAAGTTCATCATCGACAAGGGTGCCACTGAGGCAGAGCTGGCCCCCATCCAGGCCTTGCTGCGCAAGAGCCAGTGGCGTTGGGACTATGCTATCGCTTCGCATGGTGCAACCTTCCATGCACCGCAGGAGGTCGTTCGTCTGCTCTCTCACTCTGTCGACTATGCTCAGCAGGCCCGCCTGCTCATTGCCCGCGTAGCTGCCAAGCATGGACATACCGATGCCATCCCAGTGCCCGATTATAGCACTAAGGCCAAAGCTCAGGTTGCTATCGGTCTCGATATGAACACGCTCAATGCCAACAAGCAGAAATTCCTGCAAGAGATCGAGCCCAAGTGGATTGAAGAGGCAAAGAAGAACGGCAAACTCATCGAACTGTAAATTATAAATTGAGAAGGTGTGGACTATACCTAGAACGGCAGCGACATCAAGAGAGAGCTCCGTATTTGTATTCTGATTATCTGATTATCTTACGTGTGATGCCGTCTGTATTACGATAGAGGAGTAGGCCTTTTGTACTGCTATCGGCACGACGGCCATCGAGCGTGAAGAGGGATGATGGCTGATGGATGATGGGTGATGGGTGTTGGCCGATGGCCGTAGTGGCATTGGCTGTTCCATAGGCACTCAGACCACCGTATTCGTTGACGGCCTGCACCTGCCAATGGTCGGTAGCGGTATAGCCGTTGAAGGTAGTCTCTTTGGTGAAGCCGACCACCTGACCATTCTTAGTGACGACATAGCAGATAGCATAGGGTACAGACTGCCATGTAAGCCGGTTGTCTTCGCCCTTGACGACCGGCGCATCGCAGGCTTCACACATCAGGTCGGGCTGCCAGTTGTCGTTGCCGCCGCAGACATTCTTGATGGTGTACTCGGCAGCCTCTTCGGCAGTCAGCGTGTTCTTCACGTTGAACACCTCATGCTTCTGACCATTATTATCGGTATAATAATAGTAGGTCTCGCGCTGAGAGAGGTCTAAGGGGTTGCCGTTCTTGTCGACGGTGTTGTATTCGGCCCAGAGCACGGGCAGTCCGCCCATGGTGTTATACCACCCTTTGGCAGGGATATTGATGAAGGTCTGGGTGTTGATGAACACGGTCTTGGGCTGGTCGTGCCAGGGTCGCCCGAGCCACACGTCAGTGACGTTGATGCCCTTGCGCGGACGGATGATGTTGTTCTGGAATACATAGCCCCACTTGGTGTCAGCCGTATGGCGGGGGGCCACGATATAGCCGCCGCTGGGACGGTTGATCTGAAGCGTGTCGCCATCGAGATAGACGTTGCCGTTGTTGTAGATGAAGTCGACGGCACCCTCGATCAGCGAGTTCTTGATGTAGTGGCGGGCGGTGGAGCTGGAAGAGGTGATCCAGGTGTCCTGATAGCTGAGCAGTGCCACATTATTCATACAGACGCGGTCGGCCACGGTGTTCAGAGCCAGTGCCTGCGGACCGGCGAGCTTCTCGTAGCCGTAGCTGTTCTCCAGGGTGATGTTCTCTAAGAAGGTGTCAGTACCTTTCACCACGACAGTAGCTCCCGGGTCAACAGAATAGGCATTGTCGCCACCGCAGAGACGGTTGTCATATACGACGGTCTTGTCGCGCTGCTGACCGATGATATGCAGATGAGGCTTACTGGCGGGGATATCGATATGCTCGTTGTAGCGGCCGTTCTTGACGAAGATAAGCCAGGGTTTGGCACGTCCAGCAGGTGCCTTGTCGATGGCTTCCTGCAGAGTCTTGTAGTCACCGCTGCCGTCCTGTGCTACGACGGCATCGTAGAGCTTAGCCTCTGGTTGCTGACGCTCCATCGTGGTAAAGCTGAGTTCTGCTGCTGCGACGGGCTTGCCGCTACGGCTGACGAGCACGCCCTCGGGCATCGTGAAGGTATAGACTGTGTTGTAGGACAGTCCACTGTATTTGAAGATGGCACTCTTGCCGCTGATGACGGGAACGATTTCTTCAGAGTTTAGAGTTGAGAGTTTAGAGTTTAGAGTTGCGTGGCCTTCGCCGGCCTTTATCTTGTTATCGAAGTTCAGGATGACCGCACCGTTGCGCGATACGCCAGTAGCCTTGTTGGCGGGATTGCTCGATACGAGGGTAGCTGTTTCATCGCTCAGTGAACCTGCGTCAGCTAACACAAAGATTTCTGCAATCGACGTGCCATCGTTATCGCTTTCTACTCCAATCATATTGCTGGTACGGTCGGGCATCCAGCGAATCCATACGCGGTCCTGCTCATTAGCATCGGCAGGCAGTTCAAATTCTTTTGGACCATCCCATCCGCGAGAAGGGGGATTGAAGGTGCCGATCTTAATGAAGTTTACGCCATCGACAGAATACTCCACATTATTCACACTATAGGTGTTGTAGTCGTCACCGATGCAGCTACTGATGCGCAGGTTCTGATAGCCTTTCGATGAGAATGTGATTTCCCAGTACCACTCCTCCGAAAGCTTTTTCCAGATGCGGGCGGCATATTTGCCGTTTTCCTGACCATTGTTGACACCACGGGTGAGCCAGCTGGCGGTGGTGCCGTCGGCCTTACGCAACGACAGCTTTCCGGCATTCTCGGAGTCGGCCTTATAGTCGGCTGGGCGCTCAGAAGCAGGTTGGTCATTATAGAGATCCCAACCAACGATGAAATCGTCACAGGCAAAGTTGGCAGTGATGTTTTTCTCAGCGTCCATCTTGATGTTGTATTCTGAACTGGTACCTTGAGCATCACCCTCCCAACCAGTGAAGGTCAGGATGCGGTTGTTCAGCGCTGTAATCTTCACCTCGGTACCTTCCTCATAGTAATGTACGCCATCTACGTAGTTGCCCACAGGCAGGAACTGCACCAGATTTTCGTTGGCACCTTCCGAGCGTTTTACGTTTAGTGCATAGACATTCTTCTGTGTATAAGTGGCCACCAACGTGGTGTTGGCATTGATTCTGAAGATGTAAGGATTCTCCGTAGAGATTATTGTTCCTTCGGCATCGGCCCATCCTGTGAAGTGATAGCCGAAATTCTCTGTCACACTCAGTTTTACCTCATCGTCCTCATCAAAAACCTCGGCATTAGGAGTCACCATCAGTGTGCCGGCCTTTTCATCAGCGAGCGATACGGTGAGCGTGTACTGTTTCGTGTCCTGTGGCGTTCCTGTGAGTGTTCCTTCGATGACGATGTCGCCGAAGCCCACTTGCTTGGTGTTGCCCAGACTATAGAGGTTCAGACGCAGGCCGCAGAGACCGTCGCTGCCATTGGCACCACTGACAGTCTTGCTGACCTCAGTTACGTTGGGTGTCTTGTTGTTACGGTTGGGAATCAAGGCCGAGGCAATGGTTGTCACACTGCCATCGGAGGCTACCCAGGAGGCGTCAACCTTACCGCCATCGGTGCCGTAACGGGTCATATTAAACGATACTTTTGTTGGGGTGAAGATCATGCCTTTCTTTGGGATGAAATAGAAATTCACGGCATTGCCATCGTTGGCTGAGCCATCCTGCTGGGCTGGTTGGAGGAGTGTCTGCTGACCTACAGAGCCAACACCTTTATAGGCGAGCGATGATCCGAGCTCTACATAGCTGGTCTTGAAATAATCGGCCATTTTCTCGTCAGGTCCGAAGACTGCTGTCTGTCCCTCCTGTCCTTCATGGAATGGGAAACTGATGGTGACGGGTTCTTGTGCATCGGCAGCATTCAGGCCGATGATGAGTGCAATAGCCATAAGGCTTAAAAGTCTTTTTTTCATTTTTAAGTAGTTTGTTGTAGTTTGTTTGCGGCTGCAAAGATACGAATAAAAATTGAAAAATGGAAAGATTGAAGAATTAAAGTATGAAATTATGCATTATGAACGATGAACTATGAACTATTTTTTGTACCTTTGCAGCGAAAACAAACTACTAAGATGAAAAAGATATTATTGTTATTGGTGTTAGGTGTTGGGTGTTGGGTGTTTGCTCATGCCGAAAATTATCCTTATCGGTCGGACTATCTGTGGCTGACGGTGCCTGATCATGCCGACTGGTTGTATAAGGTGGGAGAGAAGGCGAAAGTGGAAGTGAGCTTCTATCTGTATGGTATGCCTCAGGATGTGGAGGTGAGTTATGAGATCGGACCGGATATGATGCCGGCTACTTCGACAGGGAAGGTAAGGTTGAAAAACGGCCGTGCCACTATCGACATGGGAACGATGAAGAAACCGGGATTCCTGGATCTGAGACTGACGGTGGAGGGTGATCAGACCACCCCGCCTGCGGCACGGAAGACGGATCAGACCACCCCGCCTGCGGCACCCCTCCTACTCAGGAGGGGAATTAGATACCAACATCATGTGAAGGTGGGCTTCTCGCCGGAACAGTTGAAACCTTACACCAAGAATCCTGCCGACTTTGATGCTTTCTGGAAAGCAAATCTTGATGAAGCGCGCAAGACACCGCTGCATGTGGATTGCAAGAAGGTGGAGGATTATTGCACGGATGAGACGGACATGTATCTGCTGAAGATCAAATACGACAAGCGTCACAGCATCTATGCCTATCTGTCGAAACCGAAGAAGCAGGGGAAATACCCTATGGTGCTCTGTCCCCCGGGCGCTGGCATCAAGACCATCAAGGAACCCATGCGGAATCTCTATTATGCTCAGAACGGGTTTATCCGCTTGGAGATGGAGATTCACGGTCTGAACCCAGAGATGACCGACGAGCAGTTCAAGGAGATCACGACGGCCTTCGACTATGAGAACGGTTATCTGACGAATGGCCTCGACGACCGCGACAATTACTATATGAAGCATGTCTACGTGGCCTGTGTGCGGGCCATCGACTATCTCTGTTCGCTGCCCGATTGGGATGGTAAGAATGTCTTTGTACAGGGTGGTAGTCAGGGAGGCGCCCTCTCGCTCATTACGGCTGGTCTCGATTCCCGTGTGACGGCTTGTGTAGCGAATCATCCGGCGCTTAGCGATATGGCAGGTTATCTCGACAACCGTGCGGGTGGCTATCCACATTTCAACCGCCTGAGCCACATGTTGACTCCTGAGAAGGTCGAAACGATGGCCTATTTCGACGTGGTGAACTTTGCCCGTCGTATCACCTGTCCCGTCTATCTGACGTGGGGCTACAACGACAATGTCTGTCCTCCGACGACGAGCTATATCGTCTGGAACATCATCACAGCTCCAAAGGAATCACTTATCACCCCTGTGAATGAGCATTGGACAACGACGGAAACCAATTACAGCCAGATGTTATGGCTGAAAAAACAAGTTACTGATTGATATATGAGACGGCGATTATTATGCAGTATGGTGCTGGCCTTGTGCGCTTTGGGTATGCAGGCTGCAGTGACTGGTGTCTGTATTTTGGTCAGCAATCCGAGTGACAAACTGCGACAGGAGATAGTAGAAGTTGATCTTGAAACCATCTGTCAACAGTTGGGCATTGGGGCTGACAAGTCCTTCATGGTTAAGAATGCCTTTGGACAAGAAATGACCTACCAGAAGACTTACGATGGGAAACTCTTGTTGGATGTATCTGTTCAGCCTCATAGCCAGGCGTCGTTTACCATCACTAAAGGTGAGCCGTCTGTCTTTAAGTCGTATGTCAAAGGGAAAGTCTATCCGGAACGCGCAGATGACATCACCTGGGAAAACGACCGTGGTATCTATCGCGTCTATGGTCCCGCCCTGCAACGCTCTGGCGAACGCTCATTCGGCATTGATGTCTGGGTCAAGAACACACCGGAACTGGTGGTCGAAGAACGATACAGGAACCATCTATGGGGCGTAGGGCAAAGAGACTCGCTGAAACGAGTCGGTAAACCCGAGGAAGCCAACGACATTTACGTGGCCACCTCGTTCCATCATGACCACGGCTACGGTCTTGATTGCTATGGCGTAGGACCGAGCCTGGGTTGCGGTGCTCCCGCATTGATGAAGGACGGACAATTGGTGTTTCCTTGGTGCTATAAGGATTATAGGATCCTCGACAACGGTCCGTTGCGCTTTACCGTGGAGCTGACATACAACACCAACCGTGACGGTATTACGGAGCATCGCATCATCAGTCTCGACAAAGGCTCGCACTTCAACCGGATGACAGTATGGTACGACGGCATCACTCAGCCTACGACATTGGCAGCTGGCATTGTCTTGCATAACAATGACGACCTATTGCTCGGTAAAAACTATGTGCTCTATGCTGACCCAACCGACAATCCTCAGGTTCATCAGACGCAGATTTACGTGGGAACACTTTTTCCCAATGGTATTGATGAAACCCTAAGACTTGAAGGCGAGTTACCTCATGCCATAGGTATCTTACGGCATTATAGCGGTAAACCATACACTTACTATTTCGGCTCTGCCTGGAGCAAATACGATATCCGTACAATGGCTCAATGGCAACTCGTCGCTGATGAATACCTCCATCATTTGTCAAACCCACTTAAAATCGAACTGAAATGAAGAAAGCATTTTGTGTTGTAATAGCCTTTGTGCTCTTACTGCCTCTTCAGGCAAAAAAGCCCAGAACCGTGCAGCCTTCCGACCGTGAATATTGGTGCTCGTTGGCTTATAAAATGGCGCAGCCCGTATTGGGGAATATGGCCAAGGGCGAGTTACAGAAGAACATGAAGACTGAATTCTCGCCTTCATTTGACAACCGAGACAGGAGCGTGGTCTATATGGAGACGTTCGGACGTCTGATGGCTGGCATTGCCCCATGGCTTACGCTGCCCGATGACGACACAGCCGAAGGACAGCAGCGCCAGCAGCTCCGTGAGTGGGCTCTCGTAGCTTATAAGAATGCCGTCAATCCCGAATCACCCGACTATCTCTGTTGGGGCAAGTCAGGTCAGAACCTTGTCGATGCCGCCTATATCGCCGAATCGTTCCTTCGTGCCTGGGATACCCTGTGGAAACCGCTCGACGATGTCACCAAACAGCGTTATATCCATGAGTTTCAGGGCTTGCGCAGGATAGACCCGCCTTACACCAACTGGTTACTCTTCTCATCCATCCTCGAGAGCTTCCTGGCCAAAGCCGGGGCCCAGTTCGATGAGTTCCGTGTGAACACAGCTTGTCGAAAGGTTGAGGAGTGGTACGTTGGCGACGGTTGGTATGCCGATGGACCCGTCTTCGCCTTCGACTATTATAGCAGCTACGTTTTCCACGCGATGTATTTAGAGACGCTCCAGGCGATGGTGGATTCGAAGTATAACTCGCGTATCGACTATCAGAAATATTACGACCGCGCCCTGAAACGGGCCCAAAAGTATGCCATCATCCTTGAGCGTTTCATCTCGCCCGAGGGGACTTTTCCGGTTATCGGACGTTCCACGCCCTATCGTATGGCAGCCATGCAGCCTCTCGCCCTGATGGCCTGGTATGAGAAACTGCCTTCTGACCTCAGTAACGGACAGGTGCGGGCCGCCTTAACGAAAGTGCTGCATCGCATGTTCGACCAGCAGGAGAATTTCAACGATGCCGGTTATCTGACCATCGGTTTCTGCGGCTCCCAGCCAGAAACGGCCGACTGGTACACCAACAACGGTTCGCTCTATATGACCTCGCTGGCCTTCATGCCTCTTGGCCTGTCGGCCGCACATCCTTTCTGGACAGACGCACCACAGCCCTGGACGCAGGTGAAGGCCTGGGGAGGACAACCTTTCCCCAAAGACCATCGCTGGGCCGACACAATCCAGACAAAAGATAAATGGTAAACATAATATCTCAGCCGACCTCGAAGGCTAAGATAAAAACAATTTAAAAAGAAAAATATTCTTCTTTTCTTGGAACTTTCGGAAATTTGCCTTATATTTGCAGACGATTTGAGTAGAAACAATTATATATGAAGAAGATTTTTCTTGTGGCGTTGTCTCTCATGTTTGTTGGGTCAGTTGGCAATGCTAAGGTAAACGGAAGTGACAACGAGGCAAAGACGTCTGATGGCGTGGAGGCTGTTGATTTAGGACTTAGTGTGAAGTGGGCAAACATGAATGTGGGTGCAACGAAGGACTCTGGCTTTGGCACCTATTTCGCATGGGGTGAGGTCAAACCAAAGCAGTATTATTCCTGGGGGACCTATTCATGGAGTCATAATGATACCTCATTTATGCTCAAGTATTCCAATACCGACAAAAGGACTCAGTTGGTTCTTGCTGACGATGCTGCCCGCGCCAATTGGGGCGGTGATTGGAGAATGCCTACTGCTGATGAGTGCGAGGAGTTGACAGACCCGGATAAATGCAAATGGGAATGGATCACAAAGGATGGTGTCAACGGCTATAAAGTTACAGGAAAGAAAACAGGCAATTCCATTTTCCTTCCCATAACCGGTTTCCGTTTCTATGGAGGTATTCAGTTCCGCGCTATCAAAGGCATTTACTGGACATCGACTCTCTATACGCTCAATCCCGATAAGTCATATTGTTTGGAATTCGATGGCTCTAATATAGAAGTGACCTTCGGAAAACTTTCAAGTAATCGTTTCAGCGGCCGTTGCATCCGTGCTGTCAGGTAGTTTCATGTTATTAAAAAATCAGCCGGAAGCGAAAAACTTCCGGCTGATTGCTATTTAGAAGGTGTGATCGTGAGATTACTTCAGGATCATCTTCTTGCCTCTCATAATGACAACACCCTTATAGTTAGCGTCGACACGCTGACCAGCGAGGTTGAAGATAGCATTGTTCTCAATCTTCTGAAGCTCTACACCCTTAATGGCAGTAGTGTTTCCGAAGAAGAGCTTTTTCGGTGTGTAGCCAGAACCTGTGAAGAGCAAATGCTTTTCAAGCAGTGTAGGAACTAAAGCCGTCTGTGGAGCCAGATCAACTTTGAGGGTAAAGGTTCCGTCGCCATTGTCGGTAAGCAGCTCACTGCCGGGCTGGATGTCACCACCATTCCACTCAGTATCCCACCAGCCGTTAGTAATACGGATCTGATACCAGTCAGCATCCTTCGTCAGCAACATGTAGAACGGCTCGTTCATCATTCTGTCCCAAGCAGCCTGAGGAATCTCGGCGACACACTCGTTGAGAGCGTCACGGCCTTCAAGTGCGAAGCGATAATTTACATTACCCCAGTCAACAGTGCCTCTCGAACCATCGTTTGCCCAGATTACTTCTTCTGCAGGAGCTGCAGTGGCGGGAGTAATCTCGATAGAAGAGATCAGAATGTTACCTGTGCCAGAGTACTTCTGGAAGGTATAGTAAGTGTCGGCAGGTTCGAAGGAAGTGGTTACGTTACCTTCCTCGTCCGTATTGGACACATCCTTACCACCAGCCAGTTCGAACTCGAATTCATTGGCATTGGGATAGAGCTTCAGGTCGTTGGTCTCGTTACCCTCGGCATCCTTCAGACAGTAGTTGGTACCACTTACGTTGACGTAGCACTTGCGGTCGTTAACCTGTGAACCATCCTCAGCGTCGTCAGCATCGAGGTTCTTACAAGAGTTCTTAGAGCATACAACCTTTACCTTCACCTTGTCGCCGGCAGCTACCTTGAACACGATGTTGGTGTTGCTCATCTGGATGTAAGCCTCCTGACCGGCAGGCACCTGATACTGAGCCTTGGCATCCTTCAGGACATTGAAGGTGAGGTTCTTCACAAAGAAGTCCATCTTATCAGCACTGATGGCACCGTTCTCAACCTTGTAGACTGTAGAACCGTCGGTAGAAGCTGCTGTAGCCTCTTCGTCGACAACTACGTCAGCACTTGTGATGGCGATGGTCTTCTTTTCCTTAATGGGATTCAGTACATATACATCCTTAGTAGATGGCATTGAGGTGAACTTGCCATATTCGCCATTGGCGATTTCTGTGTAGGCATTCACTGTTGCAGACTCTGTGAGTGTAACTGCATCACCCTTAACGGCATCGCCACCATTGAGCTTATAGAAGTTTGATCCACCCTGTTCTGCGTATGGTGAAGTAATCGTAACGTTTGCACCATCTGCTGTAATAGTAGGAGCGTCGAACTTGAAATTGACGTTACCCTCGTTGTCGGCACCGTCGCAGATGAGGTCTGCGCTAGGAGTGTGATCACCCAAATCCATGAAAGCCTGGAATTTTACGGTCATGTCCTTGTAGCACTTGATGGGACCAGTATAAACTGTGCTGGCAGCTGTAGGAGCTGTACCATCGGTGGTGAAGGTCACAACAGTAGGAATCTTCTCGGTAGAGCCTTCCTCAACCATATCGTTAGCCTTACAGGTCACCTCACGGAACCACAGACCACCCTCAAATTTCTGGTCGCCAACCTTTACGGTCGGGGTACCGGGAGCCTCGTTGGCCTCGACAATCAGGAAACTGAAGAATGTGTCGCCATTGTATGTACCAATGTAGATGGTCATATCATCAGGAGCAGTCCACTCATAGCGGAAACCTGCGTCGGTTGTGGGGAAGTCTGCATCGGGAGCGTCGTTCAGAGGATCGCTCAGGTCAGAGCTCTTAGAGATCTTGGGGATACGGGCATCCTTACCGCTCTTGTTGTTTCCCTGAAGGAAGAAGATGAGCTTAGATTTTGCCGTCACCTTCATGGCAATCACGTCCTGAGCGTTCTTCAGACGCCAAGAGTTGAAGTGATCATCAGGATAGTCGGCACCGTACTTGTCAGCGATGTACTGAGTGACGTGGTTGTCATCAGCTTCATTGACTACAGAGAGGTTTACCTTTCCCTTGTTGGTAGCTACAGAACCACCAGTCACGTCAAGGAAGAAACCGTTGCCAAACAGCTGGCCTTTGCCAGGCTTGGCAGAACCATTACCGTCCCAATCGTCAAAACAAAGCACATAGCTGTGCTTGCAGACTGCGACATCGTCTACAGATGCTGCGTTAGCAACACCAGCAAAGCCCAGAAGGGCCAGAGCTAAAGTAAAAATTTTCTTCATATAAACACTTTTTATAGTTAGTAAAAAATAAACTTTTTGAGTTCGTATATTACATTTTGCAAAAATAGGGCTTTTTTCCCATATAGCCAAATTTTTAGCGTTTTTTCACCTTATTTATTTACGTAAAGGTTTGCGGATAAAGCAAAGAGACCGCAATACTACGGTCTCTTTGCCTCATAGGCTACTGTTTCACGAGATAGGTCTGGATGGGTGAGTCGCCATAATGGACGACAGTCATCACCGTCTGCTTGCCGTTGACGGCAATGCCTTGGAAGATGGTCTGCTTGGTGACTGCGCCCTTGTCGTTGACGACACGTTTGAGGATATCCACAGTACCTGTCGCATTATTGTACTTGTACTCATAGAGTGGGGTCTTCTCTGTGTTCGACTCATCGGTCCAGGTGCCTTCAGTTGTACCCTGACTCATCTTCACGCAGACAGAGTCGGCAGAGACGAAGTTAAGGCTCTCAACGAAACCCTGTACCTCCTGACCGTAGGCATTGGTCTTCAGGCCTGAGCCGCGCACCCACGTGGTGCTGGCCAGTGACTCGGGATGGGCGATCTTCAGCGAGTCGGTATAGCCTTCCACCCACGAGGGGTTATCCGTGAAGGCATCCTCATACTCGTTGGCATCGCTGCACGAAGAAAGGGAGACAAGGAGACTGGACAATACGCCTGCTACTATTGATTTCTTGAATGTATTCATAATTCTTACATTTTACATCTTACATTTAACATCATACATCTTACATCATACATCTACTTATTTCTCCACCTAGCAGCACCTACATTGTTACGGTAGATGTCGTTGTTGGTGTTCTTGAAGTAGAGGTTCACGTTATACACGGAGTTTGCCGAACCGTCGATTGCATCAGCACGGTGCATGTTGGGATCGTTGGCTGTGGCAGCGATGTGTGGCGGACATGGACTCTCCATCAGTTCGGTTGCCGAGATGTCAGCCACGTTGACTTCTAACGTACCCGTAAGTGTGGCATTACCATCCTTTACCAGTTTCTGGAAACTGTTGCTACTGGTGGTCCAGGCATTGGCACTGAAGATGGAGCCGTTGGTCAGGTCGTTGTTCGTAGACCAGTTGTTGTGGAAGATCAGCTTCACCTTACCAGCCGAACCGTCGGAGAACGACTGGGTGTTGCGGATGTCGGCTCCCCACATCTGGAGCACACGCTGGTCACCATCTTTCTTACAGAGCACGAACAGGTTGTTCTCTACGGTGTAGACCGAGCCATTAGGCAGTTTGCGCATCTTGAAGATGGCACCGTTGGCACGGGTGTTGAAGTTGATGAGCGTGTTGTTCGAGAACGTGATCATCCACGGGCCGTTATCGCGGTCGTAGTTTTCATTTTCCTCACTGAAGAAGGCGGGGAAGGGACTGTCGTAGAACGTGTTCTCGATGACCTTGAAGTCCTTATAGAGGTTAGAGCCGGGCTGGTTGATACCTGCAATCCAGCAGTAACCGCCTGCACCCTGGTTGTAATAACCGCAGTCGAAGAACAGGTTGTTCTTGATGAGCACATGGTTCCAGACCTTGTAATTCGGACCCTGCTCACGGATGAATCCGCGGACGAGGCGCTTGAAGGTACAGTTCTCCATGACCAGAGAGTCGAGGGTAACAGCCATACCATTGCTGTACATGTTGAAGAAGTAGTTACCTGTAGCGGTTCCAAGTCCGGCCTGGTTGTCACCGTAATTATAGCACAGCGGGTTGTCGAAATCAATGTCGTAGAAGGCTAACTTCTTCATATAGATCTCACCGCCCTCACCGGCTTCCGGTGAACGTCCGAAGGTGAACATTGAGTAGGGACAGCCGTTCCATTGCTCACCGTTGACACCCTGTGAGAAACGGTCGCTCTTACCAATACCGCTGATGACGCGAGCGCGCTTGCCTTGTGCCACATCAGCTGGATCGGTGCGGAGCACGAAGCCCTTACAGGTGATATCGTTGCCGTCGAGATAGTAGGTCTTGCCACCCTCGAGGTAGTAGGTCTGTCCCTCGGCGAAGTTGGTGTTCGAGATGAAATCGTAGAGCGTCGGAGTCAGCGGGGCTGCGTCGAACTCAGAAGCACGGGCATAGACATCCTCACGCTTGTAGGCATCGTCGTTGGGCAGGTTGCCTGTACTGAAGTTGGCAATCAGCTCGTCGTGCTTGAGCAGGATGGGCGCACCGGGCTGGCCGTCGGAACGGGCTGTACAGGTGTTATACTTGGCATCGATGGCCACTTCCACACGGGGGTCGATGGCGTCGATGACGTAAACGGAGTTAGCCGTCAGACCGGTCACAACGATATAACCACGGGCACGGTCCTCATCGGTGATGCGGTAGTTCTTGAACTTCTCGTCGACCGTTGAGTTGGGGTTGTTGGGAGAGGGCACCACGCGCAGGTACTGATAACCTAAGTTGCCGTTCTCGTCGATGTTGAAGTTCTCATAGAACGACTCCAGCTTGTCGAGGTCGTCCTCGTCGGTGATGGTGGCATCATCGGCATAGCCCAGGGCCTGCTTGGCGGTCTTGTTCAGATAGACGTGCATGTCGGTCTCTGTGGTCTCAGCCTGGTTCACGTAGATGGCGAACGGGGTGGGATAGCGGTCACGGGTGGTGATACCCATGTATTCCTGCCACTGACGGCCGTTGCCGTGTCCCCACCAGTTGGAGGCGTGGGCAAAGGTGCTCTCGTCGCCCTTGATGTTACGGTCTTGTGTAGAGAGGGCGCGGATGGCAAAGCGGTAGTCGGTAGAGTACTGCAGGTCCTTGATGAGCATATCGAGCTGCTTGGGTCCTACGATGGTGTCGAGCAGCAGATCGCTGGTGCCCTGAATATTGGCCCAGGCGGTAGAGCCGCCGCTGACCTTGTTCTGGATGGCCATCTGAATCTGATAGCCGGCGCAGTCCTTGACACCGTACCAATAGAGGTGGATGGTATTACCGTGGGGGTAGGCACCGTCCAGACCGCAGTTGTAGGGGTAGTCGCCGCCCTTACCACGGTTGTTATCATTGATGAACATGGTCATAAACTCTCTGTCAGTTCCTTCTGCGGGTGAGTTTTCGTCTTCCTTACAGGAGGTCAGGAGGCAGGAGAGAGGGATCAGGAGACAGTAGATTACTCCTGCTATCATCAGCTTCACCCTATTTGTTCTGTATATCTTGGTAATCATCTTTAAACTGTAAACTATAAACTGTAAACTATAAACTTAATATCCATAATAGTTCTTATAGGCACCGGCAGCACGCTGGATGACCGTATTAGGATAGGGGAGGATGTAGCGCACAGGAGGCAGGTCGCCAGCTGCGGGAATGCTACCGAACTGTGTCTGCGCTCCATCGCGGATGATCCAGAGGTTACCACCGTCATCACAACGGATATAGCCGTAGAAGGTGTATTTACACTTGTCGTTGGGCAGACCCGTGTTCTCGTTGAACCAGTTGTACATATCGGCAGGAATCCACGCCTTGGCAGAAAAACCGCCACGGGTGATCTGACTGGTGACAGGAGCAGAGCCGGCCGACTTGTAGGCATTGAAGATGCGAAGGCTCTGGTGTGACTGGTCGGGGTATTGCTGTGTGACATTACCCGACTCGTCGACCTTGTAGCCATAGAGCTGGGCCCTGTACATACGGAGACCGTAGGCATTGACCTCTTCGAGGTTGTAAGTGTGATAGTAGACACGCATGCCGGGCAGACCGGAGAGATAGTCCTCGCCGTTCTGGCTGTCGTGGGCGACGATGTCGTCCTCATAGCCCGTTCCACAGTTCATACCAACGGAATAGTAGCGGAGGAAGCTGTAGACGATTTCCTCACCATAGGTGTTGGTGCGCACGAGGTCGCGCCAGCGGCTGTTCTCACCGGCAAACTCCCATTTGCGCTCGTCCAAGACGGCTTTCTGGAAGGCTTCCTTCGAGGCGCCGGCCTGAGCGATGAACTCGGGATCGCCAGCTTCGAAGGCACGGTTGTGAACGGTCTCCAGACAGCGCATTGCCTTGTCTGTTGGGCCGTTGTTGAGTTCGTTGGCAGCCTCGGCATACATCAGCAGCACGTCGGCATAGCGCATGTAGGGATAGTTGATACCCGTTGCGCCTTCAGTGATGTCGCCTAAAGCAGAGCTCTCTGCCGTCCAGAGCTTCGACCACTTGTTGTTGTGGCAATAGTAGTCGTTGCGGAAATAGACGGAATCGGCCAGGTTGCCGTCGGCTTTGGTGAAGTAGCTGTAGTACCACATGCCGTTGACGAACTCACGGCGCAGGTCACCCTCGCGGAACAGGAAACGGTAGAAGGCATTGACATGCATGTTACCGCCGCACTTACCCCAAGGACCAACGGTCTTACCCTCATAGGAGTTGTAGGTGGGCCCCTGCAGATAGCCAGTATTACCGGCTGACTCCTTGGCGAAGGGGATCTCGAAGATGGGGTCGTCGTTGTTGACAACCTGGTAGTTGCATTCGTTGACGAACACGTCCTGATAACCAAGTCTCAGGTTGTGGGTGCCGGCAGAGATCACAGAGTCGGCATAGTTCATCGCGATGCGGTAGTAGTCCTGATAGTTGCCCGGACGCTGCATGGTGCCGTAGCTCTTCGGATTGCTCTTGTCGGGACGCAGCGAGTAGCCGCCGGCTGTCAGGGCGATACGGGCGATGAGACCCTGAGCGAACTCCTTCGAGCAGCGCTCCACGCTAATGCTGGCTGTCGAGGACATGTTGACAGCAGCCTTCTGCAGGTCGGCTATCAGGGCTTGCTGAATCTCCTCGCGGTCGGCCACGGGGATGGTCTCAATGCCATGGATGGCTGTGGGTACGAAGGTGAAGGGCACATCGCCGAACATCACCACGAGGTCGTGATAGACCATCGCACGCATACATTTCGCCTCGCCGATCCACTGCAACATCTCCTTGTCGACGATGCTGTCGCCTTTGGCATCGAGTTCGTAGTTACCGTCGGTATCCTGAACGTGATAGACGGGCGACTGCTCGGCGTAGGTGATAAACTTATTGCAGTACTCAATCAGGTTGTAGGCCGCCGTCCAGAACTTGAGGATGTCGCCACCCTGGTCGTCGCAGTCGAAACGGCGATAGGAGGTGTGCGAGTGGCTGCGGCTGTCGCTGATGGAGATGTCTACATCGCTGTTGAGTACGAATGTGCTCTGGTAGGCATTGCCGTAGAGGTCGCCGACAAGTGCCTGGGCATAGACACCATTGAGGGCGCGCTCTACCTCCGACTTCATGCTGTAGACGAAGTCGACAGTGCTCTTAGAGGGTGCATCCACCTCTAAGTAGTCGTTACAAGAAACAACGGCCAGCGCGGCTATTCCAGTCAATATAATATTCTTGATTTTCATATCTGTTGCTTATTTAGAAGGTGATATTTGTACCGAATACGAAACTGCGGGCACGCGGATAGCGGTTGTAGTCCATACCGCAGGTCAGACCTGTCTGGATATCCACCTCAGGATCGTAGCCCGAGTAGCCTGTGATGATGAACAGGTTGGATGCCGAGACATAGAAGCGGGCCTTGGTCAGACCGGTCTTCTTAATCAGGTCCTTGGGCAGCGTGTAACCCAGCGTGATGTCAGAGCAGCGCAGGAACGAACCGTCCTCGATAAAATATGAGTGGGTAATCTTCTTTGTCACGTCGGTGGGATTCCACAAGCTGCGGCCTTCATTGGCACTCTTGTAGAGGTTTACGCAGTCGTCCACATAGTAGATCTTGTAGAGGATATCACCTTTGGTACCGGTGATGCTTCCGTCAATATCATTGTACTGCCAGCCGTTCTTGAACTCGGTGAGCACATTATAGAAATTGTTCTTGTTGCCCTCCGAGGCCGACAGCGTATAGGCAGTGGCATTGTTGATGTCGAAGTCGAGCATGTAGGTGAAGTTGGCCGTGAAGTCGAAGTCCTTCCACTGGCCGCTCAGACCGAATCCGCCCTGGATCTTCGGGTTGGTATTACCGATTACGGTACGGTCGTTCTCTGTGATACGGCCGTCGCCGTCGAGATCCTTGAACTTGATCTTACCCGGCAGGGTGGCAATACCGGTGTTGGAAGAACCGGAGATATCGTTGATGACTGTCACGTAACCGTCCTGTCGTGGGGCACAGTCGCTGCTCGTGCCGTTGTCGGCAGCAGCAGAACCCCAAGGCACAGCCTGGTAGTTGTTCAGCGGGTCGAAGTAGAACTCGTCGAACTGGTAGAGGCCGTCGTAGACGAAACCGTAGATCAGACCTACCTCGTCGCCTACCTTCAAGCAATAGTCGTTGTAGCTCGACTTCCAGCGGTTGTTCTGGTCCCAGATCACATCATCAGTACCGTTCAGCTTGTCGATCTTCTTCTTGTTCAGACCGAAGTTGACGTTGGCAGAGAGCACATAGTCCTTACCCTGCAGGATGTCGCCGCTGATGGAGAACTCGATACCCTTGTTGGTCACCTGACCGATGTTCTGCATCTGCTTGGTGTAGCCGAGGGTCGCATCGAGGTCACTCCAGTAAAGCAGGTCGCGGGTGGTGTTCCAATACACTTCCGGGGTGATGGTCACACGGCCGTTGAACAGCGAGATGTCGGCAGCGAGGTTACGGGTGATGGTGGTCTCCCACTTGATATCCTCGTTGGAGAATGTGGAGCCGCCGCTGTTACCATAGTACTTCTCGCCGTATTGGGTCTGCTCGCCGTAGCCAGGACCGCCTGAGGGGCTGATGGCGTAGAGGATACGCCACATATCGCTGTTGATACGGTTGTTACCGGCCAGACCGAAGGCAGCGCGGAGCTTCAGCTGACTGATCCACTCCACATCCTTCATGAAGGGTTCCTCAGAGATGACCCATGCACCAGAGATAGAGGGGAAGTAACCCCACTGGTTGCCGGGAGCGAACTTCGTGGAACCATCTGCACGGAACGTGGCCGACAGCAGATAGCGGTGCTTGAAGTTATAGTTGGCCTGTCCGAAGAACGATGCTGTACGGTCGGAGGTGCTCAGTTCGGTATTGACGTTGTTGGGGTCGGGTGTTCCGAACGAGAAGTTGTTCCACGCATTGCGAGCCGTGAAGTTACGCGGGAAGTAGCGGCTTCTGAGGTTCGTCGTGGTGCTCTGTGAGTGGTGGATCTCCTGACCTAAGAGGAACGACCAGTTGTGGGTGTCCTTCACCGAGAAATTGTAGCTGGCGGTATTGGTCCACACATAACTGAACTTACGCGAGTCGGTGATTTGTGCTACCGGCAGGTTGTTGTTGCTCTTACCGGTACTTGTCATCGCACCCCAGAAACGGTTGTTGTCTGTCCAGCCCAGTCCGATGGTAGCCTCAGAACGCAATGTGAGACCCTTGATGGGCTTCCAGTCGAGGGCCAGTCCGTTGGAGTAGGTATAGCTGTGCTTGATGAGCTGGTTGATCTCGATGTCGCTCTTCGGGTTGGTATAGGTGAAATAGCCTTCCTCGATGGGGTCGGCGTATGACGGGTCAATATAGCCGAACTCACGCAGACCGTTGGTAGGACGGTATTTTAGCACGTCGATGATACCGCCCGTACCGATATTGTCACCACCAGCGCCGTTGTCGCGACGGAAGGTGAACTTCGGGTTGAACTGCATCGAGAGCTTGTCGCTGATCTGTACGTTGGTCTTCACGTTCAGGTTGGTGCGGCGCACGCCTGAACCGAGAATGATACCCTTGTCCTCGCTGTTGGTGAGCGAGAGGTTGAACTTCACTTTCTCTGAACCGCCGCCGATGGTGACGTTGGCCGAATAGTTCAACGGTGTCTCACCCATCACCTCGTCCTGCCAGTCGTGAGAGGGCAGTGTGGAGTACATGTCGAGGTCGTAGGGATTGCCGAAATTGGCACGGAAGAACTTGGCGTTGGAGTTACGTGTACCGGCGGCAGCGTGCCACTGGTACTGGTAGTTCACGAAGTCCTGGGTATTCATGATGTCGAGCTTTTTGGCCAGATGGCTGATGTTCAGGTTGGCATTAAATGATACCTGCACCTTACCCTCCTTGGCACTCTTGGTGGTTACCACCACAACGCCGTTACCACCCTTCGCACCATAGATGGCGGTCAGGGAGGCATCCTTCAGGATGTCGATTGAGGCGATATCCGTCGGGGGGATATCGTTGATGTTGTCCACCTGGAAACCGTCCACAATATAGAGCGGCTCGTTGGTCTGTGTCACTGAGGTACCTCCACGTACGCGGATGTTTACGTCGGCACCCGGCTGACCGTCGACGGTCGTTACCTGTACACCCGACACCTTACCCTGCAGGGCTACAGCTGCCGAGGTAACGGGTACTACTGCCAGTTTGGCACCGCTGACGGATCCTACTGATCCTGTCAGGTCCTTACGGGCCTTGCTGGTGTAACCCACCACGACCACTTCCTCGAGTGAGGCGTTGTCGTCCTGAAGCGTCACTTTCATACTCTGCGAGGCAGCCACTTCCTGAGTCACCATGCCGATGAAAGAAATCACCACTGTCTTCGAATTTTTCAGCGACAGTGTGAAGTTTCCGTCGAAGTCGGTCACGGCAGCATTCTTCGGGTCGCCTTTCTCCACAACCGTCGCTCCGATGACCGGCTCACCTGTTGAGTCGAAAACCTGGCCTTTCGCAATCGTCTGCGCAAGCACCTCAGGAGGTGCCAGTACAAAGAACGCTGCTAAGAGGCAAAGTTTACACAATAGTCTCATTGCTTGATTCATACCTTGTTTTTTAAAGTTAATATTTTAATTAGTAAATGATTTCTTTTTAGCAAATTAGTCCTGATTTTGCTGCAAAATTAATAATTTTTTTTAATTCTGCCAAATTCTAAACCTACATTTTACTTATATTTCCCGTAAACGTTTACAATAAAGGTGTAGTCCACTGGGAACTACACCTTTAATGTTCAATCTTAAATGTTCAATTTTCAATCTGCTAATTGGCGGGTTGATCTGTCACTTGCTCCTGAGGATTGTTTGTGTTGTCAATACCGCCATAAATGGGATTGTCTTCCTTGGTGCATGATGTCATTACCACTGAGGCAAGGGCGATGCAGAGCAGAAAAAGAATTTTCTTCATATCATTGACTATTTAATAATTACTTTTTTGTGATTGCGGATGTACAGGCCCTTAGTCGGAGCGGCTACGGGCATTCCGTTCAGATTGTATATCTCATCCGTGTCATTCTCATTGGCAGTCGGCTGATAGATGCCAGTAACATCATCAAAGACCAAGGGGTAGCGAGCACCAGCCATATCCTGTGGGATGAGAAGCCATGCACGATGGCCCTCGATGGCGAATGCAGCACCATCTTTTGCACCCCAGTACCAACCAAACACTTGAGCATTTGCTGTGTTGGATGGTCCGTATGCGAGTTTATAGAACAGGCACGGCGTATTGATGTCGGAGAAGGTTGTGGTAGATTCGTCGCTGCCTCTCAACAGATTCTCGCCCGTAATATTGGCCTCGACCTTGGTGGGTGTCAGGTCATACGAACCCTCCATCTTCTTGTCGGCCTTCAGCATCACTGCCGTACCAGCGGGGATAATGCCTTCTTCCAACTCGGTGTAGGTCAGCTTGTCGGTGGTTGCTTTTGTCACGATATAGGCCTTCAGACCCTTCGGCAGAGCATAGTTATTTGCTGAATCGTAGAAAGTGGCGAAGCCTGTCTTGGCCACTTTCACGGAGATTGGAGTCGAGGTCGCCTCACTGAATCCGCCCATCTGGTTGACTGCACAAACGGTATAGGCTGCGTTGGTGTCGTCAATGGTGTACTCTGGTGTGGTGGCGATAGCAATCAGTTCACCGTTCTTCATCACGGCCCAGTACTCTATGTTCTGACCGGCGTCCCAGGTCAGTTTTTCGCCGTTGATCTTCACATTCTCAGGAGCGGCGGCCTCTGCGGTCAGAGCGGCGGGATCCCATGGCTTCTCAATGTTGTTTTTGAACATCATGTCGTAGCTGTAGCCAGCAGCCTGGGCATCGGTCAAGACGGTCTCGAAAGTACCGCCGAACGAGGTAATCTGGTTGCCTCTCGGGGTGATGTCGTTGCCGTCTTTATCCAACGTATGCCACTCACCGAATACCTTCGGATCGGTGTTGTTCATACCCTTCTCTATCCAGCGTGTGCTGATAATGGTATTCTTGGCATTCTCGTCGAGCGTGGTGTTGAGCCAGATACAGATCGGCTGCTTCTGCCAGGTACGGCCGAAGTTCCAGTTGCCCTTACCCTCGGCGAGATCCACCACTTTACAGCCATCAAACACGTAACCGAACTGGGTAACAGTGGTCGGAGCCGTAACGGTACGACTGCCGCTGCCGTCGAGCGCACGTGGCTCTAGCGAGATGGTGGTATTCTGGAAGCGGATGTCACCACCGCCGCAGATGAAGTCTACGGTACCGTGGATGTCACAATCTTCCCAGTATGCCTGCTGGTTGCTGTTTGAGGGATAGTATGTATCCTGATAAGAGAGCATACGCACGCGCTTACCAATGGTGCGGTTACCGCTGTCCTGCAGCACTGCTGCACGACCGGCAGAGCCAGCATTGTAGTAGTCGAGGGCATTCTTCAGTGTCAGGTCTTGCAGATAGAGGTTGCTACCGCTGTTCTGGAACATGTCGGCCTTGCCAAGGCCCTCGATGCTCTTGTCGGGAGCCGTCACGATAATGGTGTTGTCCATCGACTGTCCGATGATCGAGATGTTGTGTCCGCTGATGATGGTCTTCACGGTCTCGTTCAGATCATAGACGCCGTTTGGCAGGTAGATGAACGAGCGCTCTGCATTCTTTGATGCATTGGTACCGTTGACGATGTCCAGCACTTCGAGCAGACTCTCTGCACTACCGGCCTTCACAAAGTACCAACGGCCCTGGCTCTCATAGTTGGTTTCGGTGGTATTCACAATCTTCACACCGTGCAGATACATCTCACCAGTAGTATTCAGCTTCAGGGTGAGGATACCGGGCTCACCCTCATAGTTGAAGGCTACTATCTCACCGTCCACCTCTTCCTTGTTCAAACCAGGCAGTGTACCGAGCTTGTTGCCCTTGGCATCGAAGATCTCGATGTCGTCGGCACTACCGTAGCGGCAGAGAGTCACTGATACGGTGGCCTTCGGACCTACGAGCAGATCAATCTTGTTGTTCTCGTCGGCCTTGAATGCCCAACCGTGCTGAGCATCGTGCCAATAGTAGTTGCCAGAGGGGTTGAATGCCTCGTGGTCGGCAGCGTCGAAGAGTTTGTCGGTCAGGTCGAAGATGTACTTCTTACTGTTGCTGACTGTCTCAATCTCGGTGGCAACGGCATAAAGATTGATATTGCCGGTAACGACGGTCTCTGTGGTATATTTCTCACCACCGGCTGTCTTGATAAACCAGCCGCGTACCTTGGTGCCTTCCTCAGCGGTGGCCTTCGACGGATCGAGGTCGAACTTTCCGATGGTCTCATCCTTCTCGCGCTTGAACTCGCCGAGCACGGTCTTCTTGTCAGTGTCGATGTAGGTCAGGGTAAAGTCGGGTTTCTGTACCAGCGTGAGCACATAGTCAACTTGGGCACTGCCCTGTGTCATCGGGATGGTCACTACACACTTTGTGGCATCGCCCACATAACCGATCACGCCAATCTCACCCTTTGCGGCGGTAGCCTGTACGGGGTTGGTCTCGCTGATCATAGGCACCTTCTTCGAGAGTTCCATCTCTGCCTCATATGCATCGTCGAAGATCTTCGCAGCGGTGTACTCCGTGCCGTTGATGGTCAGGGTGGCCAGTACGGGCACTTCAATCTCCTGTCCGCTGAGCGTTCCTTCAATCACGATGTCGCGGAAGCCGATCTGCTTGCCGCTCTGGAGGTGGTAGAGGTTGATTACCAGTCCGCAGGTACCCTCGGCGGGTGTTGCGCCTGTGATGTCGTAAGATAGCTCCGAGTAGTTGGGATCGCCGTTGTTACGGTTGGGCTTCACACCGACGGCCAATGAGACGGTGCTCTTGTCAGGATTCTCCCAAGAGAAGTCAAGCAGACCATTGTCAGTACCGAAGCGGGTGGTCTTCAACGACACCTTCTTCGGGGTGAAGGTCAGACCGAAGTTGGGTTGGATGAGGAAGCGGATGGCGTTGCTCTCGTCGGCAGCGGTGCCGCTTTCACCTTCGTTCTGCTGCTCGATAGGTTCGAAACGGGTCTGGCTCATATTAGCATCCTTAATCCAGAGGTTGCTGCCATAGGTTACCTTGCTGGTCACGAAATAGCTGGCGCCATCGCCAAACTCTGCCTGCTGTCCCTCAGTTCCTGCACCGAAAGCGAAGACGGCAGTCACGGGCTCATTGTCGAGTGTAGCCAACTGTTGCGGGGCCTTCTGCACCACACTGATCGAATAGAGATAGAAATTGGTCGTTGCCTCAACCTCCACATAACCATTGGCAGCATCAGAGGCATTGGCTTTGTATTCGGTAGATTCGGTGTTATAGATGTTTCCACCGATCTTGATTTCCGTGAAGTTATAGGGGTGAGCTACTACGGTGACAACGTCGTTCGATGAAATGACGGGCACGCGGATGATGGTTCCCTGATTGAACTGCACATTATCGCCGTTGCTCTTCAACTTACCCTTGCTGGCATCAACGAAGAGTTCGATGCCTGCCACGTCAGATGCAACGGTGCCGGTAGAACCTTCCACATGGACGTTGGCAATAGTAGCAGGTATACCGTCCTTCCAGCTCCACTGGGCATTCACGTCGGCAGCGACAGCCTTGCTATGGTTGGCAATGGCTACACTGTGGATATAGTCGCGATTGCCGAAGGTCAGGGTCAGTATAGTGGCGGGGCCTTCATACTCGAAAGTGTTCTGTCCACCATCAGAATCGTTTTTGCCGCTGATGGAGCCGACGTTGTTGCCGTCAGCATCGGTGATAACGATGGGCTCGCCGCTCGAATAAGCACAGCCGCCGATGGTGATGGTAGCATCGCCGCCCACCCAGAGCTTGATGGTCTGTCCAGGGCCGAAGGTCCAGCCGTGGGTATTGTAGTAGTAACCGCCGTCGGAGATTTCGATGCACTCATGGTCAGCGGGATCGAAAGCGTCGGTCGTCATGTCGTATGCATAGGCGGACTTGTTGTCGGCAATCTCCATGGGGGTTGTCACGGCGTAGAGGCTCATGTCGCCCTCTACCTTGTCGGTCACCTTGATCTTCTTGCCGCCCTGGGCCTTGGTAAACCAGCCGCGGAACACGACACCATCCAACAGGGTAATGTCATTCGCGCCAAAGGCAAACTCGCCGATGGCCGACTGTCCCTTCACTTTCTGGATGCCGAGACTTGTCGTACCGTCGGTATCAAAATAGGTCAACGTGAACTCTGTATTCAGTTGGGCAATCTCGTCGGCAGTCATGGCACTCACGGCCACGTAGGGACAATAATCCATGCCGGTGATGGTGAGGGTTGTTGCCTCGCCGGTGTAGTAGAGCACGTCGACGTTGCTGCGGTCGTTCTTCC
>Ga0310786_10002586_pt1 | contig 27419 bp, 19 predicted proteins | sample AusTroGonzalo_MG_FD_203881 | JGI IMG/M metagenome (GOLD analysis project Ga0310786, IMG submission 203881) | Bovine rumen microbial communities from tropical cattle in Woodstock, Queensland, Australia - Gonzalo_03 (v2) (version 2) | ecosystem: Host-associated > Mammals > Digestive system >...
GGTCGTAATCCAGCCCGTAGCCTACCACAAAGGCGTCCGGAATGTCAAAGCACACATAGTCCACCTTCAGGTCAGGTACAGTACGCCGTGCTGTCTTGTCCAGCAGGGCGGCAATGCGGATGGATGCTGCTCCCCTGTGTGCCAGCATGCTCTTCAGGTAATTCAGCGTGACGCCTGTATCTACGATATCTTCAACAATGATGACGTCCTTGCCGACGATATCCTTGTCCAGGTCCTTCAGCACGCGTACAACACCGCTGGTCTTCGTCGCGCTGCCGTAGCTGGAGATTGCCATAAAGTCCGCCGTCACCGGCAGGTCGATTTCCCGCATCAGGTCGGAGAAAAACAGCACCGCGCCTTTCAGGATGCAGACCAGCACGGGCTCCTTTCCGGCATAATCTTTGGTGATCTTCTGACCGAGTTCCCTGACTTTTTCCGCGATTTCTTCTTTGGTTACAAGGATCCTGTCCAGGTCCTCATAAATCTTCGCGTTCTGTTCCATGTGTGTTGGTCCTCTCTTGTTTATTCTGTCCAGGGCATCTCTCCGTGCCAGGTAATGCGCACAGGGGAATCTTCCCTGTTCCATCTGGGTATGTTGCCTGCTCCGACTCCGCACACGAGCAGGACTTCGTTTCCCCTGCAGATCAGCGGAATGCTGTCCCGGAAGGGTTCACCGATCCGGCGGTCTGTCAGGTAATCCTGCAGTTTCCGGCTGCCGTTGCTTCCGAAGGGTCTGATCCGGTCTCCCGGCCGCCGGGTACGGATTTCGCATCCCTGGAAAAAACCGTCCGGTACTTCCTGGGTTTTCCTCCCATCTCCTGGATTGCCCTCCGTTGGGCCGACCGTAATCCGGTATGCACCGAATACGGTTTCTTCACCTGAAAAAGGAACCGGATCAGTCTCTTTTTCCTTGTCTGTCTGTTGAAGGATCAGATGCTTTCCTGTTCTTACAGCATAAACGTCACCGGGAAGGTTGGTTTTTCCCTTGGTCACGTCCAGCAACGCATTCAGCGCTTCGGTCTGTGCGGCGCTCAGTGCATGCTCCTCCAGCACAGGGCCTTCCGCGTTCCACCATTTCCGCAGCACCCGCCGTCGCAGTGCGTCCGGTTCTGCGGCAATTGCCTCGGCATTCAGTATATTTCCCCTGGCGTTTTCCCGGAGCAGCTGATCCGTTGCCGCGTCCAGTACATCGTTATCCGCCGCAATCATCCCGGCAGTCCGGCAGATTTTATCAACAGCGGATTCGGAAATGGCTTCCAGCGCTGGAATCAGTTCCTGCCGGATTCGGTTCCGGAGGTAAGCCGTATCGGTATTGGTGGAATCTTCACGCCATCCGGTTCCGTCTTTCTTCAGGGCTGCCCGGATCTCTTCCCGCCTGATCCGCAGCATCGGACGGAGAATCCGGATTCCGTCCACCGTTTCATCTTCCCTCATGCACTCCAGGCCCTCGGGACCGGCTCCCCTTGTCAGGCGCATCAGGAAGGTTTCTGCCTGGTCATCTGCGTGATGGGCCAGGATCAGGCCGTCCGCTCGGAAAGCCTCGTATCGTTCCCGGAAAAAACCATACCGGGCCTTCCGTGCGGAAGCCTCATCAGTTTTCCCCTGGAGATCCGCCCGGTAAACAGTCAACGGAATGCTTTCCTGTTCACACAACCGGCGGCAGAATGTCTCATCATCATCAGACTCAGCCCCGCGCAGCCCGTGGTTTACATGCACGGCTTCCACTGCAATCCGGCCTTCTCTGATATCAGGAAGCAGCATCATCAGCAGCGCGACGCTGTCCGCTCCTCCGGATAATCCGATCAGGTAACGTCCTGCTTCCACAGGATACAGCCGCTCCCTGAGTCTGTCTGTTTCTTTCATAATCGTCAGTTCTTCGGTCTCTCCGGCGCAAGGCAGATGTGGCAGGCCTTCAGGTCAGAATGCTCACCGTTCAGCAGATCGCCGTAGGTAAACTGTCCTTTCATGGGCAGGTACTTGCTGTTGGTTGTCTTGCAGTTGGGATCCCTGTGATACTTTGATCCGCCGTCCGGATTGTAATACAGGATCGTATTATTGGAAGTTTCCAGCGTAGGTGTAGGTTCGGGCGCCGGTGTAATCGTAGTCACATCTTCTTCATTCGTTACCATGCTGGAAGGATCAATGTACCATTGATCGTCATCACCCTTTTTCATGCTGATTGCCATGCTGTACTTTTTCGGTTCTTTACCGTCATTTTTATCCATGGTAACTTCAGCGTTAACGGTACGCATCGTATCATATGCGGTTCCGGAAAGGGATATAAAATGATATTCTTTCGGGATTCTGTTTTTGGTAACGGAAAATAAAGCCTGCTGAACATTTTCCTGTTTGTTCTGCCAGTCAATATGACAATATTTCACCATTCCGGGAATATCGTTTCCTGCCCAGAGCGTCATAAATTCAAACACGCGTGTTTTGATTTCTTCCTCGCCGCCTTCAGGAACAGGTGTTTCGATTTCCGCCGGAGCGGGAGTGACCTCTGTGTTATTCACCAATGATCCATAAGGATTGTTGACAGCGGATCCGGTGTTGCCGTTAGGATCCTGCTGTACGGTTTGTTGTTGCTGCTGTTGCTGCTGTTGCTGCTGCGGATTTGTCCTTTTGGTTCCCTGTCCGCCGGTTACAAGACCGATGATCGTAACCAGCGCAAGTACGCCGTAAACGATGGAGAAGCACAGCCGCTTGTTGTTTTCTGTCAGGTTCTTCAGCCACAGCAGTGCTGCCGTGCCGGCCGTCAGCAGAAGGAATACCCATTTCATGGCGCCCATGCCGTTGATAAACATGCCCAGCACAAAGAACACCAGCAGCGTTGCACATATAATCAGAAGGTATGAGTCTGTCAGCATAAAAGGCTGTTTCCGGACCGGCACGGGCTGGGGTACGTATCCGCCGCCGTTCAGCGGAACCTGTCCGGCCTGTTCCTGCATGGGATTCATCGGTGCCTGCTGACGTCCCATCTGTGTATAGGCAGCGTTATATCCCTGGGCGTATCCGGCAGGTGCCTGGTATCCGGGGGTCGTGTAACCCGGGCTGTAGGGAGTCTGTGGAATATAGCTTCCGGCAGGCTGCTGGCTGGCATTGGGATAGGTATATCCCGTCATACCGGCAGGATTTGACTGGGGATAGCCGTTCTGCTGCGGATAAGCGTTTCCGGCAGGATACCCTGTATTCTGGGGCTGGGTATACCCGTTCTGCGCAAAGGATCCCTGTCCGACATAACCGGTATTGTCAGTTGCCCCGGCCGGAGCCTGTCCGCCGGGAACCTGGGGCGTCTGATATGTCCTGGGCGCCTGGTACCCCTGCATCTGGGTATAACCGGTCGCCTGGGGATAGCCCTGGGGATTCTGGTATCCCTGGGGGGCCTGATATTCCTGCTGATTCTGATATCCCTGCTGTGTGGGATATCCGGGATAAGCGGCTCCGCCGGGATAGCTTCCCTGCGGGTAACCGTTCTGCTGCGGATATCCACCCTGATAGGGGTTCTGATCTTTCTTTCTCATATCTTTTCCTTTCCGCTTCAGGCGGTGAATGTCGTATTTCAGGGGCATGAGAAACTGGCTTTGTGCACAGCAACTCAATATAAAATTTTAACATTCATACGCTTTATTGTAAACTCCTTTTTGCGACATTGACACCTCTTTTAACACTATGATAATATAATGTAGTTTTAGAGAAATGGAGGGGTCTGTTTGCCATTCCGGGGTCGCTCATCTCATCAGACAAAAACAGCTGTCCTGATTGGCCTCCTTTCATTGGTTCTTTATGTTTTATTGGGCCTTGCGTTTTTTGCGTGCCTTTCTATAACAAATGTCTATCTTCTGGTTGTTAACCGTACCCTGGCCACAACCTTGCTTACCTATACCGCCATGAGTATCGCCATGCATGCGGTTTACGGCGGTTATGAAGTCGGCCGCAAAAAGAATAAGCCTGTGATTTCCGCCATGATTTCCAGTATTGCCATCACGGACATCGTCACCTATCTCCAGCTGGAAATTATGAACGTCAACGATAATTATAACGATCATCTCGTCATTTTTGGTCCCGATCTGCTTTGTTTGCTCCTCTGCTTTATCATTCAGATCATCATCATTATCCTGTTTGTCCGCGTCGGCAATCAGCTGTATTTCTATTTCACTCCGCCCAGGAGCTGCCTGCTCATCCTTGGTTCTCCCTCTCAGGAAGAAGCGCTCCGTTCCAAAATTGAGCGCTATAAGCTTCAGTGGCGTGTGGATGATGTGGTTCTCTATAATGTGCCGGATCTGACCCGCCGTATTGAAAAGGCTGACGTTATTTTCCTCGGCCAGCTTCCTTCCGGTGCCAAGATTGAGCTCATGAAGATCTGCTATGACGACCGGAAGGACGTCATGTGCAAGGCCGAACTGGAAGATATCATGTTCTGTAATGCCCGTCCCGCCATCGTGGATGACGCGGCGTTCCTCTCCATGGATTATAATAAGATCACACTTTTCCAGCGGATCGCCAAACGCTTTGGTGATATTGTGTTTTCCACGTTGGCACTGATTATCTTCAGCCCCTTCATCCTGCTGATCTCCCTCCTGATCAAGCTGGAAGACGGCGGTCCCGTCATCTTCAAGCAGTCCCGGCTGACCATTGCCGGCAGACCCTTTACCATCCGTAAATTCCGGACCATGACGCCCCACAGTGAACTGGATGAGGTCCAGGTCTCCGTTGCTGTGGATGATCCCCGGATCACAAAGGTAGGTTCCTTCCTGCGTCGTTTCCGCCTGGATGAGATTCCCCAGTTCTTCAACATCCTGATTGGCGATATGTCCATCGTTGGTCCCCGTCCTGAGATGATGGCCAACGTTGCCCGCTATAAAATGAACCTTCCCAGCTTCGTCTATCGTGAAAAGATGAAAGCCGGCCTCACAGGTTACGCCCAGATTGAAGGCCGTTACAACACATCCGCGGAAGACAAGCTCATGCTGGATATGATGTATATCGAAAGCTTCTCCATCTGGCTGGATGTGAAGCTGATGCTCAGGACCTTTACCATCCTGTTCAAAAAAGATTCAACCCAGGGCTTTCAGAAGAGTCCCGGTTCGAATATCTTAGAAAAAAACGAGGAGATATTGAAAAATGAACACAACACTTCTGATCATGGCAGCCGGTCTCGGATCCCGGTACGGCGGAAACAAACAGATTGACAGAATCGGACCCAACGGTGAAATCCTGATGGAGTATTCCATCCACGATGCTGTGGAAGCCGGTTTCGATAAGGTGGTTTTTGTCATCCGGAAAAGCATGGATGAACTTTTCCGTTCCATGATCGGTGACAAGATCGCGAAGAAGGTTCATGTGGAATACGCTTACCAGGAGTATGATTCCCTGCCCGGCGGTTTCGTTCCCCCGGCCGATCGTACCAAGCCCTACGGTACGGTTCACGCGGTAATGTGTGCAAAGGACGTGATCAATGAGCCCTTTGCCGTCATCAATGCGGACGACTATTACGGCCGTGACGCCTTCAAAGCCATGGCTGACGCTCTGCATCGCCTGCAGGAAGAAGAAAACAAAGCCTACATGGTTGCTTATTATCTGAAGAACACCGTTTCCAAGCACGGCCATGTGACTCGCGGCGTCTGCACAACGGAAGAGGGACACCTGGTCAAGGTGACTGAAACCTTCAATATCCTGCCCTTCCCGGATGGCACCATCCGTGATATCCACGACAATCCCGAAGGAGTCATCCTGGATCCGGACGCCCTCGTTTCCATGAACCTTTGGGGCTTCGCGCCTGATTTCTTCGAGGATGGCGTTAAGTACCTGGATGCCTTCCTGAAGGATGAATCCGGTGATCCCCTGAAGAAGGAGTGCCTCCTTCCCTCCCTGGTGGATTCTTTGATGCAGTCCAAGGGCCTGCGGGTTGAAGTGCTCTCCACAGACGCTGTGTGGTTCGGCGTCACCTATAAAGAAGATAAGGAATATGTCAGCGCGGAACTGAAAAAACTGCATGATGCCGGCGTTTATCCGGCTGCCCTGTAATAACAGTTATTTATTCGGATCGTTTCTTCGGAAACGATCCGTTATCAAAAAGAAAAGGAATTTATTGTCATGAAGATTCTTCTGACCGGCGGCGCCGGTTTTATCGGATCCCATACCTGTGTTGAACTGTGCAACGCGGGCCATGAACCTGTCATTGTGGACAATTATATCAACAGCTGTCCGGAATCCATCAACCGGATCGAAAAAATCGTCGGCCATCCGGTTCTTCATTATGAAGCAGACGTGGCTGATAAAGAAGCCATGGATCGTATCTTCAGCGAAAATGATTTCGACTGCGTCATTCATTTTGCCGGTCTGAAGGCAGTCGGTGAAAGCGTCTCCCAGCCCCTGCGTTATTACCGCAACAACCTGGATACGACCCTCACCCTGTGTGAAACCATGCAGGCCCATGGCGTCAAGCGCCTTGTCTTCTCTTCTTCCGCCACCGTATACGGCAATCAGACGGAAGTGCCTTACCGTGAGGATATGGTTTCCCTGGGCTGCACCAATCCCTATGGCTGGACCAAATACATGATTGAAAAAATCCTGGAGGGCCAGGTAGCGGCTGATCCGGAGTGGAGCGTTGTCCTGCTTCGCTATTTCAACCCCATCGGCGCTCATGAGTCCGGCCTTATTGGCGAGGATCCCGCCGGCATCCCCAACAACCTTGTTCCCTATATCGCCAAGGTAGCCGTTGGTCAGCTGGAAAAGCTCTCCGTTTTCGGTAATGATTATCCCACTCCGGATGGCACCGGCGTCCGGGATTATATCCATGTGGTTGACCTGGCCAAGGGCCATGTGAAAGCCTGTGATTATGCCGCTGCCCATACCGGCTCCGAGATCATCAATCTTGGTACCGGCCACGGTTATTCCGTCCTGGATCTGGTCAATACCTATTCCCGTGTCAATGACGTCGCTGTTCCTTATGTCATTGCTCCCCGCCGTCCCGGCGACATCGCGGAAAACTATGCCGATCCTTCCAAAGCCAAGGCTCTCCTCGGCTGGGAAGCCGAAAAGAACCTCGAGGACATGTGCCGCGACTCTTATCGTTTCCAGAAGAATAATCCAAAGGGTTATCATGAATAATCATTAATGATTATTCAACTCTACACTCTTCACTCTTCACTGGTCTCTTTTAACTTATAATACTTAAAAACTCTTCCAGATTCTCTGGAAGAGTTTTTTCATCCATTATTTCATCAGGCGGCAAAGTAACTATCACATTCGGCGCAGCCGAATATTTCACATCGTGCGAAGCACGATATTTCATAAAGCTGCTTTGGCAGCTTTATTTCACATTTGACGAAGTCAAATATTTCATTTTCAATTATACTTCCTCCCTCCTACCTGAAGAAAAGCGAACCCGATCATTGATCGGATTCGCTTTTCTTCTTCGCCCACACAACTCCATTTATCGCCAACCCTATCAAAAACACAATGCTTCCCAGCGTCATCATCGTCTCTCTGATACTGCTATTGATGTTCATCCCCACAATAAACACAATCAGTCCCACAATCCAAAATATGCATCCTGCCACCGTCAGTTTCTTCATATTTTTTTCCCTCCAAGCCATTCCCTGATCCTTTACATTGCGGAGTATATCATATTCCCTTGCGCTTCGTAAACCTTCCGTGCAGGTTTTCACGTTTCCTGTGTCGAATTGTTTATTGTTATATATTTTGTAAAGAGGGGACGCTCTTTTGAAGTCGTTTTTACTTCCGGTCGGTCATTATGCCGGTGCTTCCCTGCCTTCGCTCCTTTCAGCGTTGTCCTGCGGGGCAGCGGTTCCGGTGAACGGCCTGGATATCTTTCACATAACGGATCGGCCTGTTGATCCGATCCTGGTTCCGATGATCCGGGATCTGAATCAGGCTCATGTCCTTTTTGAACGTGCGGATAACAATTCGTTCTTTCCGTCTTCATTTGCATATGCTTCTTTCCGTCCTGAGCTGCCTTCCATTGGTGTGCTCTCTTCGGATCCTGCTTCTGCCTCCCTTCTGACCGCGCTGCGCGGTAAGGGTGTGCCGCTTTCCTATAAAACAGACAGGGAAGCTGTGGAATGGGCTTTTTCTGCCCTTCTCTCCTCTGATGCGGATGATCTCCAGCCGCTTCGCAAATTGTTTGATAAGCTGGTCAATTGTCAGTCTTCCGGGGAGGAGTACCGCGTCGCTGTACTCTGTGATCTTTGTAATCCGTTTTCTTCCGGCGTAGCTTTTGCCCTGCTTCGTTTCCTGCATGAAAACCTCAAAATTGATTCTTCATTCCTTTCCCTGTTCTGCCTGGCCGTCAGTTCTTCTGCCACAGTGGATGAGGCAAAGGATTTGCTTTCTTCTTCCCTGCGTGCCCTTGCCTCCCAGAATTTGGCAGGCAAACCGGATCGCAGCGTTCCCGCCTGTGCGGATTCCGTCTGGCTGCTTTCCCTGCCTTCATCCATGGTACGCTCGGATGATTCTCTCCGTATCCTTTATACGGTTCTGGCCAGGCGTCTTGCCAACGTATTCACGTCTTCTGAGGTTCCTTCCGCCGGTCTTCACACGGTTTCTGTTCCCGGCGTGATCACTTTCCAGTCCCTGGGTGATCAGGCTGTTCCTTTTGCGGCTTTCCTGCATGCGGGCACCTGGCTGCTGGCGGATCTGATTCCCGCCTTCCAGTCCTATTGTGACCATCCCGGTTCCTTACGTTCCCTGGCACCTAATACGCGCAACGGCCTTTTCCGCCGTCTGACGCAGGGAGATACTGTCACGCCGGAGCGGCGTGAAGTTATCAACGTCATCCGTCGTGCCTTCAGCGCGGTTCTTGCCGAGATCGTCTCAATGATACATTTCATGCCGGATCAGCTGCGTCTTGCAGAAGTATCTGATCCTCTCTGGCGCCGTGCTGTGGAAGCCTGCGGTAAAACCGTTACCGTAGCTTCGGAATATGATGTTTCCAAAGAAGAAGCGGAAGAATCCGGCATCATGGACGTAAAACCTGTCCACCGTGTTTCCATGGCCGATACGGAAGAGGAAAAAGCCCGGAGACGGCTTGAGGATATCGAAGTCCAGCTGAAAGCTGAAACCGAAGCCCGTGATAAAATCTTTGCTTCCGTCGGCCGCAGCTGGGCACTTCCCGCCCTGCTGGACTGCCGCCGTCGCTGCCAGGAGGCTCTGGATCGCGCGTCTGCACAGTTGGAGAGCATGTCTCCTGATCAGGATCATCTCACCGTCGCTTCCCTGGCACGCCGCGTACGTCTGCTCCAGGCTGCTGTCAAACGCTGTGATGATGATCTGGCTGCCTGTACTTTTACCGGGCAGGATGCATCTGCTGCTCCGGAGGGACTGACCCCCTTCTCCGGTCAGCTGCTGAATGCTCCCGCTGCGGAAAAGCTTTCTGCCCTGCTCATCGCTTCCGAAAGCAGTGCCGACAGTATCCGTAAAGATCTGCAGGCCCAGATGCCCACTCTGCTTTTCGGCTTTACCCTTTCTGATGTTAAAACGCTTTTCCGCCAGCTGCTGTCCTGCTGCAAGGAAGAATCCGGATCGGATCCTTTCACTTCTCTTTGTCTCTGTACGCTGGATGTCAGCCTGCGTGAGATTACTCCGCTTCGGTTCCTTTCTGCCGGGGATGTGCCGTCGATTCCGATGCTGCCGGATATGTATCCGACTGCCCCGCTGCTGAAGGTTTCCTCCCTTCTGCCTCTCCTGGATGAATCCCAGGATACTGCCCGTGAAGCGGAGTCCGGTAAACGCGGCCTGTTTGCCATGCTGTTCCTTCGTCAGTACCGTCGCCGTACTGCTGATGAAGCTTCCCTCGTTTCTGAAACGCTGAAAATAGATGATTCTCCCGTTCTTCGTGCCTGGCTTTCTGCCCGCGCTTCCGAAACAGTGCAGCTCTTCTCCCTCGAGAAAGAGGATATAAAGGTTCCCTTTGCGCTTGTTCTGCCGGGTAAGGAATTCATTCCTGCCCGTCTTTCCGCGTCGCACGTGCCGTTCATTCCCTCTTTTGCCATGCCCTGGTTTAATGAGGACTCCCTTTCCTTCCAGGATCCATGTTCCCTGCTTTGTGAGGGAGATCGTGCCATTCTGGTGGAGCAGATCAATGCCATGACGGATCCCCGGCCGGAAAACCTGTCCAAGCGTCTGTTTAATTTCCTTTCTGATTTCCGTAAGGAGCTGCTTCGCTATCAGGATCCCACTGGACTTCCGGAGCGTCTCACGCTTCGCCTGAAGGCAGCCTTCGGTCTGCGCCTGCTGCCGGCCTTCAGTGATACCCTTGTTCACACCGTCTGTTATTATGAGCGTTTCCTCACGGATGATACCCTGGCTGCTTCTCTGCTGAATCGTAAGTCCTTTACGCCTTCAGCCTGTTCTGTACCGGATGATATCATCTATCTTTACAGGGACGTTCCCTTTGCCCGGGAAAACTCCCGCACGCTGTTGGATGCGATTCCGCTTCCCGCGGAAAGCTGGATCCTGTCCCTTCTGGATCAGGAATGCCGTACACTTTCCCGCGCTTCTGACGAGTATCATGATCATCTCGTCCGGGAACTCAGTCTCCTGCTGGAGCGTTATCCTGATGCCCTGTCCGATGCACGCCAGGTAGCCTTTGATCTGTTGGAAAAAGCCGGCCTGCCGGTTGCCGATACGGATACGGAACTTGCCTGGCCCTGGGATACCTCTTCTCCTTCTGTCAATACGATCCTTACGGAATCCCTGGGGCAGGATCTTGCTTCTGCTGCCCTGCAGCCCTTCAGTGATTATCTGACGCTTTTCCCTGCCCGCGGTAACAGCATTATCGGCGATTCACTCATGGCGTCCATGTGTGTCCTTGCGCCTTCTTATGTTCCGGAGGATGAGGAAAACGCTGCTGCTGTTGCGCCTGACGCGATCCTTCCGCCGCTTTCTGACGGTCTTTGTGCTGCGCTCTGCCGTCTGCCGGAAGGGAAAACCCTGGTTCGTCCCGGACTGCTGGCTTTTGAACGGACAGAAAACAATGCCATCCGTGTTGCTCTGACGCTGGAAGGCAGCTTTACGGTACGTCTGACCCGTGTATATGCAGAGGAAGAAATCCTCAACCTGTATTCCCATGATATTCCAACTTTGGCCGTCTGGCCGAATCTGCCTTTCGCTCCGGAAGACTGGCATGCTTACTTCACCTATGCTTCCCTGCCTGAAGGATTCGCCGTCTCTGTCAATACGGCGGACGGTTCTTCTGTCACTCCGGAAGCCTCTTCCCGCACTGTGTGCCGTACCGCATCCTTCCCGACTTCTTTCTCCCTTCTGAAGGATGGCCGTTCTGCCGGTTCCGTACCGAACCTTCTGCCCCAGCCTGACGTCGTCAAACAGGATGTCGTTACCGCCTGTGTGGATTTCGGTTCTGTCGGTACTTCTGTCATTTTCTCCACAGGACGTCAGCGCCGTCCGCTTCAGGGGCCGACACTGGTTCGTACATTGATCAATAATCCCTCTTTGTCCAGGGATCTTCTCCGCAGGGAATTCCTGCCTGCTGTTCCGGTGTCCGCGCTGCTGCCTACCGCCTCCAGGATTTTCCGTAACGTACCTGGTGAAGCGCCTCTGCCTTTTGAAGATGGTATTGTCCTGATGTCCGCGGATCTTCAGGATGTGCTTTCCATTCCTTCTGAGGCGCTTTATACCTGCCTCAAGTGGGAAGAGGAAAAAGGACGGTCTGTTTCCCTCTGTCTGCATCAGATCATGCTTATGGCGGCCCTGCAGGCCCGTTCCGATGGTGCCCATACCCTGCTCTGGCGTTTCTCTGTTCCGGATGAAATGGCCAAAACAGGCCGGGAAAATCTCACAGCCCTCTTCGCTTCTCTGGCTGACCAGGTATGTAAGGAAGCCGGTTTCCCGACTCCTGATAAAGTCCCGCCGGTTACCTTTGCGGCTGAAAGCTCTGCCCTCGGTGCCTATTTCCGTTTCTGTGCTTCCGAGGATACCCGCGGCGGCTTCATGGTCATGGATATCGGCGCCTGTACAGCGGATATTTCCCTCTTCCTGCGCGGTCGTGAGCAGGCCGTACGTACCTGCCAGATCCCGCTGGGCGTCCATTATATGCTGCTGCCTTCCCTGCTGCGCAATCCTTCTTTGCTGCGAGAAGAGCTCAGCTTTATCCAGGATCCTTCCATTCAGCAGGATCTCCTGATGCTGGAGAAAACGTTCATCAATGCCAAGGCGGATCCTTCCGCCCTGCGGCATTCCCGCCTGGCGCTGGATAACTTTATTGCCGATCACTATCGTTATGTCCTGCCCGGTCTCCTGCAGAATCCCATGAACGGTATGCCGACTTATTTGGGTTCCGTCCTGCTCCTGCACTTCAGTTTCCTGATGATGCTTTCAGGTCTGGTGCTCCTGCAGATCGCCGCGGATCCCGGCAAAAACGATTTCCTGCCGGAGCAGATGACCCTTTGCCTTTCCGGCCGGGGTTCCCTGCTTCCCGAAAGCCTGCCGGATCCCTATAAGGCAGCGCTCTGGCATTTTCTTACCATGTTCCGCAATCGCCGGGTCGCGTCTCTCTCTTTCCTCTTCTCTTCGGAAAAGAAGATGGAGATTCCCGTAGGCCTTTCCATGCTGGAAGATGTCACGCCAGGCATTCCGGCTGCATCCACGGTTCCCGCTGCTATCTCTGTCCGTCCGGAAGAGCTTCTGCCTCAGTTCATTCTCCGTTTTGCCAAGGAGTTCCCCGCCTCAGCGGAAGTGCTGTTCCATGGCTTCTTCACCGGTGATTTCTATCATCCTTTTACTCCTTGGGGAGAATCTGTCATCACCGAGGCAATTTCTTCCTGCTTCACCACCCAAACCGAACATCGTCCCTATGATGCTCTTTCTGCCTGGATCACCACTCTTATCGATTTGGTTCAGACCCATACGTCTTAAGATTGGTAGACACTATAATCACTTTCGGCGAAGCCGAAAATATCATATCGGCATGAAGCCGATATATCATATTCGTCGCAGACGAATATATCATATTGGCCAACGGCCAATATATCATTTGCGAAGCAACAAATACCCCTTTCACTCATCGATGTCTGGCGATCTGATCCTGAAGTCAACATTAAGATCACAAAATCATTTTTCAGTTTTAAGTTTTAAGTTTTCAGTATTCATTAGAATCTCGAAAGGATACCTTCTATGGAATTCATTACTTCCTTAAAGAATCCTCGTGTACTATCCTGGAAATCGTTGAAGGATAAAAAGGGCCGGATGGAACAGAATGCGTTCCTCGTAGAGGGAGTCCGCATGGTTCAGGAGGCCCTCACTTCTTCTTTCGAGGTTCAGGCTATTCTTCTCCGCGAAGACTTTGTCCCCGACTTCCCCCTCCCGGACTCAGTCCCGGTATATGTCCTCCCTTCCCACGTCTTCCAGTCTGTCTGTGACACAAAGACGCCTCAGGGAATCGCTGCTGTCCTGACGCTCCAGGCACGTGAGGCATCCGGGCCTCGTCTGCTGGCCCTGGACGGCGTTCAGGATCCCGGCAATGTGGGCACCATCATCCGCACTGCTGATGCTGCCGGCTTCACCGGCGTCCTGTTCAGTCCGGAATGCGCCGATCTCTTTTCTCCCAAGGTCCTGCGGGCCACCATGGGCAGTATTTTCCGTCTTGGCTTCTCTTTCCCGGCTTCCCTTCCGGAAGCACTGGAACAATATAAAAAGGACGGATATTCCGTCCTTTCATCCCAGCTGGATGGTTCACCTTTCTATGAACGTCAGGATGTAGCTTCTTCCTTTATCCTGATCATCGGCAATGAGGGCAACGGCGTTTCCGATGCCGTCAAGGCCGTCGCTACTCATCGTCTCTGCCTGCCCATGCGGGGCGGAGCTGAATCACTGAATGCTGCTGTCGCGGCAGGCATCATGATGTATGACCTGACCCGTTGATCTTGTTATAACGTTCGCCGTCAGGCGAACATTTCACTTTCGACGAAGTCGAAAATTTCATATTGAACCGTTTTCGGTTCAATATTTCATGTTGCCTGTGGCAACATTTCATTGTGGGTCAGCTCACTGACCCACCTGTGCTCCCGTTCCTGTATGGTCTGATTCGTAGGTAATGTCGCCGGTTTTCCGCACTGTGGAACCGGCGATTTTCTTGTCCAGCAGCTCGTGGAACTTATCTTCCGGTACAGGAACGGATACCATCTCTCCGGTCCATCCGGAGTAATGGATCGCATTGGAAAGCTGCAGTGCCCGAAGTCCGTCTTCCGCGTCTGCAGTCAGGGGCGTTCCATGCAGCAGGTGAGCAGCAAAGGCGTTCAGTACGCCAATATGCTGTGGGTTATCACCGTCTGTCTGGATTTCTTCTTCTTTCGCGTCGCACTGGTACCAGGGATTATCACTGTTGAAGCAGGTTTCTCTTTCATTCTGTCCCAGTCGGAAGCATCTGATCTTTCCGTCTTCACAGATCAGTTTGCCCCGTTCGCAGTCAATCTCCAGCCGGTTGGTTCCCGGCAGATCTCCTGTGGATGCGGTAAATACGCCTGTTGCGCCATTACCGAATTCCAGGTAAGCCGTTACGTCATCTTCAACCTCAATATGATGCCATTTCCCTTCATGGCATTGAGCCTGTACCTTTACCGGCATGCCGCAAAGCCAGATCAGCAGATCAAGCTGGTGCGGACACTGGTTCAGCAGGACGCCGCCGCCTTCTCCTGCCCAGGTGGCTCGCCAGGATCCGGAATCATAGTATTTCTGCGTTCTGTACCAGTCTGTCACAATCCAGCTCATCCGCTTGATCGCGCCAAGTTCCTGGTTCTGCATAATGTTCCGGATCGCCCGATATACGCTGTTTGTTCGCTGGTTAAACATCAGGGCCAGGGTCTTTCCGGAGGTGGCAGCGCATCGGATCATTCTCCTGCCCGCCGCGGCTTCCACTGAGATCGGTTTTTCGCACAGCACATCCAGTCCATGGCTCATTGCCTGGACTGCCAGCTGTTCATGCAGGTAGTGCGGCACCGCAATCAGCACCGCGTCGCACTCTCCGCTTCGGATCAGGTCTCTTCCGGATGGGAATACTTTTACGTTTTCCGGCAGCTCACGCCGCGCCCATTCCATACGGTCTTCCCGCACGTCCGCCACAGCCGCAAGCTCAATTTCCGGGCATTTTCCTGCCGCCAGATTCCGGCAGTGCTCCGAACCCATATTCCCGATCCCGATTACCCCGAGTTTAATCTTTTGTTCACCCATAACCTTCATTTCCGTTTCCGGCATTTATATCACATTCGTCGCAGACGAATATTTCACATTGTGCGAAGCACAATATTTCACATCGGCCTTTAGGCCGATATTTCATATTTCATTTACTTCAGGCGTACGGCTTTAGCCTGCGCCTGAAGGCTCAGCTCTGCCGCCTTAAACGCATGTTCCTGCGTCATCGCGTTCTCCGTCCTGTTCAGGCAGTCCAGGATCAGCTGTCCGAAGAACGGATAGCCTGTCACGCCCACCGCGTTCACATACTTTTCTCCCTTGTCGTTAACAACGAAGATGTGTCCGCCGCCGTTCTGTTCAGAAGCGAGATTGACGTACTTCCGGATTTCGATAAAACCCTTTGTTCCCTGGATGAACATCCGTCCGTCTCCCCAGGTCCGCAGGCCGTCCGGTGTAAACCAGTCCAGCTTAAAGTATCCGGCTGCTCCGTTTTTGCCGGTCAGCTGGGCGTCGCCGAAATCTTCCAGCTCCGGATATTCCGGATGGTCGAAGTTCGCGATTCGGCTGGAGGTTACGACAGCGTCCTCTTCTTTGGCATAATACAGGAACTGCTCAAATTGATGGCTGCCGATATCGCACAGGATACCGCCGTACTTTTCCCGTTCAAAGAACCATGCAGGTCTTCCGGGTGCGCCAAGGCGATGCGGGCCGAATCCGGTCACGGAAATAACCTTGCCGATTTCTCCGCTCTCCGCAATATATCCGGCCAGGATGGAACCTTCGTCATGCAGTCGTTCCGCGTAATACACCATGTACTTCTTCCCGGTTTCCGCTACTGCTTTCTTCGCGGATTCCAGCTGTTCCAGGGTGGTGAACGGCGCCTTATCGGTAAAGTAGTCCTTCCCGGCATTCATCGCCCGCAGACCCAGGGCGCATCGCTCGCTGGTAATGGCTGCACCGGCGATCATATGGGTCTCCGGGTCTCCCAGGGCTTCTTCCTCACTCCGGGCGGCTTTCGCCTGCGGAAACGCCTTCAGGAAGGCTTCCACCTTCTTCTCATCCGGGTCATAAACATACTTCAGCGTACCGCCGGCCTCGGTCAGTCCGTTGCACATGCCGTAGATATGTCCGTGATCCAGTCGTACTGCGGAAAACACGAACTCTCCCGGCTTGACCACCGGCTGTGGCTTTCCCTTCGGTGCGTAGTTCATTCCGTCTGAAACATTCATTTATTTTTCCCCTTTCCGGAAATTACCGAAGGACAGTTCACCGTCCAGGTTTTCCACGGAAGCTGTTTTTTCATAAAAATGAGGTACATTGGCCCTGATCCCTTCCACGGTGTAGAAAGGATCATCTTTTGTCAGGGGCAGGGTGACTGCGGTCTTCATACTGCCTGCTTTATAGATCGCGCAGATCAGTTCAATCGTCCTGCGGCCGTCTTCGCCCGTGATAAAGGGTTCCCTGTCTTCTTCCAGGGCTCTCAGCACGTCGTCCAGCTGTCCGTCATGCATTTCATAGGGTACCGGCGGCAGGGCCGCGAGATACTCATCTGCTTTCTTTGCAAATTCCTCATCCGGATCAGGAAGCGGGAAACCGTTCGGCTGCGGCTGTGAGGCATATACGCTGTAAGGCCAGGCTATCTTGGCTTTTTCGCACTGGAAGATCAACGCCTGTTCTTCTCCGTGTGACACAACCGACGCGGTCAGTGTGGCCAGGGCACCGGGATATTCCATCACGGAAACAGACAGATCCTCTACTTCAGCGTTGTCATGTCCGGTATTTGCCAGGATACTGGTAACCCTGTCAGGAGTTCCCATCATCCAGCCCAGCATGTCGATGTGATGAACCGCATGGTTCAGGGTGCATCCGCCGCCCTCCGTTTTCCATGTTCCGCGCCACCACAGATCATAGTAGCTGTGTCCGCGGAACCACAGGGAGTCTACTGTCACATGGCGTACTTTTCCGGCCATGCCGCTGTCCAGCAGTGCCTTCAGGTTCCGAACCGGCAGGCGGAAACGGTTCTGCGCGATAATGGAAAGTTTTTTCCCGCTTTCATCCCTTGCCCGCAGCATGGCATCGCATTCTTCCAGGGAGGCAGCCATGGGCTTTTCGCATACTACGTTCTTCCCATTTTTCAGGGCATTGATGGAAATTTCGGCGTGCACAAAAGGCGGTGTACATACGTCCACCAGGTCAATATCCTTGTCCAGGATTTCATGATGATCCAGGTAAACATCCGCGTCCAGGTTGTATTGTTCCTTGACACGTTGCGCCTTTCCGGGGATAATATCTACAAGGGCTGCGATCCTGCATCGTTCCGGGAATCTCAGGTAGGCTTTGATATGAGCATGGGAGATTCCGCCTGTACCGATGATCGCTACGTTAATCATTATCATCACCTCATTTTGATGGTTTTTGTCCTTTTCTGTTGGCTTCAGTATAGGTAAATGCGGGTGCATTCTCCATACGAATCTGGTTTCTTTGTATGCAAATACTGCACATTCCATTCAGGAGGTGGTCTTGTGGAATCCTATGATGTCCAGACTCCCTTTGAACCGATGCAGCAGGGTGGTCAGGGTTATGAAGGCCGATACAGATTCAGTGAATCGATCGAAGTTACACAGTATCATTGTCACGACTACTATGAGTTATATATTCATCTTCATGGCGGCCAGTATATGGGCGTTGATAACAAGCTCTATACGCTGAAGCCCAATCAGGTTTTCATTCTGCCGCCGTTCTGTATGCATGGGCTTTCCTGCACCAGTGAGCTCCGCAATTATGAACGTGCCTTCCTCAATTGCTCTCCGGAAGTTATGAGCAATCTCGGCTGCGGTCAGCTGGACCTGAATCAGTTCTTCCATGCCTGTGCTTCAGGCGGTCATTATACCTACCAGCTTTCCGATGCCGATGCGGAGCGCTTCGTACACTGTGTTCGTCAGATCGAGGCATCTGACTCACGTGAAATGGATGCTGTGGAAAGGCTTCAGGCCTATTCCTATATGATCATTCTGGTCAATCTTCTTTGTCAGGTAATTCGTCGTACCGTACCTGTTCAGGATGAAACCGGGACAAACAGCGTCATTCAGGAAGTGCTGACCTATATCAACAACCACTATACCCAGCAGCTGCGGATCAGTGATCTGGCTCACCGTTTCGGTGTCAGTGAGTCCTATCTTTCCCATGAGTTTTCCCGTTTTACCAACCGCAGTATCTATGATTACATTCTCTACCGCCGCGTCACGCTTGCGCGCCGCCAGATGCTCGGTGAGGATTCATTAAACGCGATTGCCTATCAGTGCGGCTTTAATGATTATTCCAATTTTCTTCGTTCTTTTACCCGTATCGCCGGGATCTCCCCCAGCAAATACCGCAAACAACTCCTTCAGTACAGTCACCGCGAACTGAACTGACATAAATTGTTATTCATTTTTCTATATCTATAGTTTTTCCCGGATATAAAGTCTCTATATTATTTTTCAGTTTTAAGTTTTAAGTTTTCATTATTCATTTTGTATAAAAAGGGTGCCGGCATAACCGGCACCCCTTTTTATAAATCAATCAAAGGTCTCCCGGGAATACGCCGCGGTAGTTGCCCGCATTGTAAGCCGCGCGGAATTCGTCGATCATCTGCTGAGCACCGGAGTTCAGGATATCCTGGATGCCGGCATCATAGACAGCGTCGAATTCGGCAGGATCGCAGCTGACCACGTCAGCCAGGAACTTGCCCTGAGCGCTCTTAACGGTGGCGCCGTAGTCGGTGTCAGCCTGGATGCTGACGGTGAAGCTGATCTGGGTCCACGCGTCGGTCAGAGCGTCAGCGTAGGAAGCCACGACGTCATCTTCATATCCCTTGAAGGGCAGGGCCAGAGCGGCAGCATTCTTGGCGTCGTCGCCGTAGCACAGACCGTTGGAGATGAAGCAGATGTCGCCGGCGTGCATCTTGTTCTCGTCCGGAACAGCGTCAGCGCTCTTCACGCCGAACGGGATGCCGTCGTCGGTCAGGCCTTCATAGTTGATGCCTTCGATACCGTTCTGCATAGCGAACATGTTCTCCGGAATGGCCATCCAGTCGAGGTACTTCATCGCGGCCACAGCGGTCTTCTCGTCGGTGGTCAGCGGGATGATGATGCTCAGGCCGGCAGGAGCGTACATGTCATGCAGGGTCTTTCCGCCCAGGCTCTCGTTCTTGAAGGGGTTGACGGTGACCCAGTGGCCGCCTTCAACGTTCTTCTCGAGTTCGATCTGGTAGTTCTTGTCAGTCCGCCAGGGCTGGTCGGGCTGCTGGGAGAAGAATCCGTTGTAACCCATGATCAGGGCGGTATCATTCGCCTGGTCATTGTCGGTCAGGGCGAAGGTTTCGGGGATGATGCCCTCATGATACAGGGTGTTCATCCAGCGGAAGCCTTCCTTGCTGCCGGGCAGCATTTCGGGGTTCTTGCAGTATGCGAACCAGTCTTCCTTGGTAACCTTGGAGAAATCGATCCAGGCATCGGTGAACCGGCGCACATTGTACAGAGGATCGGGAGCATAGATGCCGAAGGAGAAGGGAGAGGTGTTGTCTCCAGCCAGCTTGGCTTCCTTGGCAGCACGCAGGTAAGCGGTGAACTCTTCGATGTTGGTGGGCTTTTCCATGTTCAGGGCCTTCAGCCAGTCTTCACGGATGAAGTTACCAACGTTGGCGCGGCTGATACGACGGGCCGGGATGTACCACTGTTCGGGGGTGCCGTCGCCGTCATGATCACTCTGGCCGTAGGTCAGGAGCTCGTCGCCCAGGAAAGCCTTCAGGTTTTCGCCGTAGGTGTTCAGCAGGTCGTCCAGCTGCCAGATACCTTCGTCGTCGATGCACTGCTGCACCAGGCCGCCGTTGTAGGTCAGGCACAGGTCAGGAGCGGTGCCGCCGGCCAGCGCGGTGGTCAGCAGGTCGCCTTCGGTCCAACGGGCGTAGGACACGAACTCGAGCTTGATCTTGTTGGGATCGCCGAAGTGTTCCTGAGCGTACTTCAGCTGCCAGCAGTCAGTCACGTTCAGACCGGCGATTTCGCGGTCATAGGTCTCAACCCGCAGCGTAATCCATTCGTCTTCCGCCAGGGAGGGTCCTGCGATGCCCAGCAGCAGAGCCAGGGTCAGCAGAATAGCCAGGGTCTTTTTCATGTTTGGGTTCCTCCTTTTTTTATATTTCAAGGGCTTCTGCCCTCAGAAATCGGAGTTCCTTTCATATTCGTCGAAGACGAATATTTCACATTGGACGAAGTCCAATATTTCACATCGGCCCTTGGGCCGATATTTCATATTTCAAAGCAATAATGTTGCTTTGAAATATTTCATTGAGCTTGTGAAAGCTCAGCCTTTCACCGCGCCGATAGTAACGCCCGCCACAAAGTACCGCTGTACGAACGGATAGACCACCAGGATCGGCAGTGTGGCAAAGATGATAGATGCCGGCTCAATGGATTCGGAAACGCTTGTAGCCACCGTAGAGGCTCCGCCTTCCAGGGCTGCCACGTCAACCGCCTGTGAACCCTTTATGATGTGGTACAGTTTCAGCTGCAGCGGCTGGTAAGCTTTTGTCTGTATGTAGTACAGGGCGTCCTGGAAGCTGTTCCACTTGCCTACCGCATAGAACAGCGTCAATGTGGCCAGGGATGCCATGGACAGCGGCAGGTAAACCTTCAGCAGTACCTGGAAGTCATTCGCGCCGTCAATGATGGCTGCTTCTTCCAGTTCGTTGGGCAGTGTCTGGAAAAAACTCTTCAGGATGATCATGTTATAGGTGCTTAGCATACCTGGGAGAATCAGTGCCCAGGGGCTGTCCATCAGGCCAAGTTCCTTGATGTTCAGGTAATGCGGGATAATACCGCCGGAGAAATACATCGTGAACAATGCCAGGAAGCTGAAGAAGTTGCGCCCGCGCAGGCGTTTCTTTGTCAGCGGATAAGCCATCAGGATCGTCATGATCATGGAGAACAGGGTATATACAACCGTAATAATGATCGTGAACACGAGGCTGCGCGTCATGCTCTTATCGGAGAAGATCGCCTGGTATGCTGTGGTTTCAAAATCCACAGGCCAGAAGCTCACGTCGCCGCGCAGGATAGCCGACTTGGAACTGAAGGATACTGCCGCCACGTTTACGAACGGAAGCAGGCACGTCAGGCTGAAGAGAATAATGACAATCGTCAGGATAATCTGTGCAGGTGTCCAGATCTTTGCTTTCTTGACTGTGATCTCATGCTGATCAGGAGTAATGATTTTCTCTGCCATCTCATCCACCTCCTTACCAGATGCCTTCTTCGCCGAGGCGTCTGGCAATGATATTGGCCCCGGTGATCAGGATCAGTCCAACCACAGACTGGAACAGACCCACGGCTGTGGCTCTCGCAAACTGGGAGTTCGTAATACCGGCACGGTATACGAAGGTGGAAAGTACGTCACAGTAATTCTGAACCATCGGGTTGCCCAGCACGTACGGCCGGTCAAAGCTGATGTTCATCATCTGGCCGACGTTCAGGATCAGCAGGATCACGATGGTGCTCCGGATGCCCGGCAGGGTCACATGCCAGATCTGCTGGAGCTTGTTCGCGCCGTCAATCTTGGCGGCTTCAAACAGTTCCATGTTGATTCCGGTAATGGCGGACAGGTACAGGATTGTTCCCCATCCCATGCTCTGCCATACACCGATCAGCGTGTAGGTCGCCTGCCAGTGCGGACCGTCGGTCAGGAACGGAATGCTCTTGTCAATCCATCCAAGTCTCAGCAGTGTCGCGTTGATAATACCGGTTTTCGGGCTGAAGATCTGCAGCACCATACCGCCGATGATGATCCAGCTCAGGAAGTGCGGCAGGTACAGCAGCGTCTGGGAGACTTTCTTGACCTTGATGCTTTTCATCTCATTCAGCAGGATTGCCAGGATGATCGGCACCGGGAAACCGGCTACCAGGCCAAGGAAGTTAAGCCACAGGGTATTCTTCAGGGCTACCGGGAAGTCAGGCATATTCATCACGAACTTGAAGTTTTCCAGTCCGATCCATTTGCTTCCCCACATGCCCTTGAACATGTTGAATTTCTGGAAACCGATAATTACACCGACCATCGGCTTATAGCAGAAGATCAGGTAAAAGGCTACAGGCAGGATCAGCATGACGTATAGTCTCCAGTCCCTGTGAAGCCAGCCTGCGTTGTTTCTGGGCTTCCTGATGGAACGCGTGGTCATATGCTTCCCCCTTGCATGCATTCTTTTGCGTAATATGGTCAAATATTGTCCGTTTCACCTGTATTATATGTGCACAATTTATATACTTTCCATGCAAATCATGTCATAAACTATGCACATCCTGCTTTATCTGTATCATCCATTGCATACAATCCAATTTTCCCAAAGTATATGTTGTATTTTCTTTTGAATACATATATCCGGATTATTACATAAGTTGTTCATGTTTTGCTATACAATCTTGTCTTTTTCGTATACATGGTCATATAATAGGTGCAATTAAAACCGAGATACTCCTCCGGAGGGAAATGTTATGAGTAATTCCGGTCAGGTATCCTTATCCAATTTTGGTTATTGTTCAATGGGACACGGTCGCAGTGATTATGAAGGCTATTATGGCATATCGCTGAACAAACCCCGTTACGGTTACCATTGCCACGACTTCTATGAATTCTTTCTCCATATCAGTGGTGCCCGGGACTTTGGCGTGGATAATGAAATGTATCTTCTTCAGCCAAATCAGCTGGTCATTGTTCCTCCCTTTCATATGCACGGCCTCATGTGGGATCAGGTTCTTCCGCGCTATGAGCGGGCTTTCCTGTATTGTTCAGCTGATTACCTGGCCACCATCGGCAGCGGACAAATTGATCTGCCAAAGCTTTTTTCGGAAAAGCTGAAAGGCCAGGGGTGTCTGATTTATAATCTTTCTTATGAAACAGCATCTGAATGTACTGAATACCTGAAAACGCTCATGGCAAACTGTGAAAAGTTTTCTCCCCTGGATCATTTCAGGGATCTTTCCTATCTTCTTCCTCTCTTCCGGATCATTCTTGATACGATGGAGGATATCTCACCCCAGCAGCCTGACACCTCAATAAATCCTTTAATGCATCAGGTGCTGGTATATATCAATGAGCATTTTATTGAGCCCCTGACCCTCGATTCTCTCTCAGAGCAGTTCGGTATCAGCGTCTCAACCCTTTCCCATGAGTTCATGCATTATATCCACCACAGCGTTTACAACTACATCATTTACCGCCGCGTTATGCTCGCCAGGGAAAAACTCTTTGAAGAGATTTCCTTAGGCGAGATTTCTGATATATGCGGCTTCGGCGACTATTCCAATTTCCTTCGTTCCTTCAAAAAACTCACCGGTGTTTCTCCCAGTGAGTATCGTGCCCAGCTCCAGGCCCACCAGTCCAAAGCAAAAGCGCTGGATCTATAATGTGAAAATAAAAAATAAGAAAGAATAATTGTAAATGAAATATTCGGCTGCGCCGAATGTGAAATGTTTGCCTGCGGCAAACGTGAAATATAAAGCTGCATCATATGTGTGATGCAGCTTTATGTGAAATATCCTGCTATGCAGGATGTGATATTTACTTTTCGCTTTTTATAACTGATCTTTGTTCCCTTTTGCTGTGTTTAGTGATGCAACAAGTAGACGCCTTATCGTGCCGCATTGATCACGAAGATATTGAAGAGATTCCTGATCACCAAGGGAAGCTCTGCAGAAAAGTTCAAGCCAGTATTTTGTCTCATAACATTCCTTCAGTGCAATCTGCATTTTTGAAATGAAATCTGCTTTACTGTGCGCATAGCAGGCTTCATGAATATTTGCGCCAATGGAAGTGGCTGACCTCTCAAGCTGATTCACCAGTGAATAATGACCTTTTATCTTACCGGTAATATCCAGAACAGAAACAGCAAAGTCCATGGAAATATCCACGAGTTTATTTTCCTGCATATGATCACCTCAGGTAAGAATAAGTATATGAAAAGTATATAAAAACATAGGATTTGTGGCAAGAAGAAAGAGACACATGATAAACAAAAAATTACCTTGACAAAGTGGTATGTTTTTTCATATAATGCCACTGTTGCGAATGCAATAGGGGCATGGTGTAATGGTAACACGTGGGTCTCCAAAACCTTTGTTGAGGGTTCGAATCCTTCTGCCCCTGCCAAGAGAAAACCTCCATCGTCATATGGAGGTTTTTTCGTATACTATCTGCTTCAACTATTCATAATTTCCAAGCGTCTGGAATTTGGCGGCAAAGTATCTATCACATCCGTCGTAAGACGGATATTTCATATAGAGCTGCAATGCATCAGCATTGCAGCTCTATATTTCACATTGGCCGGGACGGCCAATATTTCACATTTGGCGAAGCCAAATATTTCATTTACCAGATATGGTAACGCCATCGAAGGCAATAAACGGCAAAGAATTGTTTCCGTCATTCGCGATATCTTTACTGATATCGCGAATGTTCATCAGCATCTCCGGTACACAGCCACTAATCATTGTCTCAGAGATAGCTTTACTGATCTTCCCGTTTTCGATAAGGAAACTATTCTTTGCAACTCCGGAATATTCTCCGCTTGCTGCCGGTTGTCCGCCCGAGAATCTCATGACCATCAGTCCTTTGTCGATTCCGCTGATGATCTCTTCCAGCGTTTTTTCGCCGGCCGCAACATGTATGTTCCTTCCGGTGTTTCCGGACCGTTTGTTTCCGGTCTTGTTCGCTGCGTACTGGCTCAGGCAGAAGCTGTTCAGCTTTCCGTCCTTAATCAGGTCAAAGTTCTCTGTCTCGTATCCTTCCGCGGTGTGCCGGTTCGGAACCACAACGTCGTCGTTGTAGGGTTCAGAGCTCATGTTGAACCGCGGATCTGCCACCTGTTCGCCCAGCTTGTCTTTCCATATGCTGGTCCCGTCGATCATGCAGGCGTCGCCGACAAAGTTGCCCATAATGGTTCCCAGCACGATCTCATACAGGGCCATAGGCGCCAGGATCACCGGGCCATTGAATTTGCCTTCCAGGGATATCGGATCCAGCTGCTTTTCAACCATGCTGATTTCCCAGTCGATCTTGCCGCATTCCAGTACCGGCTTATCCAGCGTCTTCAGCGTGATATCGCTTCCATAGAAGGATGTGCTCTTCTCTCCTTCATGTGCGGAATACATCAGGCTGAAAGTGTATGCGCCGTAATTCGTCACATAGTTCACGCCGTTTGTGTTCATAAACACTTCTGTACCGCTGTTATGTTCGGTGATCATCTGCTCCATCAGGATCGTCGGGTGCTTCTCCTTGATGCTCTCCAGCAGTTCCTTTGTCCGCATGAACAGCTTGTCGGTATCGCATTCCGGGGCGCCGTCCGTAAATTCCTTTTCAACGGGCTCTTTGGCGTATTCCCATGCTTCGTCCGGCTGGCCGCTTTCAGCAGCCGCTATTGCGTCAGAAACGGCATTCTTCACCGTTTCAATATCAAACTTGTTGATCGCTACTGTACCCTTCTTCTGATCCTTCAGCAAGGTAATGGTGACGTTGCGGTTAAACAGCGATCTCATCAGGGAGAATCTGCCGCCATCCACGTTGAATTCCTTTTTCTCGCCCTCGCTGACGCTGCACTGGGCATATTCCGCGCCCTTTGCTTTTGCATCTGCCAGGATCTCTCTGGCCAGTTCTTTCATTCTATCCATCTTATCGGCCTCCGATCTTAACCTTGCAGCGCAGCGCGGGGCCGCCCATGCCTACGGGCATCGGCTGTTTCTTTCCGCACATACCGGAACTTACCCACACAACCTTGTCGCTGACCATGTCAACCGTCTTCAGCATCTCGAAAGCCACGCCGGAAATCGTGGTATCCAGCAGAGCCTTGCCGAGCTTGCCATTCTTGATTTCGTATCCCATCGTCACGCCAAACATGAATTCGCCCGTCGTGTCGGCCTGTCCGTTATTGGACTGGATCAGGTAGTATCCGTCGTCCACGGATGCGATCATGTCCTCCAGCTTGTCTTTGCCGGGGTGGATGGAGGTATTACGCATCCGAATCAGCGGTTCATCCTGGAACAGCCATGCACGGGCGTTGCCCTGGGGCGTCATGCCGAAGTGCTGTGCACTTTCCCGGCTGTTCATGTATCCGGTCAATATACCGTTCACGATCAGCGGAGAATCAACCGCTTCGGTGCCTTCATCGTCGATGTACACCGGCAGCGGGCACTTCTCGCCGAAGGCGGTATGCGCAAAGTCTGTCAGGGTCACCAGGTCGCTGGCTACCCGCTTGTTCAGGCACGGTCCGGCAACGCTGCCGCCCAGCACCAGATCCGCTTCCACGGTATGGCCCACAGCTTCATGGCTCAGCATGCCGCTCATCATACCGTCCAGGATTACGGTCTTTTCGCCTGCGTCCGCGTATACGCCTTCACGCTTCTGCATCAGCTTTTCATACAGGTCGTCAATCTCCGCGTGCAGCTTGGTCGGGTCGGCAAAATTGTCGCCGAACACGCCGCTGCCACCGAACGCCTGGAACAGTTCCACCGGCGTGCCTGCGTCCGTCTGTGCCGTCAGTACAACGTACATATAGGATCTGGGTGCCAGGATGTGTCCGCTTGCCCCGTCAGAGGTCACAATCAGTTTCTCCATGGAGTCTTCCATGGCAACGATTGTGCGGCTGACCAGGTTCGGATACTTCTTGGTGATGTATGCGTCTGCCTCACGGGCAAAATCCACATACAGCTTCTGCTCCGCGTCCTTGATATCTTCCTGTGTGGGCATCTGCTTCAGTGCCATTTTCGGCAGGGCGGGCTTTCCAATTCCCGCGTGCTTGTTCATGAAGGCAGCGTTCTCTGTCGCCGCCTTCAGCACCATTTCTGCCGCCTCGCCGGTATATTCGGCCATGGAGGAGAAACCGTATACGCCGCCCTCATATACCCGGGCGGAAACGCCGGATACGTCGGAGCGTACGTTCCCCATCAGGGCGCCGTTCAGCAGAACGGCCCTGCGGGTCCTGTTGTTCTGTCCGCGCAGCTCGGTATGAGCGCCGTCAGCGAACAGGGCTTTTTTATCTGTCAGTATATCCTGCAGCATTTTGTTCTTCCTTTCATTCTTTGATCTCGTTCAGATCATACGGTGTGGTCTGGTAGACCATGTAGTTCAGCCAGTTGGCATACAGCAGGTTTGCGTGGCTGCGCCAGGTGACCAGCGGTTCCTGAGTATCATCGTCATTCGGATAATAGTTCTTCGGAACCTCAATCGGC
>Ga0310786_10002588_pt1 | contig 27391 bp, 25 predicted proteins | sample AusTroGonzalo_MG_FD_203881 | JGI IMG/M metagenome (GOLD analysis project Ga0310786, IMG submission 203881) | Bovine rumen microbial communities from tropical cattle in Woodstock, Queensland, Australia - Gonzalo_03 (v2) (version 2) | ecosystem: Host-associated > Mammals > Digestive system >...
GGAGGCGGGAGGACTCGAGGGGGCCGGCGGATGGGGCGTAGCGGCTCTGGGCGGCGTGGTCGAAGAATTCGCGCCAGCGGTCGAGGTCGGGGGCGGGGGCGCCAGCGGCTTCGAGGCGCTGGAGGATCAGGGCGGGGTCGGCGGCGCCGGGGGGGAGGTTGAGGCGGTGGGCGAAGTAGTCGGTTGCGGCGCGGTCGAGGGGGACGACGACGGCTTCGGGGGTGGGGTCGCGGGCGCGGGCGGCCCGGGCGGCCTTGAGTCCGGCGCGGGCGGCGCGGGGGGCTTTCTGGCGGCGGGCGGCGGCGACGTTGCCGCGGAGGCGGCGGTGGCGGCGGAGGGCCAAGGCGAGGGCGGCGAGGAGGACGGGGGGCGGGAGGTAGAAGCCGAGGAGGAAGGGGAGTCCGGGGCGGGGGACGGCGGCGCGGAAGCGGGCGGGGGCGGGTTTGAGGTAGACGATGTCCTCGCCGCGGACGAGGGCGCCGGGGGCGGCGGCTTCGGCGCCGGGGATCTGGAGGAGCATGGCGTTGGCACCGTTGGGGGCGGGGCGGACGGAAAGGGGGAAGGGGCCGGCGGTGAGGGTGCGGTAGGTGCCGGTGGAGACGTCGAAGTAGGGGAATTCGAGGGCGGGGAGCTCGGTCAGGGCGTCGGTTTTGGGGAGGACGACCTGTTCGAGGCGGCGTTCTCCGGAGAGGGCGTTGGGGGCGGGGGCGTCGCCGATCTGGCGGGGGGGGTAGGTTTTGTAGCCGTCGGTGTCGGCGTAGGAGGGGATGGGAACGGTGGCGATGTTGCCGGTGCCGGAGAGGGCGAGGGTGACGGTGACGGGTTCGCCGACGGCGAGTTCGGCTGGGGCGGCGGTGGCGGTGAAACGGAAGTCGCCGATGGCGCCGGTCCAGGCGGGGGGGCGGCCTTCGGCGGGAACGGGGCGGACTTCGACGGTGGCGGGGGCGGCGGCGAGGGTGCGGGGTGTGACGGTGGCGGAACGGCCGAAAAAGCCGTCGAAGCCGAATCCGTCGAAGAAGGGGTCGCGGGAGCGGCGGTTGTCGGGTTCGACGATGCCGACGCGGAGGACGGGGGCGCATTCCCAGGTGCCGGGGGCGGAGGCGACGAGGAGGAGGCGGAAGCGCTGGGCGGTCAGGACCCGCCCGTCGCGTTCGGTGCGGTAAGGGGCCTGGATGCGGTCGAACTGGACGGGGACGAGGGCGTCGGGGATGCCGCCGACGAGGTTGATTTCGCCGGCGAGCTGGAGGGAGGGTTGGGAGTAGAGGGTGAGGTCGAGGGCGACGGGGTATTGGGGGTAGGCCGGGGAGGGGGGGGCGAGGACGAGCTGGAGGGCGTCCGGTGTGTTGCCGGCGGCGGCGGTGGAGCTGGCGGGGTGGACGACGACGGTGACGGCGGGGAGGTCGACGGTTTTGCCGTCCATCTGGAAGGAGAAGGGGCCGATGACGTTGGTGCCGGGGTTGGCGAAGTGGAGCTGGTAGGTGCGGGTGACCTGGGCGCCGGTGGCGGAGTTGTACTGCATTTGCTGGCCGGTGGCGCCGACGCGGATGCCGGGCATGTCGGGGAGGGCGACGTCGGGGGCGGAGGCGGTGCCGGAGAAGACGAGGAAGGCGGTGGCGGGTTCGCCGAATTCGACGTGGCGCGGCTGGACGTCGAAGGAAACCTCCGCGGCGGAGGCGGCGAGGGCGAGGAACAGCGGGATGGCAACGAAGGAGATGCGCATGGCGGGGGAACATAGCACGGGAGGCGCGGATTGGGAAGGGGGGGCGAGGAGGGATTTCCGGGGGGAGGCCAGATTCAAGATTTAGAAGAAATCGAGAAAAAATCGAGGATTTTCCTTGATCTTGAGGCTTCGGCGCGGCAAAACGGGGCCGGGGCGGGGTGGCGGAGGGGAACGGTCCGCGGCAGGGGCGGGAGGCGGATTTGGAGGCCGGGCAGGCGGGGCAAAAGGGCGGGCCGGGGGGCGGGGATTCGGATTGCGGCGGGGGGGGGGGGGGGGTATGGTGGAGGGCATGAGTCTTTCAAAGAAAAATGCACAGGCGATTTTGGGGCGGTTCCCGCAGAAGCGGATCCTGGTGGTCGGGGATTTGATGCTGGACCGGTTCGTGTACGGGGACGTGACGCGGATTTCGCCGGAGGCGCCGGTGCCCGTCGTCCGGGTCCGCAAAATCACGGCGATGCCGGGGGGGGCGAGCAACGTGGCGGGGAACATCCGGGCGCTGGGGGGGGCGGTGTCGGTGGCGGGCCTGCTGGGGAAGGACAGCGCGGGGACGGAGCTGCGCTGGCTGCTGAAGCAGGCGGGGGTGGACACGGCGGCGGCGCCGATGTCGGCGGGGCGGATGACGATCGTCAAGGAGCGGATCATCGCGGAGCGGCAGCAGGTGGTGCGGGTGGACCACGAGTCGCCGGCGGAGGCGGAAGGGCGGGAGGCGGAGAAGTTTTCGACGCTGCTGGGGATGGAGCTGGAACGGGCGGACGGCGTGATTCTCGAGGATTACGGGAAGGGGACGCTGGACCAGAAGGCGGTGGACGCGGTGATGGCGGCGGCGGCGCGGCGGGGCATTCCGGTGGGGCTGGACCCGAAGGAGGGCCACGATTTGTCGATGAAGGGCATCACGGTGGCGACACCGAACCGGCGGGAGGCGTTCGCGATCGCGGGGGTGGCGGACCCGGGGGCGCAGGAATCGCCGCTGCGGGACAAGGCGCTGCTGAAGGTGGGGGAAATCCTGATGGCGAAGTGGGGGGCGGAGCACCTGGCGATCACGCTGGGGGCGCAGGGGATGTTCCTGCTGTCGCGGGGAAAACCGCCGCGGCACCTGCCGACGCGGGCGCGGGAGGTGTTCGACGTCAGCGGGGCGGGGGACACGGTCATCGCGGCGTGCGTGGCGGCGCTGGCGGCGGGGGCGCCGTTCCCGGACGCGGCGGCGCTGGCGAACGAGGCGGCGGGGGTGGTGGTGGGCAAGCTGGGGACGGCGCTCTGCTCGCCGGACGAACTGCTGGCGCACCTGCAGGCGGGAAGGAGGGGCGCATGAACGGGTCGAGGGCCATCGGGGTGATTCCGGCGCGGTGGGCGTCGACGCGGTTCCCGGGGAAGCCGCTGGCGGAAATCGCGGGCAAGCCGCTGATCGCGAGAGTCATCGCGCGGGTGAAGCTGGCGAAGCGCTTGGGGGAGGTCTGCGTGGCGACGGACGACGAACGGATCGCGGCGGCGGCGGAAGCGGCGGGGGCGCGGGCGGCGATGACGCGGCCGGACCATCCGTCGGGGACGGACCGGATCGCGGAAGCGGTGGCGGGGCTGGAGGGGGACGTGGTGGTGAACATCCAGGGGGACGAGCCGCTGATTGACCCGGACCTGGTGGACCGGGTGGCGGGGGTGCTGCTGGACGGGCCGGAATGGGACATGGCGACGGCGGCGGCGCCGCTGGGGGACGCGGCGGACCTGCACAATCCGGACGTGGTGAAAGTGGTGCGGGGGGCGCGGGGGGAGGCGCTGTACTTCTCGCGGGCGCCGATTCCGTTCCGGCGGGGGGCGGGGGACGGGTTCGCGCCGGTGGCGGGTCTGCACGTGCGGCACATCGGGATCTACGGCTACCGGCGGGCGTTCCTGGAGCGGCTGGTGCGGGAGCCGCCGTGCGCGCTGGAGGAGGCGGAGAAGCTGGAGCAGCTGCGGGCGCTGCACCTGGGATGCAGGATGGCGGTGCTGGACGCGGACGAGGTCGGGACGGGGGTGGACCGTCCGGAGGACGTGGCGCGGGTGGAGGCGTTGCTGCGGGCGCGGGGCGAGGAGTAGATGGCGTCGTCGGTTTCCATCGGGCGGGTTTCGGGGATTCCGCTGCGGGTGCACTGGTCGCTGCTGGTGCTGCTGCCGTTGTTCGCGTGGCAATACGCGCCGCGGGAGCTGCTGGCGGAGTGGGGTGACGCGGGCGCCGCGGTGCCGTGGCGGATGTGGGGCACCGTGCTGGCGGTGGGGCTGGCGGAGGCGGCGGGGCTTTTCGCGAGCATCGTGTTGCACGAGCTGGGGCATTCGCTGGTGGCGCGGCGGAAGGGGGGGCGGATCGTGGACATCGTGCTGCTGCCGATCGGCGGGGTGGCGCGGATCGCGAACCTGCCGCGGCGTCCGAAGGACGAGCTGGCGGTCGCGCTGGCGGGGCCGGGGGTGTCGCTGGCGCTGGGTTTGCTGCTGCTGGGGGTGAAGACGGGTTTGCTGGAGTGGGGGATGCGGACGAATTTCGAGGGCTTTCCGGAGGCGGCGCTCTGGGCGCTCTACCTTTTGGCGGCCTTGGGCTGGACGAACGTGGTGCTCGCGTTGTTCAACCTGATTCCGGCGTTCCCGATGGACGGGGGGCGGGTGTTCCGCGCGGCGCTGACGCCGCGTCTGGGCCGGGTGCGGGCGACGGCGGTGGCGGCGTGGACGGCGCGGCTGGCGGCGGCGGGTTTCGCGTTGTGGGCACTCTATCCGCTGACGAAGGGGGAAAAATCGGATTTCATCCTGCTGATGATTGCGATGTTCGTGTGGCAGTCGGCGGGGACGGAAGCGCGCCGGGCGGAGCTGGAGGCGGACTGGGCGTCAATGGGCGGTGCACCGGGCGGGGCCTGGCGCGGAAATGCGGGATGGGAGGACCGGGCCGATGGCTAAGGTGTTCCGCTACGTGGCGAAAACGCGCGGGGGCGTGCGCAAGGAGGGGACGCTGGAGGCGGCGGACGTGCGGTCGGCGGCGGCGGCACTGGCGCGGCAGGGGCTGATCCCGATTTCGGTGAAGGACGGCGGCGCGGGCGGGGGAGGCGCGGAGAAGGCCCTGGTTCCGGCGCGGAAGGCGCCGGCACCCGCGGCCAAGCCGGCGGCGCCCGCCCCAAAGCCGGCGGCGGCGGCGAAAAAGGCGCCGGTTCCGGCGAAGAAACCGGCAGGGGATGGCGTGAAGCCGGGGTGGTTCAAGTTCGAGAAGCGGAAGGGCGGTCGGGCGAAAATGAAGACGGGGGAGCTGCTCATGTTCTCGAAGGAGCTGAGCGACCTGCTGGCGTCGGGGATGACGCTGGGCAACGCGCTGCATTCGCTGGCGAACCGCAAGACGGGCCGGGGGCAGGACGAAATCGTGACGTCGCTGCGGGACGAAATCGTGGGCGGGGCGAGCTTGTCGGCGGCGCTGGGGCAGTGGCCGGAGACGTTTCCGTCGCTGTACGTTTCGATGGTGCGGGCGGGCGAGGCGAGCGGGCAGCTGCCGTCGGTGCTGGCGCGGCTGGTGGCGCACTACGAGCGGATCCAGGCGGCGCGCGAAAAGGTGTCGATGGCGCTGGTCTATCCGATCATCGTGGCGGTGGTGGGCGTGGGTGCGATGATTTTCATGATGGTGTTCGTGATTCCGAAGTTTTCCCAGATTTTCGAGGAACTGGGCGGGACGCTGCCGCTGCCGACGCGCATCCTCATCGGGCTGAGCGGGGCGACGGTGAAATACGGCTGGGCGCTGGCGCTGGGCGCCGTGGCGCTGTGGTTCCTGCTCCGGCGCGTGTTCCGGACGCCGGCCGGCCGGGCGTGGAAGGACCGCACGCTCCTCCGGATGCCGGTCGCGGGGAACATCATCCGGGCGAGCTCCTTCGCGGGGTTCGCGAACACGCTCGGGACGCTGCTGGCCAACGGCGTGCAGGTGCTCCAGGCGCTCGACATCGTCGAAAAGACGGTGGACAACACCGTGATCGCCGGGGCCATCCGCGACGTGCGCGACAAGGTCACGGACGGGTCGAGCATCTCGCGTCCGCTGGCGCAGAGCGGGGTGTTCCCGCAGCTGCTGACCGACATGCTGGCGGTGGGGGAGGAAAGCGGCGACATGAGCGGTTCGCTCTCGCACATCGGCCGCCGCTACGAGGACGAACTCGACCGCTCCGTCAAGATGTTCACGACCATCCTGGAGCCGGTGATGATGCTGTTCATCGCCGTCGGCGTCGGCTTCATCGCCATCAGCATGCTGCTGGCGGTGTTCGAACTCACGAGCGGGTTGAACTGAGGGCAGGGCATGGACGTCGCGAAATTCATCAGCCGGATCGCCTTCCTCGCGGCCATCGGCCTGGTGCTGGCCATCGCGTGGGTGAAAATCCGCCCGAAGCTGGAGCAGAACCAGCACCTGCAGGAGCAGATCGAGGCGCTGGCGGCGGAAAACCGGGCGCTGGAGGCGCGCATCGAGGAGCTGAAGCGCAACCAGGAGCTACTGGAGACGGATCCGCGCTTCGTGGAGCGCGTGGCGCGCGAGGAACTGGGCTACGTGCGGCCCGGGGAAACCGTTTTCCGGTTCATGCCGGACGACGCGGAATAGGGGGAGAAGGGGGAACGGCCTGCCGGGCATGGCCGCCCTGCTGCCGGATTTTGCCAATGTTCGGCCAAAAAGGGGGGGGTTTGCCAAACCTTGGCAAACCGGTCCGACGGGCAAAAACCGCGGGGGGGCGGAGGAAGGCGGGCGGGCGTCAGCGGGGGGGCGGCTGGAGGGCGATGCCGCGGGCGCCGGCGAGCATGGAGAGCACGGCGGCGTCGGGGAGTATGAACGCGAGGCGGGCCTTGGGGGTGAGAAGCGAAAGGTGGAGGGAAACCGCGTCCCAGCCGTGGCGGTAGAGGCCGGAGCGGAAACATGCGGCGGCGATCACGCCGGCGGTGAGGAGCCAGAGGAAAAGCAGCAGTCCGGCGACGAGGCCGGCTTCGAGGCGGAGTCCGGGTTCGGCGTTGGCGCGGGCCCAGCGGGCGACGAGGCGGCAAATCCGGAGAAGGAGGGCCATGCGGACGAGGGCGAGGGGGACGAGGTTGGCGGCGAACCAGAGCGTGCCGGGGAAGGCGCGCCACCAGACGAGGAACGGCGAGAGGAACAGGGAGGCGAGCAGGAGGAAGAAGAGTCCGGAGCGGGGGGTGGCGGCGGCGGGCGGGAGGCGGTAGAGGTGGAAAAGGGCGCGGGCGGCGGGGACGTGGGCGGCGGCGAGGAGCAGGAGGAGCGGGACGGGGCGGAGGGCGAGGGTTGCGGCGGCGAACTGGGCGGCGGCGAGAGCGAGGACGAAGAGGAAGAGGTCGGCGAAGGCGCGGGCGGCGTCGAGGCGGGGCAGGGGCAACGCGGGCGGCGCGGGCTGGAAGGAATCGGGCATGGGGGAAAGATAGGGCGAAGGCGGACGGATTACAAACGGCAAATGGCGGGGCGGGTTTGGGCTGGATTCGCCGGGGGGCGGCGGGTAGAATGGAAAGGTTTTTCCGAAAGAAGGCGACGATGAACCAAACGAAAAAGACGGGCGAAGCGGGCGTGGCGGTGCTGGGATTCGGCACGGTCGGGGCGGGCGTGATGGAGACGCTGCTGAAAAACGGGGACCTGCTGGCGGCGCGGCTGGGGGTGCGTCCGGTGTTGCGGGCGGTGGCGGACCTCGACGTGGTGACGGACCGCGGCGTGGCGGTGCCGGAGGGGCTGCTGACGACGGACGCGGCGGGGGCGATCGCGCGGGACGACGTGGACATCGTGGTGGAGCTCATCGGGGGCTGCGGGGCGGCGAAGCAGTTCGTGCTGGCGGCGCTGGCGGCGGGGAAGACGGTGGTGACGGCGAACAAGAAGTTGCTGGCGGAACACGGGGAAGAGATTTTCGCAGCGGCGAAGGCGGGCGGGGCGCCGGTGTTTTTCGAGGCGTCGGTGGGGGGCGGGATTCCGATCATCAAGGCGCTGGCGGAGGGGCTGTGCGCGAACAGGATCCGCAGCATCCACGGCATCCTGAACGGGACGTGCAACTACATCCTGACGCGGATGGAGGAAGAGCAGCTGGACTTCGGCGGGGTGCTGGCGGACGCGCAGGCGAAGGGCTACGCGGAGGCGGAGCCGAGCCTGGACATCGACGGGTTCGACACGGCGCACAAGGCGGCCGTGCTGGCGACGCTGGCCTACGGCGGGATGGTGCGGGCGGACCAGGTTCGGGTGGCGGGCATCCGGGGAATTTCGCGGGACGACATCGCCTACGCGGCGGAACTGGGCTACCGGATCAAGCTGCTGGCCACGATCCGGGATGCGGGCGGAGAGGGAATCGAGGTGGGGGTGCAACCGACGCTCGTGGCGCACGGGCATCCGCTGGCGGCGGTGGGCGGGGTGTTCAACGCGGTTCAGGTCGAAGGGGACGTGGTCGGCACGACGCTCTACTACGGGCGCGGCGCGGGGCGGGCGGCGACGGCCTCGGCCGTGGTGGCGGACATCGCGGACGCGGCGCTGCAGCGGGCGACCGGCGGGCCGTGGCGGATCGGCGCGGCGGTGCGGGAGGGGACGGCACCGACGCTGCGGGAAGCGGGGCGCGCGGTGTCGCGGCACTACATCCGGCTGTCGCTGCGGGACAAGGTGGGGACGCTGGCGCAGGTGGCGCGGATCCTCGGGGAGAACGACATCGGCATCGCCTCGGTGGTGCAACAGGACGCGGAGACGCGGCACGCCGCCTACGTGCCGGTGATTTTCATCACGGGACGCGCGGAGGAAGCGGCCGTGCTGCGGGCGCTGGAATGCATCGAGGCGGCGGAGGGGCTGATCGACTGCGCGCCGGTGCGCTACCGGATCGAGGATTTCGGGGAATAGCGCGGGGTTGCCCGTCCGTTGCGGCCGCCCGGCGGGCCGTTTGCCGATGTTTGGCAAAAAACGCCGGAATTTGCCGAATCTTGGCAAATTCCGCGGCGGGCCGTTTCTGGAGTTTGCCAAGGATCGGCAAAAAGGGGGCGTTTTTGCCAAGGCTTGGCAAATCGGTCCGACGGGCAAACAACCGCGGGGGGAAGGAATCAGTCGAGGGCCTTGCGGGCTTCGCCGGCGGGGCGGCCGGTGGCGTCGACGACGCCGGCGTAGGTGGCCTTGCGTTCGCCGCCGGGGGTGGTGCGGAGCCGGACGAGGACGAGGTAGCGGTTGTAGACGTCCCGCGCGGTGACGACCGGGCAGATGGGGGCGGAGTCGAGGCCGGCCGCGTCCGAGCCGACGATGGAGGCGAACGCGCCGAGGCCGAAGGCGAGGAGGATGCCGCCGCCGCCGGAGGCGTTCAAGGCGTCGAAGGCGTCCTGGGCGAAAGAAGCGCCTTCGTAGACGGTGCCGTCGACGTTCAGGCCCATGGCGCGGCCGCGGTAGGTGAAGGAGATGTCCTGGCCGCAAGAGCGGTAGACGAGTGCGCCGATCGGGGCGATGGCGGCGTCGGCGCCGACGACCGCGCCGGGATTGACGGCGGCGACGCACATGCCGTTGGTCAGGGCCTTGGCGACGCAGCAGGCGGCGAGGGGGTCGGTGACGGAGCCCTGGGCCCAGGCGCCGTCGTCGCCCGTGGTGAAGCGGTCGCCGTCGGTGCCGCGCATGAGGTAGCGCATGCCGAGGTGGTTGGAAAGGGCGGAGACGTCCGCGGCGGTGAGGTAGTAGGGGGAGAGGATGGAGGGGAAGGTGGCGCCGTAGGCGGAGAGGCCGGCGACGAGGTCGGGGTGGAGGGAGATGCCGTTGGTGCCGTCGGCGGAGGCCAGGAGCGCGGGGAGGTTCGCGGACATGCAGGAGGCGTTGGAGCCGCCGTCGGGGGTGTCGAGGTGGACGAGGGCGTCGAGGCGGTCGAAGGCGGGGCGGTCGTCGTGGGCGATGATGTAGGAATCGACGGCGGCGCCGATGCGGGTGAGGTTGGCGATGTTGAGCTTGGTGCGGCCGGAATCGCGGACCTTCGAGAGGCGGGCGATGGCGAGGGAGGAGATGATGGCGAGCAGGGAGATGACGACGAGGAGCTCGACGAGGGTGAAACCGGCGTTGCGGCGGGGGCGGGCTGGGAAATTCATGGCGTTTTTCCGTTTCGGGGTGGAGGGAGGCCCGGCGCGGGCCGGGTCCAGGGAATGAAGCGGCGGAAGGGGCGGGAAGGTTCACGGCCGTCCGGGCAAAAGGGCGCGTGGGGAATTCAAGATTTAGGAAAAAGCGGGAGAAACAGCCTATTTTTCCTTAATTTTGAGAAAGTGGAACGGACACGCGGTCTGGCAAAACAGGGGAGGAGAATCGGCCGGGGACGGGGGGCGTACGCCGGAGGGGATGGAGGCTTGCGGGGGGACGGGGGGGGTGGTAGCGTGGGGGCATGAAGCAGGGGTTTCCTTCCATTCCGCGGTTCGACGCGGAGGCGTTCCGCGCGTGGTGCAAAAACACCGCGCATCCGTGGTTCGGGCGGTACTGCGCGATGTATTCGTCGTGGTTCGGCGGCATCGCGACGGACCCGCACCTGATGCTCATCCCCGTCGACGACCACATGGTCCACCGGGGGGACGGCCTGTTCGAGACGATGCGGTGCGACGACGGCGCGGTCTACCGGCTGGACGCGCATTTCGACCGGCTGTTCGCCGGGGCGGAACGGGTCCGGATGCCCATCCCGTGGTCGCGGGCGGAAATGACGGACATCATGCGGCAGGTGCTGGCGGCGGGGGGGAAGCGGGACGCGCTGATCCGGCTGTTCGTGTCGCGGGGGCCGGGCGGGCACACGGCGAATCCGGCGGAGTGCGAAGGGCCGCAGCTGTGGATTCTCGCCATCCGGCGGGGCCCGAACTTCATGGACGCGCATCCGGAGGGCGCGCGGGTGGTGCCGAGCGGGATTCCGGCGAAGAGCGGCTTTTTCCCGCGGGTGAAGAGCGTGAACTACCTGCCGAACGCGCTGATGTTCATGGAAGCGTCGGCGGCGGGGGCGGACTTCGCGCTGGGATTCGACGCGGAGGGGTTCATGGCGGAGCTGCCGACGGAAAACGCGGGCATCGTGACGCGGGACGGGGTGTTGTGCGTACCGCGGCCGGAACACGTCCTGCGGGGGACGACGATGGCGCGGGCGCTGGAGCTGGCGCGGGAGGAGCTGGTGCCGGCGGGGGTGCTGCGGGGGGTGGAGGAGCGGGACGTCGCGCGGGCGGAGGTGGACGCGGCGGCGGAGCTGCTGGTGTTCGGGACGACGCCCATCGTGACGGCGGGCGTGGAGTGGGACGGGCGGCCCGTGGGGGCGGGGCGTCCGGGGCCGGTCTGGCGGGCGCTGCACGCGGCGATGCGGCGGGACATGCGCGATCCGGCGCGCCTGACGGCGCTGGCGTAGGGGGCGGTGCGTTTTTGCTGGATGGGGCGGGTGGGTGCGGCTAGAATGGCGTTCCATCATGATGAGGTCGGCCATGTTCAAAAAACTTCTTTCCATCGGCGGTGCCGCCTGCCTGTGCGCGGCGTTCCTTTTCGCGGGCGGTTGCGGGAAAGCGGGGGACGCGCCCGATTCCGGACACGGTCCGGTGGCGGAACAGATCGAAAAAGCCTGGCTGGACTACAGGCTGAACGAATGGAACGGCGCGGAAGCGGGCTTCACCGAGGCGCTGGCGCGCACGGAGGAGGGGAGCGACGACTGGGCGATGTGCCTCTACGGGCTGGCGACGACGTGGAACCTGCGGCGCCCGGGCGAAGACCCGGCGAAGGCGGAGAAGATGTACCGCGAGCTGCTGGAGAAGGCGCCGGACAGCCCGATGGCGCCGTGGACGGCGCTGGCGCTGGCGCGGCAGCAGCACCTGGTGCCGGTGGGGCAGGAGCCCGACTACGATGCGGTGAACGCGGCGTACCAGAAGATCGTGGACGACTATCCGGGGCACCTGGCGGCGAAGGAAGCGTTCGTCTACCTCCAGAGCATCCTGCTGGCGAAGCTGGAGCCGGAGGCCGCGAAAACCGCGGCGGCGAACCTGGAGGAATACGTGAGCCGCGAAAGCAAGGAATTCGTGGGGCCGAGCTATTCGCTGCTGTCGGTGGCCTACACGCTGCTGGACGACCAGGCGAAGCGGCTCGACGCGGAGGAAAACGCCTTCGAAAAGACGGAGGTCGACCCCTCCGACCCCTCGGTCGAATTCGCGTGGGCCTACTGGAACCTGGCGTGCATCAGCGAATTCGAGCTGGGCGACTTCGAGCGCGCGCGCAAGTACTACAAGGAACTGATCCGGCTCTACCCGACCGACATCCGGGTCTACGGCTGCAAGCAGGCGCTCAAGCGCATGGACGAACTTGAAACGAAAATCCGCGCGGAACTGGCGGCGGAGAAGGAGGCGGACCAATGAAATTCCTGAAGAAAGCCTTTGATTTCGTCCGCACCTACTTCGCGCTGCTCGTGGTGGCGGCGGTGTTCGCGTGGAGCGCGCTTTCCATCGCCACGTTCCGGGCACAGCACGAGAAGCCCGGCGAAATCGTCATCCGGCTCGGCCACTGGCAGCTGGAAGCGTCGGTGCGCGAAGGCATCGACGAAATGGCGGCGCAGTACCAGAAGCTCCACCCGAACGTCCGGGTCGTCCAGGACGCCATCCCGGAAGGCACCTACGGGCAGTGGGTGAGCACGCAGCTGATGGGCGGCACGGCGCCGGACATCCTGCAGGTGGGCGCGCAGCTGCCGGACAACATCTGGATTTCCTACTACAACCGCTATTTCCAGCCGCTTTCGCGCTACGTCTACAGCCCGAACCCCTACAACAAGGACACGGAACTGGCCGACACGCCGCTGCGCCAGACGTTCAAGGACGGCATGAAAACCGCCTACGTCGCCGAAATGCAGGAATACATGTCCTTCCCCCTGTCGCTCTTCGGCGTCCGCATCTTCTACAACAAGGACCTCCTCAAGAAACTGACCGGCCGCGACGAAGCGCCGCTCGACTACCGCGAATTCCTCGCCGTCTGCGAGCAGATCAAGAGCCAGACCAACGCCGTGAGCGGCCAGGCCTACATCCCCATCGCCGGGTCCGCCTACCACTTCGGCCACTGGGACAGCATGATGTTCTCCCCCGTCACCTACGGCTGCATCCGCCGCGCCGACTTCAACCGCGACGCGTTCGTCGGCAACGACGAAACCTACGTGGCGTTCCGCACGGGCATGCTGGACTTCTACTACCCGCCGCTCGCCTGTTGGCTCAAGATGGTGCGCGAAGTGACCGACGAGTTCCAGACCGGCTACACCGGCCTCGGCCGCGACGAAGCCGTCTTCCTCTTCGCCCAGCAGCGCGCCGTCTTCATGACCACCGGCACGTGGGACGCCCGCTCCCTCCAGGAACAGGCCAAGGGCCAGTTCGAAGTCGGCATCATGGACTTCCCGATTCCCTCGCCGGACGACCCCGTCTACGGCGGCGTGGTCGAAGGCCGCATCTACGAAAGCCCCGGCGCCGGCTTCCGCTTCGCCATCACCCGCTCCTCCCAGAACTTCGACGTGGCCCTCGACTTCCTCATGTTCCTCGCCTCGCAGAAGGGCAACGAGCGCCTGAACGAGATCATCGGCTGGATTCCCGCCATCAAGGGCACCGAAATCGACCCGCTCCTCCAGGCGTTCGAGCCGCACCTCGAAGGCATCTACGGCGCGGTCAGCTTCTCCCTCGGCGGCAACACCTCGGTGACGTGGGGCCAGCAGTACAGCCTCTACCAGGTCAACCAGATTTCCTTCGACGACTTCGCCGAAAAATTCACGAAGTACTACATCAAGAACGGCCTGCAGGACTTCCTCGAACAGCAGCGCGACTGGCGCCGCGGCATGCAGCGCAACGAGCAGTACCTCGCCGGCATCCGCGCCCGCGCGATTTTGGCCGACGACGCGCTGGCGCAGGCCAAGACCGACGAAGAACGCCAGGCGCGCGCCATCGACGCCGAATCCGCCTGGGTCCGCTACCGCGCCATCACCTACGCCCGCCAGCTGTGGTCGGAAATCAACCACGCCCGCTCCGTCGCCCAGATCAACCAGACCGAACTCCCCGAAGGCTGGCGCGGACCCTACGAATATTCCGACCGCGTGCTGGAAGCCATCCGCGCGCGCATCGCCGCCGAAGAAGGCGCGAAGGAACCCGTGGAAGCGGAAGCCCCGGAAGCGGAACCGATCGCGGAAGAAGTCGCGCCGCCTCCGGCTCCGGCGGTGGAAGCGGAAGAAGCGGTTGCGGAACCCGCTCCCGGAGAAGAGCCCGCCCCCGCGGCCGAAAAGCCCGCGAAGAAGGCGAAAAAGTCTTCCAAGAAGAAAGCGAAGAAGGTCGAGGACTGAAGGCTTCCTCCATGACTTTCCGAAACGCTTCCTCCTCCGCGGGGAAGCGTTTTTGTTTCATCCCGCTCGTTTTGCCAACAAAATCGGGCCGTTTTTGCCGAACCTTGGCAAAACTCCACCGTCCCTCCGCTCTACTCGGCCTTCTTGTTTCGGGCCTTTTCATGCCCTCCCCTCCACCGCGCCCTCATGAATCCGTGGAGTGGAACAACAGAGGGAAACAAACTGTCACTCCTGTTTCGCAAGACGTTTTTCGATGGCCGAAATGGCTTCTTCGATGGCACCCTTCTCCGTTGCTCCCTGGTTCTGCAGTTGCGTTTTGGCCTGTTCCAACGCATCAAGAGCCCTTTGCCCGCCAAGGCGACCCAAAAAGCGCGCGCCATTGACGCGCACGATCCACCGGGAGTGGTCCAACATGGGAATCAAGACCTCCGCATCCTCTTCCCCGCCCATCTTCGCGATGGCATTGGCCATGTAATAGATCGTCCATTCGTCAACCTCTCCGGCTTGTGGCAAGCGCTTGGCGAAAAGGTCTTTCAATTCCGCCACCACCGCCCGCTTGTCACCCTGGGATTCAATCAAAATGGCCAAGGCGCTGCTGACCACGCAATCATCGTCGCACTCCCGCACCACCGCCATCATGGCCTCGTAGGCGGCTTCCCCCTCGGCAAGCAGAGTTTCCTTGGCGGCAAGTTCGTCATCGTCCATCAAATCGCAGAACCAAATCTTGTCCAGCAGTTTCCATTCGGGATAGTCCATGTACGTTTTCGCCACCGACGGCTCCGCCATCGCCATCGCGGCAACGCACATCCATGCCGCCATTGCCAACAATCTCTTCACGGCAGTTTCTCCAATTCGGCAATCCACCGTCGCAGGGCGTTCCGGTCCACGTCAAGGGATTCGTCGTTGCACAGCTTCTCGAGAACTTCAATCACGTGTTGCCGCGTCTTGGCGTCCCCGTTGCGGCCGACCCGGATGGCCAGCGCGCAAGCATCCCTCCTGTCGGCATCGTGGAAACCTTTCCCCTCGAGCACTTCCCGGAGCCACGCTTCCCACGCATCCCCGCCCTTCAACTCCGCGACCCATCTTCCCAGACAGTTCCGGTTCGCCGAGTAGGAATCTTTCTCGCGCATTTCATTCAATACTTCAATCACGCGTTGCCGCGTTGTTTCATCTGCGTTCTGTCCCAACCGGACAATTTCTTCGTAGGCAAGATAGCGTTCTTGCGTCTCCGAACGTTTGTCCGCCGCGACTTCCCTCAGCCACTCTTCCCACTCCCCCGGTGCCAAGCGGACGCCCGTGCGGAAAGCAGCGGACCGGATGGTTTCGTCCCCCATTTTCCGCATGGCTTCGCGGACAAATTCTTTCTCCGCTTCTCCGCCGAACAACTCCAAATGGGAAATGGCGCAGGCCGCCAAGCGCCGATCTTTGGCATCCGCATTTCCGCCCATCCCCGCTTGTGCCAATGCCACCAGTTGCGCGGCCATCTCGGCATCTGAAAACCCATTGGCTTTTGCATATCCGAGGAGATCGTCGGAAGGCATCGGACCACCGACGTGTCGACACCGAAAAAAAATGTCCCGAATCGGGGCCAACCCGTCGGGTCCGGCATCATTCCCGGAAGCGAGTCCTGCAGCGAACAGGAAACATCCGAAAACCATTGCCAAGCATCTCTTCACGGCAGTTTTTCCAATTCGGCAATCCACCGCCGCAGGGCTTTCCGGTCCACGTCAAGGGATTCGTCGTTGCACAGCTCCCCGAAAACTTCAATCACGTGTTGCCGCGTCTTGGCGTCCCCGTTGCGACCGGTCTGCACGGCCAATTTGAAAGCATGTTCCCGGTTGGCATCGTAGAAACCTTCCCCCGCAACCACTTCCCGGAGCCATGATTCCCACGCATCCCCGCCTTTCAACTCCGCTACCCATCCGCCCAACCGATTCTGATTTACCCGGCAGGGATCTTTCATGCGCATTTCGTTCAAAACTTCGATTGCATTTTGCCGGATTTTTGCATCGCCTTCCTGCCCGAGATGGAAAACTTCTTCGCAAACGCAATACCGGTCGGCATCGCCGAAGCGTTTGTCCGCTTCCAATTCCTGCAACAACTCTCCCGTCTCTTCCGGCAACAGGCGGATGGCGGTGCAGGCGGCCCTGAGTCGGATTCTTTCAACATCCGTTTCTCGCATCACCTGCCGGGCGAACACCCCTTCGGCTTCTCCGCCGAAAAACTTCAAGAAAATGAGGGCGCTGCTGGCCAGACGCTGTTTCTCTGCATCCGTTTCGCTGTTCAATCCTTGTTTGGCCAGCTCCACCAGCCGCGTTGCCATTTCGGCATCCGAAAACCCCTTGCACCGAGCGTATGAACGCAAATCGTCCAATTCCGTCGTGTCGTGTCGACTTCGGCATCTGGTGAAGATGTATTCAAAGGGGCTCAATTCTTCGGGCGAAAATCCATATCCAACGGGAAGCAACATCATCCATGCAACCAGTGACAATGCGATCGTTTTCATTTTTGTCTCCAATTTTCCCTCACCAGTGCCTTGGATCCCGATTTCCCATGTCGCCCAATCCGACGCGAACGGATGTCCGCGCTCCGTTTGCACGGAGTCCCAAAACCCTGCCCGTCGGGATGTCCACAGCGGAGGCGAGGGCCGGGCTGTCCTTGCCGTACATAAGAAGGCGGCAAACCATGGGATGGACCGTCAAGTTGCCATAGCCGCCATTGCGCACCTCCACGCACCAATCTTCCTGCGCATGGCCCCTCGAAAGGGCACCATCGTAAAGATTAACCTCAACATTGTTGACGAGCACATTCGTGTAAATGTCATTCAGCCCGCAGGCATGTCCCAATTCGTGAGCCAGAGTTCGGGGTGAAGCAGAGCTTATGATGGTCAAACCGGCAGTTGCATCCGCATTTGTACAACTCAACCCCGGTTGATCTGAATTGGCAAATTGCCTGATGCAATATACTTCAACACCGCATGTATTACTGCTCCACGACTGCAATGCATCATGTGTAACCCAATCGTCATTTGTCGGAATAATCTGCCAATCGGAACGATTGGTGTACGCGACTGAAGAAGGGCGGTGGAACTCGATGGCGGCCTGTTCCCAGATTCGGTTTGCCTCAGCCAGCAATTCGTCGAAATGCGAGACGGTCATCGCGGGATTGTACCCTCCGTCGTCGCAGACGATGTGGAGGTACACATTGACATCCTTCTTCTCCAGTACTGTCCCGCGCAGACGGGCAGGGCGCAAGGTGCTGTTCGAGACCGTCGCGATGGCGACCCAATCCTCCGTCCGTGTTGCCGTGAGGTGTACCTCCCGTCCCCAGTTCGTGCCGCCTGAGAACGTCATGCCCGCGCCCGACACTTCCCAATGGATGTCGGAATCGGGAATGTTTGTGGGAAGCACCGTGGCGAGGCAGGTGATTTCCCGATTCGTCCGCGTCCCGCTGGGATTGACCACCAACGGAGCTCCGTTCGTCGCGATGTGCTCCAGGCGGAACTCCATCGGCACGGCCCACGTCCACACCACGCGGAAGGGATAATCGGACCTGCCAAGCCGCACCTCGTTGTTCCCGCCATCCGGCAAATCGGGCCAGTCGTACAAATCGATTTGGAAAGTACCGCTTTCCAAATTCGTGACGCTCTCCGTCACGTCGAAATCCTCGAAAACCTTGGCACCGTTCGTCCACGCCACTTGGTTGCCGTCCACCGTGATGGCGTCGTCCACAAGGCCCCACAAGGCGACACCCGCAGGCGTGGCATCGGGAAACGGCGGCACGCCCGTGACAAGAAGGTCCGTTTTGTGGACCGGATAATCCGGCCACGAGGGAAGATTGCCGAGATACTCGTATCCATAGCCCACCCACTCGTTTGTCGTTTTGACGATCCAGAACACGTTGCTTTCCGGTTCCGTGCCGGAAGGGTTGGGGAAGACGCTGTCCGGCACGTCCGGGTCCGTGTGCCAGACGAAACGCTCCCAGCCGTCGTTCCAGCCGTCCCCGTCGGTGTCGTTCGCTTCCGCCGCGGCGTAGAAGCGGAGCTGTGACAGGTAGCCGGGAACGCCCGAATCGACGAAAAGCCCCGCGCCGTTGCTCACGATGGCCGTTCCACGCCATTCCCAGCCGCTTTCAAGCCCTTCCAAATTCGCTCCCGCCGAATGCCAGACGAGATTCGTTGTCGTCACGACCTGGTTCTCGTCGTTCGTCCACGTGGACACCCGCCATTCCGGGTCGTACGGCACGGAATACGCGAACACGTCCGCTTCCCCGTCCTGCTCCCATGCGAGACCCAGATTCCAATCCCCGTTCGTCGTCGTTTCCCATTCCGTGAATCGGAGGCCGTTCGTCGTGGTCCTGGGCGGCATCGCACCGGGGGATGGCATGTCCTGACTCGCATTGGTTTCGACCCAATCGCGCACCCCCTCGTAGGCGGCCCAATCTTCTTCCGCCACCAAGCCCCCGAGCAAGGTCACGCTTGCCGATTCCGGCTTGGCGAAATCCGTCTCTCCGCGCCACAGAACTGTGTTGTTTGCATCGCGGATTACCGTCGCGCCGCTTTCCTGCACCAGCGAAAACGGCACCACCCAAGCGCCGTATTCACGTTCCGCGGCGGCAAAATCCCAGTTTGGGGCGAATTCCCCCCATGCAACGGGCCACGTCCCGACATCCTGCACCAACGGCTTGTTCCCGGGCGTTATGCGCCGGAACATGTTCCGTGCCATCTCTCCCCGCTCGGCCAAGTCTTCTTCCCCCAGCACCAGCCTTTCATCCTCTCCGCCCCGTCCCGCGTCCTCGCAGAACCCGGTGCCGGCCAACAATGCAATCGCCAGCGCAGTCCAAAGCAGTTTGTGGGGAAGCCGAATCACGGGAGGCCTTTCATGCACCCGGCATTTCCCCAAACTCCTTCCGCGCCGTCAAGCGAGAAGCAATCCGGAGAAAGGGCAATTTGCCTGCCCGGGATTCGACGTTTTTGGCGAAACTTGGCAAAATCACGGAACGAGGTAGGCGCTACCGCGGCGGCGGCCTTTCCGGTCGGTGATTTCGACCCAGAGGGTCGGGGGGCGGTCGAGTTTTTTGGGAGGGACGTCCAGTTGCACGAAGCCTTCCGCCAAGGCCTCCCGCGGCAAGTCCACAATGGAGCCCGTGATGTCGACGGGGGGATATGCAATCATTCCGCCGGTGTGCCAGTATCCAGTCGCGAAGGTCACCCGCGCGAGTTGCGACGCGTCGCCGTGGTAGCGGTAGCGGAAGGTCGTGTGCGTTCCCGCCTTGGGGCCGCCGCCGCACGCCCGGACCACGTAGGAGGGTTTTACATGGAGCCAGAGCCGCCACGCGCTCCGGAGGAAGAACGCTGTTCCCAGCAGGATGGCGATGGCGCACAGCCATCGCGCAGCCGGATTTCCCGGCGGGGAGAAGAGCAGGTCCCGCGTTGCCCATCCCGCGAAGCCGCCGCCGAACAGGAGGGTGGACAGCGCGCCTTTCGGCAGGCGGCGGTCAAGCGCCACCCACCGCGACGCCCGCCGTTCCGGCGGCTCTTTCGGTTTGACCCGGAGCTGGCCCATGCCCGGCATCCTGCCCCATGCGGGGGCGGGGCGTCAAATCCACTTCCGCGCGGGGAAGGCGGCGGCGCAAACGGGGAATGCGGGGCGGGATGGCTCAAGATTTAGGAAAAACAAGGGAAATCCGTTTGTTTTCCTTGATCTTGCAACCGGGGGAAAGGGGGGCGGCCGGGGCAAAAGGCGGCCGGAAAAAGGGATGGCATTGGGGAGGAAAAGCGGATACAAAGGGAGGAATGAGGAAAGTGTCGTCCATTTGGCGTGCGGCGGTCTTCGCGTTGGCGGCGGGGGCGGCGGCGTTTTGCGCGGCGGCGGAGGAGGGGGAGGCGCCGGAGGGGGAAAACCAGGCGTTCGGGGCGGACAAGGGCATCACGATGCCGCCGATCCAGGGGTTCCGGCTGCCGGAGTACGACGAGCAGGGGCGGATCACGCGGCAGCTGTTCGGGGACACGGCGACGTTCCTGCAGGACGGGATCATCCAGCTGACGGGGCTGACGCTGGAGTTCTTCCACGAGGGGGAGCTGGTGGTGCGGGCGAGTTCGCCGTTCTGCGCGTTCGACCAGAAGCGGCGGCGCGCGGCGGGGCGGGAGACGATCCGGATCGTGGCGGAAAAGGCGCTGATCACGGGGAACGGGTTCGCGTGGAACGGGGAAAGCGAGCAATTCCAGATTTTCGACGACGCGAAGCTGGTGATCGACAACAAGAAGATGGACACCGGCGGGCTCCTGGGGGTCGGGGAAGGCGGGGGCGGGGAAAAAGCGGACGGCGGAAAGGACGCGGGGAGAGAGGAAGAACGGAAGAAATGAGACGGTTTTTGGCGGCGGCATTGCTGGCGGGCGTGGCATTGGGGTTCGGCGTGGCGCGGGAGGCGCGCGCGGCGCTGGCGGACGACGGGCGGTCGCTGGAGGCGGACCCGAACGCGACGGTGGTGACGGCGGACAAGCTGACGTTCGACTACAAGAAGCGGTTCGCGCTGTTCGAGGGGACGGTGACGGTGAACGACCCGCGGCTGCAGCTGCGGACGGACCGGCTGACGATCGTGTTCGGGGAGGACGGCGGGGTGCAGACGATCAAGGCGGAGGGGAAGGTGCTGCTGACGCAGGAGGACAAGAAGGCGCGGGCGGACGTGGCGACGTACGACCTGACGACGGGACGGATCGTGCTGGTGGGCGGCCCGCCGCAGGTGATGCAGGGGCGGAACATCATGGAGGCGGAGGTGATCACGGTGTGGCGGGACGAGCAGCGGGTGGAGTGCCGTCCGCGGGCGCGGCTGGTGATCTATTCGGAGGATTTCGGGGGGGGCGGGGACGATTTCTTCCTGACGGGCGGGAAAAAGAAATAACGGAACGGAGGCGAGGACACCATGGAAATGCGGAAGGTTCTGGCGGTTGCGGCGGCGGGGGTGCTGGCGTGGGGTTGCCTGGCGGGCGGCGCGGGGGAGGCGCGCGCGGCGGGGCCGGCGGGGCTCGGGCGGGCGCCGGTGGCGCTGTCGGGGCCGATCGACGTGGACGCGGACAGCCTGGCGTACGACATGCCGCGGCGGCTGGTGATCGGGACGGGGCGCGTGAAGGTGACGTGCGGGCCGGACTCGGTGAAGGCGGACTACGCGGAAGTGGACACGGAGGGGGGGGAGGTGTACGCGCGGGGGCACATCACGGTGTCGTACCAGGGGAACACGTGGACGGGGGACGAGGTGCGGTACAATTTCCGGACGGGGGTCGGGGATTTCGGCGGGTTCGAGGCCTACGTGCCGCCGTTCCACGTGATGGCGGAGGATTCGCGGGCGGTTTCGACGAACCTGGTGGCGCTGGAAGGGGTGGTGATGACGACGTGCGAGCCGGACAACCTGGAGTATTCGGTGCGGGCGTCGAGCGCGACGCTGGAGGACGGGAACATCCTGCGGGCGAAGAACGTGCGCTTCAACCTGGGGCCGGTGCCGATTTTCTGGTTCCCGTACGTGAAGGCGGGGCTTGACTGGTTCGACAACTTCGAGTTCGTGGCGGGGGCGGGGTCGAAGCTGGGGGTGTACCTGCTGACGACGTACAACCACGCCATCAACGAGCGGGTGGCCACGCACACGCATTTCGACATCAGGACGAAACGGGGCGTCGGCGTGGGCGAGGACGTGACGTGGGAAGATCCCGACATGCGCTACGCGGGGATGCTGCGGCTCTACTACGCCTACGACGCCAAGCCGTGGAAGGACGACGAGGAGAAGGCGGTGCGCGAGGAAATCGCCGACAAGTCGCGCTACTGGGTGCAGCTGAAGGACCGGCATTCGATTTCGTCGCGCGACTACGTGATCGGCGAACTGAACTACCTGGCCGACCCGTGGCTGCTGCCGGACTTCTTCGACGACCTGTACCAGGCCTCCGTGGTGCCGGAGAACCGGATCACGGTGGCGCACGTGGGGGACAACTATTCGGCGGCGATCGGGGTGAACCACCGGCTGAACGACTTCTACGAGAACGTGAACCGGATGCCGGAGGTTTCGCTGGACTTCAACCGGATGCAGGTGTTCGACACGCCGTTCTACTACGAAGGGGAGAACGAGATGTCGTACCTGGAATACCAGTACCCGAAGAAGCGGGGGATGGACGGGGAGGACTACGACGCGATCCGGTTCGACACGTACCATTCGCTGTACTGGCCGACGCGGCCGTTCGGGTTCCTGTCGGTGATCCCGCGGGCGCGGTGGCGGGGGACATACTATTCGAAGACGAAGGAGACGCACGTGGCGACGAACGTGGTCGCGGTGACGAACCTGGACGGGACGGCGGCGGTTTCCAACGAGGTGGCGACCACCTTTTCGGACGGCGACCCGGCGTTCCGGTCGCTGCCGGAAGTGGGGCTGGAGACGTCGTACAAGGCGTTCCGGACGCTGTACACGGGGCCGACGGGGATGGAAGAGGACCGGGACCTGCGGCACGTGGCGGAGCCGTACGCGGACTACACGCTGCGGTTCGAGCCGGACGACAAGACGAAGCCGGAAAACCTCTGGCAGTTCGACGAGATCGACAAGCTGGACAAGGCCAACGAGGTCAAGCTCGGCATGCGCAACAAGCTGCAGACGCACCGGAAGGGCGCGGTGCATTCGCTGGTCTACCTCGACACCTACCTGCTGTTCCTGCTCGACCCGGACAAGGACAAGGGCGAGAAGACGTTCGATTCGTTCGCGTTCGACGCGGAAATCCGCCCGTGGTCGTGGATGATGTGGGACATCAACGGGGTCTACGACGCGAAGGAGTCCGAGCTTTCCTCCCTGACCACGCAGGTGCAGTTCCGGCCGGACGACCTGTTCCGGCTGGGATTCGACTACCGCTACGCGCCGGACCGGCGCAACCAGCTGACGACCGACCTGACGCTCTTCCCGCAGGAGAAGTGGTCGTTCCGGGCCTACGTGCGGGGGGACTTCGACGAGAGCAACGTGGAGGAACACGGCTACTACGTGATCCACAAGACGCGGTGCCTGGGCATCGGGCTGGGCATCCGCATCCGCCCGGACGACGGGCCGGACGGGGATGACGACTATTCGTTCTGGTTCCGGATGTGGCCGCTGGCCTTTTCGGGTTCGTTCACCGCGATGCCGTAGACGGCGGAAGGAGAAGGAAGATGGGTGCGATTCGCGTGATCCGCGGGGATTTCCTGGACAAGCTGGCGGGCGAGGCGGCGGCGGCGCCGCGGCGCCGGAAGAACGCGAACCTCCACGCGGAGGGGAGCTATCCGTGCAACCGCCTGTTCAACGCGCTGATGGCGGACACCTACATCCGGCCGCACCGGCACGCGGCGGAATCGAAGGACGAGACGGTGGTCGTGCTGCGCGGGAAGATGGGGCTGGCGGAGTTCGACGCGGCCGGGAACGTGCTCGGCAAGTGGACCCTGTCGGCGGGGGAGACGGCGGACGTGCCGCACGGCGCGTTCCACGGGTGGTGCGTGCTGGAGGACGGGACGGTGTTCTTCGAGGCGAAGGCGGGTCCCTACGAGCCGATCAAGCCGGACGAGTGGGGAACCTTCGCCCCGGCGGAAGGCGATCCCGCGGCGGCGGACTACCTGGCCTGGCTGAAGGGCCTTTTCGCCGATCCGTGACCCGCGGGGCGGGGGCGGTCAGTCGAGGTCGCGGGCGGCGAGGTCGTCTTCTTCGAGACCGAGGAGGTGGCCGAGTTCGTGGTAGTAGGTGACGCGGACTTCTTCGCGGTAGGCGTCGAGGTCGCCTTCGGCGTAGTCCCAGATGTTCTGCGTGAAAACCAGGATTTCGGGGGGGAGGGGGTCGGGGTCGTCGAAGGCGGTTTCGAGGTCGTTGCCGCCGACGAAGAGGCCGAGGGTGTCGGGTTCGACGCCGTCGCGGCGCATGTCGCGGGTGGGGCGTGGGTAGAAGAGGACGGGGATGTCGCGGGCGCGGGCGGCGAGGGGGCGGGGAAGGGTGCGGAGGAGGGATTCGATTTCGGTGCGGGCGACGGTTTCGAGGCGGGCGGGGGAGAGGGGCATGGGCTAGGGGGCGTCGGAGGTGGCGGTTTCGACGGCGGAGACGGTGCCGTCGAGGAATTCGACGCGGACGCGGGGGACGGGGTCGGGCTGCTGGATGGTGACCCAGGCGGAGGAGGTGGAGTGGGCGGGGGCGTCGAAGAGGACGCGGCTGCGGACGGGGACGGCGTCGGGGGCGAAGTAGAGCCAGACGAGGGTCTGGCCCTGCGGGGTGGTGCGGGAGAGGGTGCGGTGGGGCTTGCCGAGGGCGAGGAGGACCATGTCGGGGGTGAATCCGGGCTGGACGCGGCCGGCGCGGATCTGGGCCTGTTCGGCGACGCCGAGGGAGTCGAACAGGGCGGGGTTGCGGGCGATGCGGGACTCCGGCGTGGTGGCGCAGGCGGCCAGGAGGGCGCAGAGGGCGAGGGGCGTGATCGTTTTTTTCATGGGAGGGTCCGTTTTCCGCTTTTCTTCGGGCTGGGAATCCAATATGCCATGTCGGTCGCCGGGATGGAAACCCAAAACGGCGCGGAGGATTCAGGAATGAAAGCTTGCGATTTGGAAAAGGGGTCGGTGGTGGATCTGGAGGGGGATCCGCACGTGGTGGAACGGCTGAGCGTGCAGATGCCGTCGGCGCGCGGCGCGGCGACGCTGTACAAGGTGCGGTTCCGGAACGTGCGGACGAAGAACAAGCTGGACAAGACGTTCAAGGGGGACGACATGCTGGCGGAGACGGATTTCGACACGCGGACGATCGATTATTCGTACCGGGACGGGGACCGGTTCGCGTTCATGGACCGGGAGGATTATTCGACGATCGAGCTGACGGAGGACGAAATCGAGGATGCGGTGCCGTACCTGCGGGACGGGCTGGAGGGAATCAAGGCGCTGGTGCGGGACGGGAAGGTGCTGTGCATCCAGCTGCCGGACTCGGTGGACCTGGAAATCACGGAATGCGCGCCTTCGATGAAGGGGGCGAGCGTGACGGCGCGGACGAAGACGGCGGTGCTGGAGACGGGGCTGGAGGTGCAGGTGCCGGAGTACATGGCGCAAGGGGAGCGGGTGCGGGTGGACACGCGGACGGGGTTGTTCATCCAGCGCGCGCAGTAGCGGGCCGGAGCGGCGGATGGAACGACCGGCGGCGGTGTCGGCGGCGGGGTTGCGGAAGACCTACCGGGACTTCTGGCGGCGACCCGCCGTGGAGGCGCTGCGGGGGATTTCCTTCGAGGTCGCGGCGGGGAGCGTCTACGGCCTGCTGGGGCCGAACGGGTCGGGGAAATCGACCGCCATCAAGTTGCTGCTGGGGTTGCTGAAGCCGACGGGCGGGAAGCTGGAGATTTTCGGCCGGGAGCCGGGCGACCTCGAAACGAAGGCGCGCATCGGTTACCTGCCGGAGGAGTCGCACCTCTATCCGGCGCTGACGCCGGAGGAAACGCTCGGTTTCCAGGCGGAATTGTTCCGGATGCCGCGCGCGGTGCGGCGGGAGAGGGTGGGGCAGCTGCTGGCCATGACGGGGCTGACCCACGCGCGGCACCGCCAGATCCGCGAATTTTCCAAGGGCATGGCGCGGCGGGTCGGGCTGGCGCTGGCCTTGCTGAACGACCCGGATCTGCTGATTCTGGACGAGCCGACGAGCGGGCTGGACCCGCAGGGGACGCGGCAGGTGAAGGACCTCATCCTGACGCTGGGGCGGCGGGGGAAGACGGTGCTGGTCACGTCGCACCTGCTGGCGGACGTGGAGGAAATCTGCGACCGGGTGGCCATTCTCTACGGGGGGAGAATACTGGCGGAGGGGCGGTTGGAGGAGCTGCTGGTGCGTCCGGGCGAAACGACGCTGACGTTCCCGACGCCGCGCGAACCGCGCGACCTGGACGACTTGGTGCGGGAAGCGGAAGCGGCGTCCGGCGGGCGGGCGGAGCTGTCGCATCCGAAGCGGGGACTGGAGGAATTTTTCCTGCAAATCGTGCGGGAAGCCACCCGCGGCGCGGATGCGGCGACCAGCGGCGCGGCGCAGGAAGAGCGTCCGCCGGCGCCGTTTTTGGCGGGGAAGTAAGGGCTTGGCGGCTCAGGGGGCGAGGAGGTGGCGGAGGATTTCGCGGACGGCGAGGAGGGCGGCGGCGGCGGTGGCGGCGTGGAGGCTGCCCATCGGGGGGCGGTGGCGTCCGCGGACGAGGAAATCGGGTTCGTCGGCGGGTGGCGCGCCGGGGGGCGGGGGGAGGGGGAGCGAGGTGGAATAGACGCAGGGGATGCCGGAGGTGACGCCGCGGCGGCGGAGCCATTTGCGGACGTGGCGGGCGAGGGGGCAGCCGGCGGTTTGGAAGAGGTCGGCGACGGCGAAGGAGGCGGGGTCGTCGCGGCGGGCGGCGCCGAGGCAGGAAATGAGGTAGGGGGGGCGGGCGGCGTGGGCCCGGGCGAGAAGTTCGACCTTGGGTCCGAGGGCGTCGATGGCGTCGACCCAGACGGCGCCGGGGTTGGCGGCGAGGAGGGGCGGGATGGTGGAGGCGTCGAGGAAGGCGGAGACGGGTTCGATGCGGGCGGCAGGGTTGATGTCGGCGAGGAAACGGGCGGCGGCGGCGGTTTTGGGCTGGCGGAGGGTGGAGCGGAAGGCGAAGGGGTGGCGGTTGAGGTTGGAGGGGCGGATTTCGTCGAAGTCGATCAGGGTGAAGCGTCCGACGCCGGTGCGGGCGAGGGATTCGGCGATGGTGGCGCCGACGGCGCCGAGTCCGGCGATGCAGACGTGGGCGGCGGCGAGGCGGTCGAGGGCGGCGGGGCCGTAGAGGAGGGCGACGCGGGAGAAGGGCATCGGGTTTTGACGGAGTCCGCGTCAGTTTTTCGCGCGCTTCGCCGGTTTCGCGCGTTTTTTGACGGAAACGGCGGCGGTTTTCGCGGGAACGGCGGATTTCTTCGCGGATTTCGACGCGGGTTTCGCCGTTTTGGCGAGCCGGGCGGCGGCGAGGCGGACGGCGGCGACGATTTTCTTGTAGCCGGTGCAGCGGCAGAGGTTGCCGGCGATGGCGGTGCGGATGGCGGCTTCGGTGGGGGAGGGGTCGCGGAGGAGGAGGGCGTAGGAGGCGACGACCATTCCGGGGATGCAGAAGCCGCACTGGACGGCGCCGGCGTCGGCGTAGGCTTTCTGGATGGCGCGGCCGAGACGGGTGCGGGAGACGCCTTCGATGGTGAGGATTTCGGCGCCGTCGCGGAGCTGGCCGAAGGGGACGAGGCAGGAGGCGACGGGGTCGCGGTCGAGGAGGACGGTGCAGGCGCCGCATTCGCCTTCGCCGCAGCCTTCCTTGGCGCCGGTGAGGTCGAGGTCGAGGCGGAGGAGGTCGAGGAGGCGGCGGCCGGGAGGGGCGGAGAGGACGGTGCGGCGGCCGTTGAGC
>Ga0310786_10002591_pt1 | contig 27376 bp, 29 predicted proteins | sample AusTroGonzalo_MG_FD_203881 | JGI IMG/M metagenome (GOLD analysis project Ga0310786, IMG submission 203881) | Bovine rumen microbial communities from tropical cattle in Woodstock, Queensland, Australia - Gonzalo_03 (v2) (version 2) | ecosystem: Host-associated > Mammals > Digestive system >...
CGCCCTTATCAGAGCCGAGTATCATGCCGCCGCCGAATACGAACAATATCGCTTTATCTCGCCGCTTCTTCTCAATGTTGATTTCAAGACAGTGATACTGTTCCTGTATCAGATGATCGGTATAGTGTGCCTTGTTGTCTGTCGGCATGATAAAATGGCGGTTCCTTTCATTCATTTTTGCCGCCTTTGCAAGGACTTCTTCCTTTGTACCGATAAGGCTGTTCCGTATCTTTGCAGCCTTCACGGCTGCTTTTGTCAGCCTGTACAGCGGACTGTTCAGCGCATCAGGTGCTGTTACCACCTTATCATGTTGATCGAATTTCATAAAATAGCCCCCTAACGTGACAGATTGATCAGTTTGTCGTGACAGTAATCGCCGTCAACCTTGTCGGAATATCGAATGAATTTTGCACTCCTGTGCAGCACGCACATACACAGGTCATTATTGCAGAATGCCTTGCAGAATTTCCGGATATGATAATGCTCAAACAGCTTGACATAGGCACAGGTATGTATCTTGTATTCCAGCTCACGGTCATTATAGTGATAGGATTCATAGAGGACTGATCCGTCCTGATCCCGCGTCTTTTTGTCCTTGTCCAGCCAGTTTCCGCAAAGACGATATCCTTTCCCGAAGAAATCAGCAAGCCTGATGATTCCCTCAACCATACGAAGCTTATCAGCCATTATATGCGTTTCCCATGCTTCTATTGCTTCGTCCAATGAGTAGCCGAGCAACAGCATGATCTGTGCAAATGTAATTCCGAAGTAGACCTTATCCGTTCCGATGGAAGGATAGTTCTTTCGATACTTCTGATACATTTCTGAATTCAAGTGTGCATTGTAACGCTGATAAAAAACGTGCTCAAGTCTTTTATAATCACTCCTGCCGAGCTTTTTCATTGCCTTAGAGAACATTTTTGCGTATTTTCTTGTTTTATCTTTCATCATTTTTTCCTCTGCGCAAATCTCATTGTCAGCAGCAAGCCGCCGAACATCCAGATATTTCCGATACTGATCCATGCGGCGGTCAGACCGTTTACAACAGCGTGATTGCCGGCGAATTTCAACAGCATCGCTGCCGCCATACCGACGGGCATTGAGAATATCCAGCACCATTTCGGATAGGGCGTCATTCTTTTGGCGAATGCATCGATCTGTGCAGCGCTCATGACAGAGAAGAATACCAGGAACAGTATCAGCGCAGGCAGAAGAAAATACAAGCCGAATTTCACTGTCAGATCATACGCAGTATCCGGCGCTTCAAGCATCATATGGTTATAGAAAAACACAGTCGAAAGGCATGGCACATGAACGCCGCAGGCTGCAAACAGCATATACCCGAACACGCCGCTGCGGAATATATGGGCGTGTTTCATACTACCGCTTGCAATCAGTCTGTATATACCAAAATAGCAAAGCCCCTCCAGTGAAATGCCGATCAGTCCGAGAAAAGCTGACCAGAACAATGTTCCATCCGATAAGACAAGATATTGTGACAGCTTCTTTTCAAGTCCTGACAGACTTTCATCATATACACCGTATCCGAGGAGCCAGTCCCCGCAGAAGGTCATACAGCCGCCGATCAGCCCGATGATAAACAGCTTGCGGATACGGGGCCAGTCAAGGGTATTGTCGATTCCGATGTTGTTGTATGTCATAGATCATTCTTCTTTCGCTTTTTATAGATGCAGACCGCAGTGAATAACCCGCCTGCAAGCGCCAATCCCGCTGCAATCTTTCTACGCCTTGCTGACGGATCACATACGGTGATCTTTGTTCCGTGATCGTAGATTCTATGAATTTCATCCCATGACGGCATCGCATTCCGCAGCTTATCCCATTCCGGCATTCTTTGTTCGGGCTGCGCCTGCCGCAGCATTTCAAACGCTGTATCGAGCCATTCCATTTCCGTGACTGCATTCCGGCAATGGTCGGTCGCAGCCAGCTCACCGAGCTTTGTTTTGCTCATGATATACATGATTGCTGTCAGAACAGCCAGTTTCGGCTTGCTTCTGAAATAATCCGCATCACCCTTCGGACGGATCTCAATTCCGCAGGCAGCAATCAGGTCGTATGCTTCTTCTGCGGCTTTCATCATAGATGCAATGTCTTTTCCGTTCGCTTTCCGCAGATCACAACCATAATGATAGCTGAGATAAACGATCGGCAGGATGAACACAGCGTGACAGTGCAGCCAGCCTTCCATATCATCTTCAAAGGTCAGCCGATAGCCGGTATCTCCGAATGCTTCAAGCAGTGTTTGCTGTTCATTTGCAGTCAATGCACGATGTAATCCGCCGATTGTCATAGAGCCGGCGCCGACGTGAAGGCAATTTACGCTTCCGGCACTGCGGACACCTGCCGTTCCCTGAAAGCCGAACAAAACGGTTTTGGGTGTGTCAGACAGTGCAAGTATTTCACCCTCCATATCAGCAGCTTCGGGATTGTTGCCGACCAGAATCACAACAGATGCATTAACTTCCGCTAACTCTAAGAGAACATTTCTCTGCTGACAGCCCTGCATGACCGAGAATACAAGGTCAAAGTAGTCATCGGGCAATTCTTTTGCAACGTTGGGATGATCGACAGTATCCTTATGCTGTAGCTGATGATGAATACGCAGCCCGTTTTTCTGCAATACATCGCCCCATGCGCCTTTGGAAACGACCGTTACATCATTGCCTGCTCTGCAAAGCGTATGAACCAAAAGTGAACCGATCACGCCGCAGCCGTAAACCAGTATTTTCATAATAAATCATCCTTTCCGGTAGCAAGTCCAATCACCGCTGCCAATTTATCATTGTTGAAACCAGCACCGCAAGTCCTGCAACGATCAGCGCGCCGACTACCCAAATCAGGGCAAGGAAGGAACGCTTTTTCACTACCTGCGCCCATGTCTGCACGAAAGGAATATCCTCCGTACCTTTCAGAATCCAGAATTTGCTGTGTCCTACCCACAGCTTGTCAATCACAACACCATCATAGATATTCATGACCTCCAGAAACAGAAGTGCCTGTAAATAGGCATTCTTGAAATCAGTGACACGATTCCACACGGCAATGATAAGAACCAGTGCAGACAGCATTACGATATAGAACAGCGTCATAAAGCGTTTGCACTGCTTTTTCACAGTCTCCCTGTCAGTCAGGCCGATCTCATATGCCCGTTCCTGCACCGCTTTCGGATAGAAATACAGTCCGTTTATCGCTCCGCCTCTGACAGAATATCTGACCATTGCTGTGAATAACAGGCAGTATAAGCATAATTGCAGAAAAATCATAAATCTTCATCCTGTCAGAGATTATTTTTGCATCAGCATCACGATCAAACCGACAATTGCAGCCGGAATCAGAGCAAACACCAATCCCGGAAACAGCATCCCTTTCAGATGAAACCATTTCTGATGATACGCTTTGTCCATGTGTTCCGTTCCTTCAAGCCGAAACCGCTTCATATTGGCGAAAAGCACCCAGTCAATAAAGAATGTATCATAAGCTCCGATCCACGCCATCATGCCGAATGCAAACAGAAAGCCTTGTGTAAAAGACTTTGCTCCGGCAAGCAGCGCCATGATAACAAGTATCACAGCAAAACAAAGAAGTGCGATTGACTTTGTAACGAACACTCTTTTTGAGAGCGGCGCAGTCGGTATCCGTTCATGCGTTTTGAAGTATTCCTCTTGTATATCGGGCGGATAGTTTTCGACCTGCACAGTATTATTTCCGCCTGTGGTTTTGAAGCACATGATCGTGAACAGTACGGAAAATACAGCCATTTCAACGAGAATAACAGGGATACTCATATCAGTTCACACCTTCCTTGCTGTACATCAGATCATATATCATACAGCCTGCCGCCGTTCGTGTCTGAACGAGCTTCATGCCGAGATGCACATAACGGTCGCATTTTCCCTTTGCATCGGTATCCAGTATGCAGGGGCAGCCATTCTTTTCAGCCATTTTATAGGCAAACTCCATGAGCTTGCGCATATAGCCCTGCCCCTGATACTTCTCTGTCACAATCAGCATTTCAACCTTAACGTAAGGCTTTTTCTGCTTTTTCATCTGTATTTCAAGCGGCTTTTTATCGCAGCCACTGTTTGCCTGTTTCAAAAATGAAAACAGCTTCCCCCAGCCTCCAAGTGCATTTTTCATACGCCGTGCCATTTTGACGATACTACGAAAATTCGGGTGATTTCCTTTGGTATCGGTGATAAGGATATATCCTTCACCATTATCGGTGCTGTAGAATGTTCCGCTTTCGATGCCGGCAATGACAAAGGATTTCATATACTCCGTCATCGCCTGCTTTGATGGGAAGAACTGCTTCAATCCGCCTTCTCCATCTTCATAGGGATAATCCCAGAACGATGCACCGATGAGTGCAGATATTTCATCTATTTTTGCATTGGATAAAGAACGTATCTTTTTCATAGCTGCTCCTTTCAATTTTAATATTATTTCGGATTTTTCACCTTATCTCCCACATACCAGTAATCGCATATCTTTCCGCCGCCTGCAAGCGTATTCTCACGGTGCAGCTTTGCGTGCATCAAACCGGCGGTCAAAAAATCCATATCACACATCACGGGAAGTACATCAAGCAGTCCCTCACGCCTTGCAAAGTTGTTCAGCGGACACTGCGTAAAATGATAGTAATATCCGTCACGATGCTTGTTTTCATCAAAATTGAAGTCCCACGAAACTTTCATGTACTTTGGGTGCTTTTCGAGCCATTCAGCGTTTTTCAGCATCATTTTGCGAATTGCCCGGATACCACTCGGTTTATTGGCATTTACGAATATTCCAATCAATCTCAGCGGTTTCCATTCCATAGCTTCATGTGCGATCATTCTCAGAGCCTTGATCGTGATTTTTCCGTTTGCAGCCTTATATGCTGCGAGAAACACAAAACTCATATAGATATTTGAAGCCATTGGATTATCTGCGCCGATATCGTCCACACGTTCAAGCATTGCCCGATACTCCGATTTAGCTTTTATCATCGTCTTTTCTGTAAACGCCTTTCCGTAATGCTTTTTCAACGACTTTTTGACAAGCGGTGCAAGAATGTTCCAGTATTTGCAAGTATACTTCAGCATACTTTATCACCTCATGAATCGAATAGTAGTTAGCAAATGCAAACTTATATTTCTATTATAGCATACGCTAACTGTTTTTTCAAGATTTTTCCACACGAAAAGCCGTCCAAGAATGAACGGCTTTCTAAAACTATTTCTGTATTGTTTTTTCCTCTTTGAGCGTCTTGACACCGAACACAAAATATATTATATGGCATACCCACACCACGCCGATGATGATACAAGGTATCCATATTCCTTTCCGTGCCATCATGAATACGCCAAAGCCCATCAGAAGTGTTACTGTAGTCAGTATGCTGATCTTTGTTTTCATCAGCATACCCTTCTTCTCAACAAAAGATTTCAGGTGCTTCTTATACAGCTCCGTTCCGATGAACCAGTCGTGGAGCTTCTGTGAACTTTGACTGAAGCAGAATACTGTTGCCATATAGAAGGGGACGGTAGGGAGTATCGGAAGGAAAATACCGACAGTGCCGAGTCCGAGACAGATGCAGCCGAGTATCAGAAATATCAGTCTTTTAATTGCCATCGCTTTCCTCCAATCGTTTTTTCTCACGTTTCGTGGCTATAACGTGACGTATCGCCGTCACAGGTCTGTAGAAGATCATCTTCGGTCCGCTGAATCGCATGACCTCTTTGATCTTTTCACGCATTTCGGGCTTGTAGCAATGCACTCTGCAATTTGAGCAGAAGGTCTTATTTTCCATGAAAGGACACTTATCTGACCTCTGCCTTGCATAGTTTTCAAGCTCCGCACACTGCTGACATAAGGATCTGCCGCCGTGTTTTTTGCGGCAGTATATCCTTATCATCAGCGATACAAGCTCTTTTTCACGTTCACGCTTTGTCTGAACATTCATCAGCTCACACGTCCGTTTTCTACGGAATGTGTCACGTCAGCGATACGCATGGTAGAGGCTCTGTGCGACACCAGAACAACGGTCTTTCCGGCAGATTCCTCTTTCAGCGAACGGAGGATAACAGCTTCATTCAGGCTGTCAAGGTTGCTTGTAGGCTCGTCAAGGAGCATGAACGGTGCATCATGGAGGAAGGCTCTTGCAAGACCGATACGCTGTCTTTCACCGCCGGAAAGCGTTTCGCCAAGCTCACCGACTTGCGTATCATAGCCGTTCGGCAATGTCATGATAAAGTCATGGATGGAGGCTTTCTTGCAGGCAGAAATTACTTCTTCATCGGTCGCACTGAGCTTGCCGATTCGGATATTGTTTGCGATCGTGTCCTTGAAAAGCTGCGTATCCTGCGTCATGTAGCTTTCAATATCACGCAGATTTGCGGTGTTGATGTTCTCGATGTTTGTGCCTGAGATATTCACAGTACCGTTCGTCGTTTTCCAGAAACGCATGAGCAGTTTCAACAGAGTGGACTTACCGCTGCCCGATTTACCGATCACGCCGACGATCTTGTTTTCAGGGAATTTCATGGAGAAATCCTTCAGCACAACATCACCGCCGTAGCTGAATGTGACATTCTCACAGTCCGCACCGCTGAACGAAATATTCTGCTTTCCGGTGATTTCCTCAGTTTCGGGTGTTTCCTCGATAATGTCCAGAACTCGACCGCCCGAAGCGATAGTGCTTTGGAGTGTTGTTCCCAGATTTGCAAGCGCTGACACCGGTCCGTAGCTTGACATCAGAGCGATCAGCGGAATGATAAATCCCGAAAAATCGGTGATGTCCTTGCTGTAAAGGTGAGCTGAAAGCAGGAGCATTGCAATGTCAAACACGAGAATAAAAGTGTTCGCCAGCGCAAGGTTGAAGCCCGTCAGCTTATTCAGCTTGCCCTGATTTTCGGTAAGCTGCTGCGTTTTGCGGTTCATACCGTCCATACGCTGCATACCGTTTCCGTACTGCACTGTTTCGTCCAGTCCACGGATATTTTCGAGAACGTAAGCCGCTAACTCGCCGGACTGCGCTCTGATCTCATCGCCTGTATTTCCGCTTCGCTTGGAGATGATAAGCGGCAGTATAACGCCCACGCTGACAAATGCGCAGAGAGCTAAAAGTCCAAGCGACCAGTGATAGCTGCCGATGAAGATCACCATGACAAGCTCCACCAGAAACGCAATGCAGATCGGTGAAATGGTGTGGGCATAGAACACTTCAAGCAGCTCAACGTCCGATGTGATAAGGCTTATGAGGTCGCCCTTGTCACGTCCCTCCAGCTTCGCAGGACACAGCTTTCGGAGCGCCTGAAATACCTTGTCACGGATAATTGCAAGGAGCGTGAAGGCGATGTAGTGATTGGTGCGCTGTTCTGTGTAGCGGAGGACTGCCCTGAGAAGTGCAAACAGCACAAGGCATACCCATATTGCCGTAATGCCGATCGGTGTGTCGTTTCCGAGTCCGTGAAGCACCGCAAAGCTGCCTAAGATCGGGATAAACTGCACTGCCAGATAGCCGAGTGTTCCCGTCAGAACGGCAAGGCACATGAAGCCTGTCAGCGGCTTTACCAGTCCGAGCATTTTCAGAAGTGTGCTCAGCTTTGAATGTTTTTTCATGCCTTCGCCCCCTTTCCGTAGTTTTCAAGCTCTGCCTGTGTTCGCCAGAGTTTTGCGTATGTACCGCCATTTTTCAGCAGTTCCTCATGTGTGCCGCTTTCAGTGATATTTCCACTTTCAAGGCAGTAGATATTGTCTGCGTCAGCCACATTTGCAAGGCGGTGGCTTATCATGATGATGGTCTTGTTTTTCGCAAGTTTACGAATTTCGGAGAGGATTACTTCCTCGCTCTCAACGTCAATATTGCTCGTTGCCTCATCGAAAATGTAAACGGGAGAATCGTGCAGGATCGCCCTCGCAAGGGCAAGTCTCTGCCTCTGACCGCCTGAGAGATTTCCTGCGTTTTCAAGCAGAACGGTGTCCAGACCTTTTTCCGATTTCAGGAATGCAGAGAGGTTGCAGCGGTTGAGCACTTCCCACAAAACGCTGTCCTCAGCCGCAAAGCACGGTACGCCCAGAAGCAGGTTTTCCCGTACCGTACCCTTGAAAAAGTAAGGCGCATGGCTGATGTAGGTGAAATTCTCCATCAGATCATCTTCTGCGATCTCGCTCATATCCCTGCCGTTCAAAGTGAGCGTACCGGCAGTGGGCGTATTTCTCTCCATAAGCAGTGAAGCCACAGTGGACTTACCGCAGCCGCTTTCACCGACAATACCAACAAAGGATTTTTCGGGAATTTTCATGCTGATACCGTGGAGAATTTCACGGCTCTCATCATAAGAAAAATGCACGTCATTCAGCGATATTTCGCCGATTTCTTCAATAATTCCGATACGGTCGGCAGGCTCGTCCAGCTTCAGGAATTTGAAAATCTTGTCGCTTGCTGCCATACCGTTCATGGCAACATGGAAATAGCTGCCGAGTCTTCTCATGGGCAGGAAAAATTCAGCCGACAGCAGTATCATGAAAATGCAGTTTGCAAGTGCAAGATTGCCCTTGACAAAGGCTCTGGTTGCCATTAAAATGCCAAGCGCTGCACCGCCGTATGCAAAGAAGTCCATGATGATAATGGAGTTTAATTGCATGGTGAGGACTTTCATCGTCACGAAGCGGAAATGCTCGGATTCCTCGTTCATCTGCTCGTTCTTGAACTCGTCTGCCTGATAGGTTTTCAGCGTGGTCATACCTTGCAAGTTTTCGAGGAATGTTGAGCCGAGCTGTGCGTACTGTCCCCAATATTTCGAGAGCAGCTTTTTGGCTATTTTCTGCACCATCATGATCGCACCGGGGATAAGCGGTACACAGACCAGAAGTACAGTTGCAGTTGCCCAGCTTCCGCCGAATCCGAACAGGAAAAACAGCGTGATCGGGGCGATAAATGCGTAGAAAAACTGCGGAACGTAAAGTCCGAAATAGCTTTCAAGCTGGTCAACACCCTCAACAGACTCCTGCACAAGCTCCGCAGTCGTGACCTGTTCACGGTACTTGCTGCCGAGTTTGAGCAGCTTACCGTATATCAGCTCACGGAGCTTCTGCTTGACGGTTTTTGACGCAAGATAGCTCATTCTCGTTGCTCCCTGCGCTGTAAAGAAGCGTATGACAAGTGTTGCCAGAATTACGATGATTGGCAAAGTCAGGTCGCTCATCGTCCATTCTTTGTAATATAGCTTGCTGATCGTTTTTGCGACTGTGATTATCATAACGGTATTCAGCGCAAGCTCCAGCCATTGCAGGATAATATTGCCCACAATGTATTTTTTGCTTTCGGGACATAGCTGTGTCAGTCGTTTATCAAACATCGCCGTCCTCCGATCTTCCGTGACATTTATGCGGACTTTCGGGCATCGGTGAGCCTGTGAGCAGTGATTTTATCACCCTTCTATGTATGATAATAAATAATGTCAGACATGATGAAATCAGAATCAATATCGCCTTGTTACTTTTCATAATCCCTCCTGTTAAAATAAAAGGGGCATATAACAGCCCCTTTACGTCTTTGGATCTGTAAAATTGTGTGCATTCAGCACAGCACTCATATAATTTTGAAAAAATGTTTGCAGAGCCTGGAAGCTCTCCTCAGACAGACTGTGTTCAAGACGACAGGCATCTTCCTTCGCTGTATTCATATCAACATGAAGAAATCTCAGCATATCCATGAAAAAATCATATTTTTCGGTAACTGCTTTTGCAAGTGATATGCCCTCATCTGTCAGTCTTATACTGCTGTCATAATTAGTTTTGATAAGTCCTGATTTTTCAAGATCTTTTATAGCTATACTGACTGTCGGACGTGAAACATTCAGTTCATCAGCGATCTCAACACCTCTTACATCGCCGTGCATCCGCTGCAGTCTGTATATTACTTTCAGATAGTTTTCTGTTTTTTCCTTTCCAAGCATACATATCCCGTCCTTTACTTCTCAACGGGCAGTATAAACGGTTTTCCGTTCAGATCAGATATCTGAAGATCAATACCATATACCTCCTTTATAAGTTCTGATGTAATGATCTTCTTCGGCTCTCCCTGAGCGCAAATCTTTCCATCCTTCATTGCAATTATCTCATCACTGTAATACAGTGACTGATTTATATCGTGAAGCACCATTACTACGGTCATTCCGTACTGCTCGTTCAGTGTTCTGACAAGAGCAAGTATCTGAAGCTGATAGCGGATATCGAGATATGTTGTAGGCTCATCAAGAAACAGTATTTTTGTATCCTGTGCAAGAGCCATTGCTATCCATACTCTCTGACGCTGACCGCCTGACAGCTTGGATACAGGCTTGTCCTTGTGCTTTACCACGTTCGTTATTTCCATTGAACGCTGTATTATTTCTTCATCCTTTTTCGCATCGGAGGAAATGCCGAAGCTCTGGTGCGGAGTTCTGCCGTAGCCGACCAGTTTTTCCACTGTTATATCATCGGGAGCAGTGTTATACTGATGAACTATCGCTGCCTTCTGAGCAAATTCCTTCAGCCTCATTCCGGATATTTCGGTACCATTCAGCTTAATGCTTCCGCTCTGCGGTTTCAGATTTTTTGTCATCAGATTGAAAAGTGTGGATTTACCGCATCCATTTGCTCCGATAAGAGTTGTGACCTTACCTTCTTTTATCTTTACAGATAATCCTTTTATTACCTGATTTGAGCCGTATGCAAAATCAAGGTCTTTTACTTCAAATACATCAGCCATGTTTCTTGTCAGACCTCCTTAACAGGAATACAAAGAACGGTCCGCCAATTACGGACATGATGACCGTTGCGTTGATCTCATAGGGATAGCAGATCGTTCTGCCGACCGTATCTGCCAGCAGAAAGGTAAATGCTCCGAGTATCATCGTGTAGGGCATCAGCACCTTGTGATTGCTGCCGACCAGAAGTCTTGCGATATGGGGAACGATCAGTCCGAGAAAGCTGATCGGACCGATAACTGCTGTTGAGATGGACGCAAGCAGACAGGCAATAAATGAGATTATAAGTCTGATCGCTGTCACATTGATGCCGAGTGACCGAACTGTTTTATCCTCCAGACTGAGGAGGTTGCAGTATCTCGTTACAAACAGTGAGAGCAGCAGTCCAACCACTGCATAGCAGACCAGAAGTCTGAAATCGTCCCATGTTTTCTGCGTGATATTGGCATTGACAATGCTTGCCACACCGCTGTATGTCGAGCCTGTGCCGGAATTGAATGCGCTCATCAGTCCTGTAAACATTGTATTTATTGCAACACCTACAAGTATAAGTCTCAAAGGGCTGAGTCCTGATTTCCATGAAAGCATATATACCAACGCACAGGCTGTACATCCGCCTATGCAAGCAAAAAGCGGTGTAAAATTATACATAAGAGGGAAAAATGCTGTTACAAGAACGGCTGCAAAGCTCGCTCCTGAGCTGACACCGATGATACCGGGATCAGCCAGTGGATTCTTCATAACTGCTTGTAAGAGTACACCGGATACAGCCATTGCTGCACCGCCGAGCATTGCGATAAATATCCTCGGAAAACGAAGGTCATAAATAGTGGCTATCTTCTGATCATACTTAACAAACAAGCCATTATACAATTCTGTCACCGAGACCTTGATACTTCCCGTTCTTACTGCGATCACAAAAAGTACAAGCAGCATTACTGCTGTAATGATATATGTAAATACTACTTTTGTCGTGCGCTGCAAGCTTATTCCTCCCCATATAATATAGGCTGGAGGACATCGAGCGCTTCCGGATAATCGAAGTTCGCACTCATACTGAACAGCTTACTGTCAAGATAATAGACATTATCTTCCTCAACCGCTCTGAAATGCTGCCAAATATCGTTATTCTTGAAATCGTCTTTCAGGTATTTATATGCCACCTCATCAAGTCCGCCGTGAGCGGTACAAACAATAACATCGGGATCCTTTTTTATTATGTCCTCGGTGTTGGCAACAATATAGTCCTTATCCTCGCCCTCATATACATTCTTACCGCCTGCCAGCCTTACAAGAGAGCCTGTATAGCTGTTTTCTGTTGCCACACTGAATGAACCCGGAAATCCCATAAGGACAAGTACTTTCGGCTGTTCCTTGCCTTCATTTTTCTTATGGTATTCATCTATAAATTCATTGTATTCATCTATCATAGCCTTGGCCTGTTTTTCTCTGTCAAACATCTTTCCAAGTTCATCTATACTCTGATACATTCCTTCGACGCTTTCAAGATTCACAAATATGGATTTTACCCCTATTGCGGAATATTTCGGCTGCAAGTCGTTTTTCAGACTTGCCGGACCGAGTATCCAGTCTGCATCAAGTGTTGCTATTTTCTCGGTATCAGGCGACATTGCAATACCAATACGCTCTACATCGTCATACCTCTCTGGGATCGTGCTGAGACTTGTGTCACTGACGCCAACGAGGTCAAGGTCGAGTCTGTCCATAATATCCGCTGTTGCCGGCGAAGTCGCTACAAGTCTGACATTTTCAGAAGTATTTACTTCCTTTGCACTGTCCGGGTGCTGATCCACACAGCCTGACATCGCTCCCGAAATAACTAAAGAAAGTCCGAGAGCTGCTATTTTTCTTATTTTCATTTGCTGCCCTTCTTTCTCTTTGAACGAATAACTGCATAAACTATTCCAACTATCGCCAGCGTACCGCAGCAGCCGCCGAGTACTCCCAATACTATGCCGTTATTACTCTTATCTTTATCAGCACCTTCTGCTGAACCGCTCAGAATATCACTTAACTCCATTTTATTGCCTCGCTCGTCATAAATCATAAGTCCGAGGCCGTCGTTATCGGAATTTCCTCCCACAGAAGGCATATATCCTTCTTCATCAGCAGATACGGTATAAGATTCAGAAGTAGTTGTGGTCTTATTTTCAGTTTTCGATACAGCAGTAGTTGTAGTCGTTTTTGCTGTAGTAGTTGTAGTTGTTGTTACTTCATCTGATGCTGCTGTTGTAGCTTCTGAGCCTCCTTCGGACGTTTTTTCGGCAGGGGAGGTTACCTCAACAGAGGTAACGAAATCAGCACTTCCTGGCTGTAAATCGGAGAATCCGATATAGTAGACGACATCACGTCTCATGGGAGCAACATAGAATGTCGCTCTCAGGTAGCTGTTTTCACTGGGAATCTGCATACGGAAATCTGTTGTATTATCATCGAGATTTTCCTGCATGATGTCATAATCCACATCATTGAACGGGGCATTTCCGTCAGCCTGCACCTTGAACGATACATTTTCGATGTTATCCATAAGGGAAAGGCGGACTGTTGCATAGGTGTTTCCGTTTGGATCGACCTCGATCAGAGCTGTCGTATATGTAGCACTGTCAGTCATTGGCTGACCGATACCTTCAGACTCGATGCCGCCTCTGTCCTCGACTACGCCTGTGACGGGGTGAACGTAGTAGGGTGTGCATTTTGCGGTATAGATACCGTTATCAAGGGCTTTTGCACTGAAATCACCTGAAATGACAAGTATGCCGCTGCATAGCAAGCCCATTACTGTACTGATCAGTTTCTTCATCACTTACGCTTCCTCCTTGATGTAAAAGCTGCCGCTGCTGCGACTGTCAGTCCTGCTGCAACTGTTCCGACACCTGCATCTCCGGTCTGAGGGCTGCTTGTCTTGGAAGAATTTCCGCTGTTTTTATTGCTTGTAGTCCCGTCAGGCTTGGAGCCTATAGCAAAAGTACCTGTTTCCTTTACTGAGAATGCGAACATTCCGTTCTCAGCAGTGCCGTTGATCTTTGTCTTTTTGCCGTCTGCGATACGGTATACAAGCGGATCTGTTACATTGATTGGAATTGGCAGTGATATCTGCATCTTTCCGTTCAGGTCAGATGATACCGAAACGCTGTATACCTTGAAATTGGAAAGATTTGATTTGGCGGTATCAAAATCTGCGCCGCTTGTAACTGCGGAAACTGTTGCAGAAGCATCGTTCGGCAGAACGCCCTGATCTGCGTGGAGCTTTACGCCTGTTGCATAATCAGTATAGTCGAATGCTTTGGACTGTTCCTCCTGTTCCTCGATCTGGAAGGGTTCTTCTGTTTTCGTAAGAGTAGACCAGTCCAGCTTCATGAGAACGCTCTGTGTTCCCGTACCGTCTGCGATCGCCTCCATGATCGGTACGAAAACCTGAAGCGGTACAAATTCATCGTTTGCCTTTTCAACGAGGGGGAAACGGACGAGCTGCGGATACAGATTATTCGCATCGTTGTACTGATCTACAACATCGTATCTCGATACGACTTCTGCCTTGGTTACATCTCCCATCGGTTTTCCGAACTGGTTGTATGTATATCCTTTGTTATAGTAGTACAGGTCTTTGAGGTATCCGAACTGGTTATACATAGCAAGTCCCTTGAACTGCATTGTCACAAAATACTCGCCGTCCTTTACTTCAAGCTGTACTGTGTGGTTGATGCCGTTGTTGGACATGGAATATCCGCTGCGGTCAGCCTTTATCATTTCAGCTTGCAGCTCATACTTTCCGTCAGAAAGGTTGTCCTTATCAAAGGCAGAAGGTGCAGCAGGCTCTGTTGTCGTGGCAGTAGTTGTTGTTGTTTCTGTCGTTGTCGTTTCAGCAGTTGTTGTAGTGGTCTGTGAAGTTTCAGTTGTAGTCTGTGCTGGCTCAGTTGTTGTCTGAGATTCGCCTGCAATTTGTTTCAGGCTGTCCCAATCAATGTCAATGACAGCGAACTTTGTACCGCCGCCTTCCATAATGCTCTCCATGACAGGCACATAGACCTGAACGAGAATCTCATCTTCCTTCTCGCTGAAATTCAGCGGAATACCGAGCTTTTTTGCATACCACTTGCCTTCAACGTTTGCATCGACATACTCGCTTGCGGGATCGTTGAAGCTATCATACACATCTGTATACTCCTCAAGGATCTCAGCATCGACTGTTTCGATCTCTGTGGGAAAATGATACTTGTTTTCCTTAACGATCTCCGTTACCTTCTTCATCCAGCCGAGATAGCCTTCCTTATTCAGATAGGTCATTGATACCATGTCGATCTGGAGCTGTGCAGTGCCGTCAGGAGCAACAACAATGTGTGCTTCAGGCATCATAGAAGCATTGCCCATCGAAACTTCTTCGCTGTGAAACTGCATGAGCTTGATATTGACCGTATATTCGCTTGCACTTTCCTCTGCGGCAGCAACGATCGCAGTTCTGCCTGTCCTGCAATCATTCTGCGGAAGTCCGGTCATTCCTGCTGTTACAAGCAGGGCTGCTAATGCGATCACTGTGGTTTTCCATACATTTTTCATATTATATACCTCACTTTGGTTTTTTTATTGTATTTGCAATGACTTATGAATGATCTACTCTCTGCCGTATTTTTTCTTATTCCGGTGGTGTATCACTCTTAATTCTTCTATGATTTGTTTCCGTCGGACTGTTACCATTCTGAGCAGACGATAGAAGAAAAACGGAACGATCAGGAATGGATACTTTGCTGTGGACTGATAGTAATTACGCCACCATTCCATAGAAGGGAAAAATCTTCGGAACAGGTATGTACTTTTGTTTTTTGCATTCAGACGGTCAGCCTGAGCATCTATCCAATTGTCGATGTTTCCGTATGTACCGGAACCAAGCATATACCGCAGCATTTTCTTTTCTTCTGCATTCAGAGCGATCTGAGGTGCAAAGTATTTCATTGCAGTGCTATGGATCTGCTTCTCAAAATTATCCATAGACAGCTTCGAAAGTTCAGCATGGATATACGTCCAATCCATAGAGGTCTCCTTTTCTTTCAGATAGATGTAATAGTCTGTCAGTGTTCGGAAACCGGTACCGCCGCCGCTGTAATGTTTGAAAGCATGGGCGGTCATATAGATATAGAAATCCTCGTCTGTAAATCTATACTCATATTTCTCAGGTGATGAGCGTACAAGTTTATTTTTCACATCTGTGAAATATCCTGTTTTATCCTGACCGGGTGTAAATAGATTCAGGTGCATCTCAAAGTTATAGACCGGCTCTTTTGTCCATTCATCGCAGTGTGCGCCGTTATCACTTTTGAGATAATAACCTCTGTTTTTCATAAAATGCGTCACATCTTTACGGCGTGAAGCATCAAACAGAATATCATTATCCGACATCTGCCGCATTCCTGCTCTTGGGTAGAAGTCTTTCAGAATCGAGCCTTTCAGCGGCATATACCAGATGTGTTCTTGTTCGAGAAATGCCGTGATCTGCGCTCTTTCCGCATCAAGAAGCATATTCTTGCGAATAGACTTCGCCCTTGCTTCTGCCCATTTTGCATCAGGCGTGATCCCGTTATATTCCAGAGCCATACACACCATTGCGGTCAGGCAATGGTATTCACATACACTGAACAGCTTATCCAGATCAAGCTGTTCCAGATAATCAGGCTTCAATTTCTTTTCAAGCAGAACAGAACGGCAAAGCCGTGCCATATCCAAGCCGACTTTTATCCCTTCATTCGTCATTGTATCCCTCCGTTTTCAAACCTTATCACCCTGTCACAGATCTCCAATGCTTTTGGTCTGTGCGTGATAATAACGACAGTTTTATCTGTCATTTTCCGTATATTTTCAAGCAGTCTCTTTTCGGTGTTTTCGTCAAGAGAGCTTGTCGCTTCATCAAGCAGTAAGATCGGGTTATCCGAGAATATAGCCCTTGCGATTGCAATACGCTGCATCTGTCCCTCTGAAAGACCTGTACCACGCTCACCGAGAACAGTGTCAACACCGCTCTCCAATTCCTGCACAAAAATATCTGCACAGGAGATATGCAATGCCCGGTTGATTCCGTCTGTGTCGTGCATACGCTCTGTATCACCGAACGCAATGACTTCTCTGATCGTTCCCGACATGAGCTGATTGCCCTGCGGCACATAGGCAAACAGCCTGTGCCACTGACTTGTCAGCGGAATTGCTGAGTCGTCTGCTTTTTTCAGCATCATCTCTCCGCTGTCTGCGTGATACAGACACATCATCAGCTTCAGTACCGTTGATTTACCGCATCCGGAATATCCTGAAAAGGCGATATACTGACCTTTCTGAATATCCAGATACAAGTCATGCAATACGCTCTCACGGTCATTGCTTTTGTATCTGAAACAAATATTATTCAAGGAGATCCCTGCGAAATCAGTATCATAAAAATGCTGTATTTCATCTTTTGACTTTGGCTCTGCGGTGCAGTCATCTGCAAATTGTTCAGCTTCACGCAAACGCTCCGCACTTGCGGTCATTGCATAGAATTTTGGCAGATAACCCGTGATATTAGCGAAAGGGGATTGTATCTGCGATATAAGCTGTAATACTGCTGTCAGAGTACCATAGCTGACTGTTCCGCCTATGATGCCCAAACCGCAATAGCCAAGTCCGAGCAGATACATTCCGTTCATTGCCGCCGAAAAGCCGATATTGCACACATTTGAAAAATGATTCCGCTTTAATCTTGCTTTACGGTGATCTGCCATTTTTTCATTTGCCTGAACTACACTTTGCTTTTCAGCCGAAAAGGTTCGGACTATCATCAGACTTCCAAGCCGTTCCTGCAAAAACACACGCAGACTGCCGTCATTCTCCTGAATGGCTTTGTGCAGACGTTTCAGCACTCTGCGGAATGCGTAGGTCAGTACGATCAGAGCTGCACCGCCGGGGATAAGAACATACAGAAATTTCGGCTCAATGATAAGCAGCATGACAAGTGCGCCGATCATTTTCACAGCCATACCGAGAATACCGGGCAGTATTTCGATCATTCCGTTTGCCGTGACCTGCGTATCCGAGGTCAGACGGTTGAGCCATTCACCTGAATGTGTGTCCGTGACAGAGGCATAGTCCTTTTTCAGAAGCACCTCAAAAAGTCTGGACTTATAGATGTTTTCTACCGCAGACCGGGAGGATTCTTCCAGCCAGCGTACAACAGCACGTAGTAAGATCTGTGCGGCAACAAGTCCGATCACAAGCCAAAGATTCAACCAGAAACCGGCTTTGTTCCTCATAGCGGCACTGTCTATGGTATTACGCAGGAGCATTGCATACAGGACACTGCTGCCGCCTAATATGCCTTGCAGTATCGCAAGCAATATAATGTGCAGCTTATATTTGCCTGTTACAGAGGATAGCCATTTCAGTATACTATTTTGCATGGATCATCCTCTTTGCCCGCAGCTTTACTTTTTTGCAGAAAATGCGTAAATTGGCGGTTTTGCACCAGAATCGCACATATTTCTGATACTGCTTATCTGTTACACGGTATTCCTTCCCATTATGGGTAAACTCAGTCATGATACCGATAATGTCGCTGTCCTTTACATACTCTTTATTGATGCAGTTATCGCCAAGCACGACATAATCATGTTCTCTTACAGCAATAACTCGGTGCAGGACATAGCTGTCCGGCGGTCGGCGATAAAGTATCACATCATACTTTCTGCACCGCTGAGTTGTTTTCTTTTTTACAGTAAAGGAATCACGTCCTTGTTTGAGCATAGGAAGCATACTGGTTCCTGTGTTCCGATAAGTCAGTGTACCATAAAGCTCTAAAAATGCTTCGTAGGTCATTGTATTACCCAATGATTGCACCGACACTTCTCAGAGTTTCAATGATCTTATGAACATCTGCTTTCAGAGTTGCTTCCGGAACATCGTACTTCTTCTGCATCGCTGCCACGATCTTTTCCTCTGTAGTATCTGTTTTCAGCATTTCGATGATCTCCGCAGCAGTCTTATTGCTGCGGAGCAGTCCGCTGAACTTCGCAGAAGTATCGACCATCATCTGCTGGTCGCCGTCCATGTGGGTAATAAATTCTTTTTTCAGTTTCATTTTGATTCCTCCGTGTTCATTCCCTCATAGGCGATGATCGCCGCATCGGGATCCATATTACAATCTAAATGGTATATTTTCAGATGCTCACACATTTTATCCAAAAGCGTGAACACTGCCTGCATTTTTGCTCCATTCATCGGTCTGTGTGTCTGCTGTAAGAGCATAGGGTATGCTTCTGATTTCGTCACTTGCCTGATCTGGTTTTCTTCTCCCCGATACAGCATACAGATCGCTTTCAGCGGAGCAGAAGTATTGGTACTGATACGGTGCTTTCCGTCATATGGAGTGCCATAGACAGTCACACCGCTGTCAGTAATTTTCAATAGTGGCTTATCATCATTTATCATGACAGCACGTTCACCGAAATGCTCACGCCAAAGACGAGTATGAGTAGATTTTCCTGTGCCAGATTTTGCTGTGAACAGATAAGCAACGCCGTCTACAGCAATGACAGAGCCATGAAACAGCAGAATGCCCTTATCAATGAGCCGTTCACATAAATGACGATAGACCGATAGTGTTTCAAGGTAGGAATCCGGGAAATCCCTGATCGGATGTCCTTCCTTCACATCGGTCTGTGCCGAACGCTGCCGTTCATAATCAATATCTGCTATATCCGTTTTAATTGTAAATTCAATAGGTTCTTCGCTGACGTAATCTTTGCACAGCTCATGTACTTCTTCAAACAAAGAGTCTATTGCGAAGACTGTATCAGCGATTTTATATGACTGTATTTTCATTCGGACTCCTTAATTTGCAGGAACAAACGGCAGCTCGATCACTTTCTCCGTCACGATCGGTGCCGGTTCTTCCTCTGTAGGAGTTTCAGTCACCACAGGTGTATCATTTTCCGCTTTGGATTCATGCTCTGCCGGCATGAGATCTTCCTTATCCGGCACAGCAATTTCTTCTTCCCCAATGATCTGCTCCGGGGAAGTGATCTCATTTTCGCTTGTGCTGCTTTCATTTTTCGTATCCGCAGTATCAGAGTGTTTCTGTTCATCGGATGCTTGATCAGCGGAAGCCCGTTCCGTATCTTTTTCAGAAGCTGAAACGGTCGTTTGTGTAGTTTCAAGGCTCGACTTTTTGGTTGTTCCCACTGTTGTTGAAGCAGTAGTAGTATCCGTTTCCGATCCTGCAACTGCTGAATTATCTGTATTACTTACGCCGCTGTTTTGCCCTGTGCATCCTGTCAGAAGCATCGCACTGCAAAGCAAGGCAGCAAACACGATCATTTTTTTCATATAACGACCTCCATACAATTATTACTATCTATTGGATTCCCGAACAAAACCGCAACAAACATTTGCGGTCTCGTTCCGGACTTCAAAAGATCCGGAAGGAAGCGGACGAGGTGGATGCCCGCTTCCCCGTATATCAAAGTAAGGGTTGTGGTATCAGAGCTTTTCTGCTGCCTTATTATAAAGGTAAAGTGCCTTAGAAACATTCTGGAGCGTAGTCTTGTCGCTGATACGCAGTGCTGATTCACAGTAGGAGAGCGCACTGTAATTCAGCGTGAAATTGCTGCCGACCTTTGTCACAACAACTGCATAATTATCATCAAGGTTAGCAGCTCCGATACCGTCAGTTGTTACTACATAGAAATCGCCGTCCTGAACCGGTGTCACAGCCGAACCATTGATCTTGAATGTATAGTCACTGATCTTCTGACCGCTTGTCAGCTTGAAATAATGGCTGATCTTGGTAGTACCCTCAAGGATCAGACAGGAGCCATTGTAAGTCAGTCCTGTGATGCTGCCAGACTTTGATGCCTTGAATGTTGTAAGCGTACTGCTTGTAACGGACGAGAGCGACTTATCCGCAGCCGACAGAGAAGCATTTGCGAGGTCATCTGTATTCTTGCCGAAATACTCCTGTGCGTAGCCGCCGTAGTTCAGCATAGCCTTTGCAAAAGCCTTCTGCTCCGATGTGATAGAAGAATCCGTGCTATTAATGAGATTCTGTGCATACTCTGCAACGGAGGTTGTGACCTCACCGAGGATTTTTCCATCTCCGCCAACGACCTGATATGTTACATCTGCTGTCATATCCTTTGCCGGGATATCCGCCGAGAGCTTGCAGCCGGCAGTGGTCATGACCTCCGCAACAGTAGTTTCCTCTTTCTCACCACTTGGAAGTACGGTCACGATCTTTGCATCTGCATCGGAAGAAATGCTATCATCAATATTGATAAAGCTGTTGAGTGTGATGTCGCCAGAAACAGTTGCGCTGTTGCCGTTCAGTGTTGGTGCAGCGACCTTTTTCAGCGTAGAGTTAAACACCTGTACATTTGCAAACTTTGTGCCTGTGCCAGCCTGAATAGACTCCATTACCGGAACATATACCTGCACAAGGAACAGTGAGTCGCCATACTCATCTTCTGCCGCCTTAACATTTCCGTCATTGTCGATCTCGACCTCTACTGGAATAGACATCTTCTTCGGATACCACTTGCCAGCAACATTCGCATCAACGTATTCACTGTCAGGATCATTAAAACTGTCATATACCCCCTCGTAAACATCAAGGAATTCTGCATCAACAGTTGAGAATTCTGTAGGAGAGCCGTATTTATTGTACTTTGTTACCTCGGTAACACGTTTCATTGAGCCAAGATAACCATCCTTGCCGAGATACTGCATGGAGTGCAGATCAATTTCAAGAGTAGCGGTTTTGTCCTCGTTTACAACAAGAACGCCAGACTGCTCAAATGCCTTGTTGCCCATTGAATCATCTTCGCTCATATACTGCTTGAGTTTCAGATCAACAGTATATCTTCCGGCGTAGTCTGCCTGTGTCTCGGCGGCACTTGCAGAAATCGGAGCGATCAGATCTGCGCCGATCGCACTTGTGCCAACGCCGGCACCTGTGATAAGTGTTAGTGCCAGAATAGCGGCAATCGTTCTTTTCATTTGTATTACCTCTTTCATAATTGATAACGCAAATCAGGACAGGCAGATATGATTTGCTGCCTGCCCTGACTGGTTTGTGTAGATTAGCCGTTACCGTTATCGAACGGATTGAGAACGTCAGTACCGTTGCTGGTAGTGATAACATCCTCAGTGTCGAAGCTGATAACCTCGGTTTCGGGAGTGATGTACTTTTCCTTTTCGATCATTCAGAACACCTCCTTAATTGTTCACAGTTGCATCATACGCAGCAGCGGCCTGACTATAAAGGATCATAGCCTTCATTGCATTCTGCAAATTCTCATCGCTGGACTTGGAAAGTGCAGTGTGAGCGTAGCTTGCAGGAGATGCATGAACTGTCATACCGCCGATCTTCACATCATAGCCGTTCAGAAGGTTTGCCGGAGTGATGTCAGTGATCTCCACATAATTCTTCGAGCCGGACTTACCAGTGGTGTAATTTGCAGCTGTGGAGGATGCCTCAACATCGCCAGTATAGTAGAAACGCATTCTTGTCAGCGAATCCAGATAGAGGTTGTAGCCTGCGAACTTCGCTGTATCGTCTACACCTGTCTTTGTAGGCTTGTAATCTGCCAGTGTTTCAGCAGTTACAGAAGAAACATCGGTTTCGATCGAAGCATTTGCAAGATTGTCGGTGTTATAATCGAACAGCACCTGCGAATAGCCGCCGTAGTTGAGCATTGCCTTTGCTGCGGCGATTGCTTCATCGGTATATGCGCCGTCAGCGTTTGCGATCACGGTATCAGCATAAGCCTGAATGGAGGTGGAGAGCTTCTTTGTGGTTGCTGCCGTTGTGGGGACTTTTTCTTCCCCAACATAGACCTCTGCGGTCACGGTGTCTGTCATGTTCTTCGGATCGAGCTTTGCTGTGAACTTGTAGCCTCTGCCCTCGTAGAATGTTGCGTCTGCAAGCGAAACAAGCTGCGGCTCTGCATCGCCGAATGTAAACTTGACAGTCGGGTTCTGTGCCTTGATCTCATCGCTGATGTTGAGGTAATAGTTCAGACCGACATAGTCAGCCAGCTCTGCGGTGTAGCCTGCGAGAGATACTTTTTGTTCGAGAGCTGATGTTGCAGATTTCAGTGTAGCAAGTGCATTGTCAACAGTTGCCTGACTTACACTTGTATCCTCGTTCACAGCTTTTGCAGCTTCATATGCAGTCTGGAGAGCCGAAACAGATGATTCGGTGTATGCAGACATATCACCAGATAGTCTGGATTCAATATATCCAACATAATCCGATAAATCTGTTTTATTCACATCAAGGTCTCCAACTTTAACAGCATTGTTCCAATCAAGAGAAAGAGAAACTGGATTGTAAATCTCCGATATTTTGGATGACTGTTCATTTTTAGTCCAGCCCATAACCCTAATAAGCAAATCATTTGAATTATAACGATTTGAAATCGAAGTAGTTGCTGTGCATCCTTCTGTTACAAATTTTTTAGTTGATCCAAAATAATCAACACTGGTTGTTGTGGTTGAAAAGCTTAGCTTAGAAGGTGCTGAATTTGCATTTCTTGTTAAACCTGCTAAATAGTAGTTTTCTCCATCGTTTTCAGCTGTGAATACTAAAGTATAAGTACCATCAACAGCAGTCAGTTTTGCACTGCTTCCAAAAATATTATTCAAATAATTGAAAGCGGTGTTTGTAGGCACATATGTGGTACGGGAGTATAAATCCGAATAGTTTTCAACAGCAATTTCAGTTTCGTAAAAACTAAAAGGGATTTCATAAATACCATTAGGCAAAATCTCGTTTACAACCACCAGATTTGCAATCGCTTTGTCTATATTAGTGATAGCCGTAACCTGTGCGTACGGACTATACTTGTTGGAGTTTACAAGTCCTGATTCTGCGCTAGTGATTGCCGCTTGAAGACCGTTGTAGCTACTTTCTGTATATTTTCCATCAGAATTACTAATTGATTTTGCATCAGCTATTTTATCCTTAGTAAACGCAGTTACATCTGCTTCCGCATTATTCCAATCAAAAACAATAAATGCATCCTGCGGTGTTTCGCCCATAGCATCTACTTTAAAGCCACACACAACATCTGAACCAACAGTAGGAAGTTCAAAAGTAACCCTTGATATATACTGGGTAAAGGATGTTGGGTCTTCTTCATCATAATCATAAGATTTCGTAAGATTTTCGCCAGAAACATAAACTCTATAATCAGAACGTAAACTTGGCTCTACCGTAAGATATTCATCAGAAGTCATATTATAGTAATAAAACTCTTGCATATGACCTCTTAATCCCGTTCTAACAATCGGATGGAAATCAAGAGTTACATATTTCTTTCCGTTTTCATCAAACACAAATTTAGCTGTGTGGTTAACAGCTCCATTTGACATTGATGCACCTGATCCATCGCGGTTATAAATGTAAACAGGAACAGTATAATAAGATTTCTCACGAATACTACATTCAGCTGTCGGTCTCTCATCTGGGATATAATCATCAGCTACTTCAGCAGCATATGCAGTTGTGTTAATTGATGTTTTGCAAATTCCAAAAGAAAAGGCGTTTGTGGCAGATGACGCAATCATCAGACAACAAATTGCCGAAACAATTTTATGTGTTAATTTCACGAAGTGATCGCATTCCTTTCTATCAATGCCGTGGGTTATGCTTTTCAACACAACCCACGGCATAACAATTATTGTTTCTTAATTAAATATCAAAAACAAGATATGCTGACGGGTTCGCCATTGCAGGAATGTTATTAAGGAACCAATTATTATAATTAGTTGTAAAAGTTACATCCAGAGCATAGGGGTAGAAAGGATCATAGCTACTCATGTCATAAAGTTCAGTTGTTGTTCCAATTGTGACAGTTGCTGTGCTTGTTGTTGAGTTGAAGGAAACAGGGAGAGGGGTGCCGTTTGCATCTTTCGCTGTCATCCCAGTCACAGTAGCTGTAACGTTCACCCAATTGAGATAGCTGCGAGTAACCGGCTCGAAATCAACGACAAGATAGTAGTTTGTTCCGTCAAAACTAATATTACTATTAACTTCGTTAAGAGCATCAGCAGCCATGGACTTTTCAGTAGGATCACTTTTTTTCAGAGCATCAAGTTCAACAACATAATTCACATTAGCGCTCTTGCCAGTCCAATCGATTGTGTTCGGGTCATCAGCAAATGCTGTCAGAGAAGTTCCGAGCATGGCAACTGACATAGTTGCTGCCATAACACTTGTGATTGCCTTTGTTGCTTTCATGAGATATTCCTCCTTAAAAATTGTCTTGCGCCGATTTCACCGTCAGACTGCGCACATCCTCAGATGTTCTCAGCACATTTTGCTTGTAGAGGCTTTGCTGCTGATCGGGCAGCTCTGTCTCTTGTGGTTACAATAGCTATTGCTTGGTTGTGCCTGCCGAATGCTCAACCGGAGAACCTCCGACAAGCTGTTTCGGTGGACACCGGACATCACATCCAATGCCCGTAGTTGTATTAAATGCCCGACAGCGTGTTCCGCCTTCGGACGTTTAACCTTTATTATAAGTTATTGGTTGCTAACTTATGGCTATATCATAGCACATCTGTCGACGTTCGTCAATCATTTTTTAAATAGCAAAAATGCAATCCAATTTGTGCAATCAGTCCGTTTTTCAAGGAAATTGTTGGCAGACTTTGATTTTTGCTATACAAAAAACGCCGTTTTTTTGATTGCAAATTTGTAAATTAAATATTCAAAATTATATACAATCAACATAAATCCAGATGTTATTTTACAAATGTTTGTAAAAGCAAACAAGACCGATTTTGTATCGGTCTTGTTATACTAATGCAATATTACAGACAGCATTGCCCGCATATTTACGGGATTGCCGTCCTTGTCTATCATGCCGCTGTTTGAACAGGTAGCACTGATCTCAATGTTGCCCTCTAGTACACGGCTCGCAACCTCATCACCCGTATAGGAAAACTCAAAGCAGTCCATAGGTATCTTATAAGCGTCATTTTCTGTCTGCATGGGAACATAGCAGTTGCCGTTCCAATACATAAAATTATCGGGTTTGCCAGTTATGAGCTTCTGATCGCTGGAGCGCTCAGACGACAATGTCTGTGGAAAGATGACAATATATCCTCTGCCGTTGTGGATACGCATCTCGCAGTTACGCTTGAAGGCACGATTTGCCATAGCCAGATGGGAATGGGGCGTGTGTGAATTAAATTCCAGCTTATAAAACTTTATCGGCAGAATATAGAAGCCTTCTTTGATACGTCTGCTTAACTGCTGCCCCGTGAATGGAGTATCGGCTTCAAAAAGGCTTTTTATTTTGTAATGCTGATCTATCCTCTCCATTGCATCGAACAATGTGTTTGGAAACCTGATAGCCATTCCGAGAGCGATATCCGGAATATCAGGAGCATTTACATTTTCATAATTAAGATGTGCGGTTGCCGTTTCGATCTTTGCAAGTATTTCCTCAGCTTCTTCTATTCCGCTTGAGGTAAGTGTTAATTTACGCTGATTTGATCTATCGATCAATCCTATCTCGCTCAAGGCCTCCCCGATACGACATACCTCATAATTCTTGAGTTCATTTTCTTTAGCAAAATCAGAATATCGAAGAGAATAATCGGGAGAATGATAGAACGCTATCAGCAGCTTTGCTTGTATTTCGGTAAAAACCATGATATTTACTCCTATCTCGTTAGCAACCACAAACTAATATATCACATCTTTCGAGAAAAGTCAATAGAAAATTTGAGAATACAATAATCCGGTTTAATACTTTTGCATATTATAATTATCATCTTGCTGCTGTGAACCATCCTCTTTAATTCCAAGTTCCTGTTTCTTGCGTTGGATAAGGTGACGAAGTTTCTTATCAGTGCGTGATATTCTTCTACGGCTTCGAGCATTGTCTTCTTCTATTATCCGCCCGAAGTCAACAAGTAAGCTGACAATGGTATTTGATATCATGTAGTTGTGACCGTTACCATAATTAATCAGATTTTCTGCGTACTCGTTCCCATCGGAAGCAGACTTCGTAAGCCATTCCAAAGCTTTTTCCCTGTCGGAAGCGAATTCATCTTTTCCGAAAAGATATATCTTTCCAAGCCAATATGAAGCCCACGAATTATCATCAGCAATAGATTCAAACAGCTTGACCGCTTTGATAACGTCATATTTTTCTTGTGTAAGATATAGTTTTGCAAGCTGATATATCGCATGACGGTTATTAGCCGATGCTGCTGCCGACAGATATTTTTCAGCTTTGTCATAATCAGCAGGAATGTATTCACCGTTAAAATACATCTTTCCCAGCATATATTGTGCATATTTGTTATCAGCCACAGCAGACTTTTCCAGCCACTTGAAAGCTATGTCAGGTGTTTTCTCAGTACCGCATCCGTACAAGTACATCTTGCCGATACGATATTGAAAGTACGAACTCATTTTCTTTGCTTTAGGCGCTATATCGATAAAACCTGCAAGTGCCGTTGCAAAATAGCGCTTAGCTGTTTCATCATCGGTACTGTACCTACCCATGTCATAAATAGCAAGTACATTTCCTTTATCAGCCTCCGACTTCATAACAGCGAGTGCCTCAGTT
>Ga0310786_10002593_pt1 | contig 27363 bp, 27 predicted proteins | sample AusTroGonzalo_MG_FD_203881 | JGI IMG/M metagenome (GOLD analysis project Ga0310786, IMG submission 203881) | Bovine rumen microbial communities from tropical cattle in Woodstock, Queensland, Australia - Gonzalo_03 (v2) (version 2) | ecosystem: Host-associated > Mammals > Digestive system >...
AAGTTTTATCACCCATTTTTTACTAAACATACTGGTTACAAATAATGTTCCAATTCCAGCAATATAAAAAGGCAACATTTTTACAAAAAAGTGATACCATGGCAACGCACCATGAATACGGATATAATTCGCACTGCCTGTGGAAAAGGTTGCAAGCATACCAACGAAAATCATAATACCAACATATAACAACAACCATCTGTCTGTGCCGAAATACCAATCGGTCAGTTGACTATCATCTGTGTGTTTGAATGTATCTTGTATACCCGCCATATTGACCTATCCTTTATGCAAATTTTAATAAAACCAACGCGATTCCAGAAAACAATATAGACATAACAAAAAATCTATCGACTATTTTTGTTTCCGCCCACCCCAGTTCTTCAAAATGATGGTGCAATGGTGCGCGCAAGAATATGCGTTTGCCAGTTCCTGTTATTTTACGCGTAATTTTGAAACACATTGTTTGCGTAAATGAAGATAACAAAATCAAAACCATCATACCGGCCGCAATTCCCATTATGATTTCAGACTTTAACAACATTGCAACCGTTCCCATAAATCCACCCAGCGCAAGTGAACCAACATCGCCCATAAATATTGATGCAGGTTTTGCATTGTACCATAAAAATCCCAATACTGCACCAGACACCGCACCCAATGGCGCATATAAACTGCTGGTTTCTGGTAAAAACACAACACTGTCCATAAATCCAATTCTGGTTGCGCCATACAGTGCAACAACCAAAACAATCAATACTGGCAAATACAATTTAGACAACATGCCGTCCAAACCGTCTGTGATATTCGTTGCGTTTGCAGACCCACAAATAACAAAATATCCAAACACATAATACAAAAATCCGAGTGTGATTGGCATGCCCCATACATCGCCAATAATCCACGCATTTAACGGCCATAAAATTGTTGAACCAACTGCAATAGAATAATCAGGCACATACGGCGGCATTGTTTTATTGATTAAATAAACCAATATCACAACAAATACAGCCTCGGCCAATAAACGAAATCTTGGTGACAATCCATTTGATGCCTTTTTAGATTGCGATGTAACCTTTTTATAATCATCGGCAAAACCCAGTAATCCAAACATTACAAGCGACAGCAAAGCAATCCATCCCGCATGATTTGCAAATGGCATAAACAGCACCGCCGACACCAATATAGCAAACAGAATTAAAATTCCACCCATTGTTGGTGTGCCAACCTTGGCCTTGTGGGATTCCGGGACATTTTCACTGATTGGTTGACCTTTTTTCTGTAACACATGCATCCAACGGACAAAGCCGCGACCAAAAATTAACATTATCAAAAACGCAGTTCCAAACGCCGCCGCAAATTGAGTCCATCCACTTGCAAAAAAATACGCCCCACGCGATAAAAAATAATCTGTCAGCATAGAATTCTCCTTTGACCTATTATTTTCATTTTATCACAAATTATGCGCAATACAAACGATTTAGATAAAAATAAATTAAAACACACCACCAACCTGGGGCGCCGCAGATTTCTGGATCTGTTCACCATCCACAGTTATAATAACCGTTTGTGGTTCAGATGGTTGATTTGGACCCTGGTTTGCCTTGAAAGCCTCGGTAATAATTGTCCCATTTGGATCACGGGTCGCCGCGACACCGGTTGCCCTGTTCACACGAACAAAATGCAAACCATCGGGCACAGAAAATGGTTGATTCTTTTGGTCGGCCAATGCAACCGTCATAAAGTCAGAAAACACATGTGCGGCGGTATATGAACCGGTTCCTTTGCCCAATGGACGCGGTGTATCATATCCCAAATACACGCCCGCAATTAAATTTTTAGTAAATCCGATAAACCATGCATCCTTGACATCATTTGTGGTTCCTGTTTTACCGGCAATTGTATGTCCCGGCACCATGGCCTGGCGACCGGTTCCGCGTTCAACCGCACCCTGTAATATAGAAATCAATTGATATAGACTTTGGGGGTCAGATAATGCTTCGCCCATATCGTCATCTGGGGGTGGCATCGAACCGTCATGCCATTGTTCTATATTAACATCCGAGCCATTGATTGTGCGTCCATATCTGTCCTGGATATAATCAACCATACGCGGCTTTACAACATGTCCACCATTTACAAATGCAGAATATCCAGACACTAAATTTTGCAGTGTTGTTTCGCCCGAACCCAATGCCATAGACAAATTCACATCACGCAAACTTTCAGGATACACACCAAACCGCTTTGCCACATCGATTGCATCACGAACACCAATTTGCTCAACCAAACGCACAGTTGGCACATTACGCGATGTTTCTAATGAAAAACGCAATGGAACATCCCCAAGGAACTTTTTATCATTATTTTCAGGTTTCCACTCTGTTTCAGCATCTTTCCACCCAACAATTGGCGCATCCAGCAAAATTGCCTCGGGCGACATGCCTTTCTCCAATGCAGATAAATACACAAATGGCTTTATCGTACTGCCAATTTGGCGCATAGCCTGGGTTGCACGATTAAACGAACTTTGCGCGAAACTGCGTCCCCCAGACATAGCCAAAACGCGGCCAGTATATGGATTCATAACGATAATTGCACCCTGTAACTTTTCATTACCAGAACGCCCCGCATTATAATTATCCAGTGTTTTATTCAATGCGGCACTGGCGGCGCGTTGCAATTCAGGCACAATTGTTGTTTTGATGTATAAACCCTGGTTATATAAATCTTCGCGACCGATAGTATCCAATAATTGGCGGCGAACCTCTTCGGCAAAGTATTGGAAAGTATCTTCCATCTGGGCGGTAAAGCCACTGTTAATATTTAATTCTTCGGCGGCGGCGGCATCGGCCTGTTCCTTGGTAATAAATCCTTCTTCCTGCATGCGGCGCAATACATAGTTACGGCGGTCAATTGCCTTTTCACGGTTATTTGGTGCCTTTGGCAGGGATGCCAAAAACGCACATTCTGACAAAGTTAAATCTTTGACCGGTTTATTAAAATACATCAATGCAGCCGAACCAACACCATACGCACGCGCGCCAAGGAAAATCTGGTTCAAATATAATGTCATTATATGCTGTTTTGAAAAAGAGCGTTCCAGTCGCAATGCAAGAATCGCCTCTTTCACTTTACGCGAAATGGTTCGGTCTGATGTTAAAAAGAAATTTTTTGCAACCTGTTGCGTAATTGTTGATGCGCCAGAAAATTTAGTATTAAATCCAACCGCACGCATAACATTGTTCAAAGATGCACGCACAATTCCCTGGATATCAATACCAGGATGTGTCCAGAAATTTTGATCTTCGGCCGCGACAAATGCGTTAACCAACTGGGGCGGCATATCGGCAAAATCGATAAAGACGCGTCGTTCCTGGGCATATTCAATCAACAAACTGCCGTCCGAAGCATACAGACGGGTTGCAACCGGTGGCGCGTATGTCGCCAAATTTTTATAATCAGGCAAATCGTTTCCATAAATAAATACCAATACCGCCAACGCGGCAATCAATCCGGTTACGCACCAAAAGATTATATTCAAGAAAATACGACAAATTTTTTTGAACTTCATAAGATTAATTATATTATATGATTTTGCAATTTGCAATTTTTTAATTCCGCCCCTGTGGGGCGGGGGATTACACAAAGTTCAGAGTTCAAAGTTCAGAGTTCAAATATGGCAACAAAACGCATCCGCGTTTTGTCATCACGAACAAGCAAAACCTGTCAAAAGCTTTGACAGTTTTGCGCTGTGTGGTGATCCAGTTATTATATGTCGTCGGCAATGCCGACACTTTTTTGTCATTCTGAGCGTAGCGAAGAATCCAGTCATAAAAAAGCCGTTGGCGTATAACGCCAACACTCTATTACTGGATGTTTCACTTCGTTCAACATGACAAGAACGCGGGGCGTTCTTGTTGTAATGATTACTGGATTGCCATACTATATCCACCCACAAAATTTTACAATTTTGCGGGGCCCAGCGGGGGCGAATAAAAAATCGCCCGATTGGGCGATAGAAACTTTTATAACTCTATATGACCATTTGTGGCAATCAATTCCGCGCCGGATGATATTTTTCCCCCTGCCTCGCGCACAATTAAATCGCCGGCGGCAATTTCGGCAAAATCCAGTGGTTCGGAATAAAACGCATCCAATTTCCCAGATGCAACACCCGCCAAATCCAATGCTGGGCATCCCGACATGCGAACATCACCAACCTTTTTGGAATTATCAGATGTATTATACGCAATCATCGCATCGGCGACATCTGAAATTTGGGATACGCGAATTTTTGTAGAATGATATGCCGAAAACACACATGCACCCGCATCCAATTCAGCATAATATAATTTGTCCAAAATTGGTGCATAAATAAGTGCGATTTTCGTTTCGCCATTTGACCGTAATGCCAGTGATATTGCAAAATTTGGATTTGCACGAACAAAATTTGCGGCCCCAGATATAGCCAACACAAATTCGTCGCGACCATCGCCATCGCGTGACATATTAGGGGTTAACAATCCCGCAGACGGGCGAACCAATAATAAATCCGAAAGGATGCTTTCTTCGATTCTGGCGGTTGCCTTGGTGACAAAATCGCGTGCCGAACGCAAAGATTGTTGCAGGTTTTCAACCTCTCCGAAATCACGACGCAGACCCGACGCAGTTTTATCCAGCGCGGCGAACATCTTGTTTAATTCGGTTGAACCCTTGATAAGTAAATCCATTTTTGTCCCCCTGGTCAAAAAAGCGATTAAACTTAAAACTTAAAGCCAGCAAATTTGCTTTTGAAATCGGCGGCACGTTGACCCTTGGTATCGACATTGCTGCGTTGACCGGTCCATGCAGGATGATTCAAGTTATCGGTTGATAACACTAAATCTTTTTTAACACTTGAATACATTTTCACGGTTTTACCATCAGTCATAGTGACATTGATTTCATGATATTCTGGATGAATTCCTTGTTTCATTGTTTTTACCTTTTTTTATATAAATTTATATAAGCCCAAAGATTATACATGCTATTTTTCGAAATGCAAGAAATTTTCGCCCCAGCACATAAACGCGGTTCAGAGATGGGTAATTCCCCTCCAGCCGCCGTAGGCGAGCGGATCGGAGGGGACGGACCACCCCGGGCCCCGAAAAATTTGAAAAATTTTTTGGGTGGATTAAGGTGGTGGGGAGGGTTATACGCTATCCAAAACTGATTTAATCAAATACAAAACACTGTGCATATCTTGCTTTACATCAATATCATTAATCCGCAAGACATATATTCCCAAAGATTTCATGTATTCATCGCGTTTGGTATCATATTTAACTTTGTTATCGTGTGTCCAACCATCAATTTCGATAACCATATTTTTTTCTTGGCAATAAAAATCAACAATGTACTTACCAATTGGTTTTTGTTTTGTAAACCGATAACCCAATTTACTGCGTTTTAATTCATTCCATAATAAAGCCTCGGCTAAATTACCAGCACGACGATTTTCACGAGCAAAAGATGTTAAGATATTCTTATAAATATGCATATAACCCTCCCCGTCATCTTGGGGATGCCACCCCTCCACAGGAGGGGAATTACAATCGGCATACAACCCTCCCCACCACTCTTGCCACCGATGGTGGCTTGGTGGTCCGCCCCCTCCGATTCGCCCGCCTACGGCGGCTGGAGGGGAATTAAAGAGTTGTAATAATTATTGTGAATAATTTTGAATATGCAACAAAATTCCGCACGCAAAGGCATAATAATAAAAAAAAAGGGGCGGTGGGTCCCCTTTTTTTGTTATCAGTAAAGATTATTAATCTTCGGTGATTGTGATGGTTACGATATCGCCGTAACTACCGGTCAGTTCACCACCGACATAACAATGGATTTTTGAACCGATTTCATCCATCCATTTTTTAATTGCTTCGTTCGCAGCGTTTTCATATTTAGCCTCTTGAACATTGGCCACAATACGATTTGCCGCAAATCCAGTTACCAAAGCACCAGCCGCACCGGCAACCGCGTCACCGATAATACGTGTCTTTTGACCATCGTTTTTGCTGTCTGTGGACACAGTTTCGCAGGCATCTTCGATATCAGCAAATGCTTTATCCAAAGCTTTCTGATCAGCTTCATTGAAGCGTTGTGCCTGTTTATAAACAGCCTTGACCGCTTCTTTGGCAGCAACTGCATCTTTAGTTTTTTCAACTTTCATAGCACTCAAGTTTGAAACATACTCAATTAATTCATCAACTTTTAGTTTGTATTCCTTATCAACCTGTTTAGCGTTGGAAGCTGTAGCACTGTAATAAGCCTTTGAACCTTCTGTAGCACCTTCTCTATGATAATCTTTCAAATTACTAATAGCTGTATTCAAATCACTTTTAATACCACTGACATCCACTGTACCAACACCTGTGTATTTAGCACTTACAATAGATTGCAATTTTTCTTTAGCATTTTTCACAGCATCATCACAACCCTTTGAGTTTTTTGGATTCTTAGCAGCCCAATCGTTGTGACACATTGCCTCAACCCTACCAATAACATCACTTACAGCAGTTATACCATTTGGTTTCAGTGTATATTCTGCATCCTGAGCCAAAACAGCATCTTCTGCGGCACGTTCCAAAACATCGGTATCATATGATTCCAAATTCACAGAACTTGGGATAGTAATTTTGCTGGCCGCATCACTATCAACTGATTTCAACTTGGATTTTGCCTGGTTTGCAGCACGAACGGCTTCATCCATCTTTCTTTGATCCTTGGTACGGATTGCCTCGTCATACTTCTTACGTGCATCACGGGCAGCGTCAGCACATTTATCACCAGTTTCGGATTTGTTCAAATTCTTGTTCAACAATCCACCCAAACCATCACTTGTTTGCAATTTATCATATGCAAATGCGGTCAATCCACCACCCAATGCGCCAACACCCAATGTTGTGAACAATTTGGTGTTGTAGTCGGATTGAGAACCCTCACCGGCTTCTTTTCTGGCCTTTTCGCCAACTTTATCGGTAACGGTTTTAAGTGTTGCGTCACTTATCCATGAACCGCATGTGAACGCATCACCCGCCGAGAAATATGCATACGATTCGCCGCCCAATGCGCTTTGGATATCTTTATCTTCGGACATAACCGAAACCTTTACACGGCAGAATGAGTTATACAAATCGTTACTTGGCACCGATGTATTTTCGCCCAATCCATGTGATGAATAGTTGGCCGGGATTTTTCCACTGGTACTCTTTAACTTTGCCCAAACGAATGTCGCATTTGGATTTGCACCAGTGTTTTGTGCCAAACAAACATTTTGTTCTTTGGTCAATTTCGCCTTGTACTGTGCCTGGGCCTCGGCCTCGACATCGGCCAAAACTTCTTGGAATACTGTGTTCACAGCCTGTTTTTCAACCAAATATGATTGTGTTGTCATGTGTGCAGTTGTGCAATTCAAATTACCACCGCTTTCATCCGCACAAACACCAGTTCCACCATTGGTGCAATCACAGATTTTACGACCCGATTCGTCAACCTCTTGCACGCTGTCGGTTGTTGCGGTCATCTTTACACTTTTCGCAGAATTGGACCATGCGTTACCCAATGTAGAACTTGTGGCAGTGCCCCAACCGGTTGAAACATCGCTTGCATTGCTGCGCAATCCCATTTTTGCGATTGCCAAACTTTCCGAACATGCATCCGCAGATTTAACAGTGGACGCACATAAACCCTGCATAATTGTGTAATCCAAAACGCCGCCGACCTTGTTCATAGATTTATCAAATGCCGCGTTACCAGAATCATATACGGCGACACTGATGTCACTGCGGTTACGATAGCAATTTTGATAATCTTTGCCGCACATTGATTTTACGCAATTTGCAACCAAGTTTTGGCAACTTTTCTTCATTTGTTCAATTGCCACAGAATTATATGCCGTGGACAAATCCGCGTTCAATGCAGCCACGATTGGTGCATTTGTGTTTGACGCATCATATGCTGGGAATAAAATCCCAAACGAATCTGTTGTGCCACCCATTTCAAATGTGTATGTGTCGGCACCCTGCATCGCCGCCATGTGACGACAATTTGGATCAGTATTTACCGCAGATTCACATCCGGCCTTGATATCAGCATAAACGCCATTTAATGTGGTATTGATTGATTTTTCACGATTGGTATCGCCGAATACACGACTGTAACATGCGGCACCAGAACCGCCACCACATGAACGAACCGCACAAGTTTTGAATGTTTCAACACATTTTTCACGCGCAGTTGTATCGAACTTTTTAACCAATTCGTTAACCTTGGTCGTCAAAATAGTTTTACGGGAAGCATACGCATCGCCAAATACATCGTCACGCAAATCTTCGTCCTGTAAATCAGCCTTGGTTGGTTTTTTGCCATCATTAAATGTCATAAAGCAATACTGATTCGCACCAATTGTATCGGTACATGCCGCACGGAAGAATTTACGAACATCGGTCGCCAACTGTTTCCCTGTCCGATTCATATCGGAAGTATCTATCCCAGGTTCAACAATAGATTGTGCCGCATTAACAACCGACCAATCGACATCTTCGACGCAACTGTATGGGTTTTTAGCACATGCGTTTGCGAAACAGTTATCAACAACCTTGTAACATGTGTTCACCGCGTTCGCCGCCGCCAAAGCCGCACCATCGGCAATCCATTGAGAAATCGTACCGTCGGCATCAGATTTGAAATTACGGCCAACTGGTTTTGTTGTTTTAGCCTCGCCAAACAACTGTTGGAAACCCTCTTTCTGGCAACGGGACAAAGTCGAATCGCACATTGCCGCCTGTTTTTTGAATTCAGAATCACTGGTGCATAATTCGAAATCTTCGCCGCAAACATTATCTTTGGTTAAGCATCTTTGATATTTTTTAACGCAATCCGCAGTTGATAATTTGTTACGGGTTGATGCACCGATAATATCCATTCCCATAACCGAACCATCGGTTGGATATGTATAACGCGCAACCTCGGTATTATTAGTACCATCAACATATGAATCAACATTAGATAATGCAGATAAATTATTTGTTCCCATTAATTGCTGAATCGCGGTTGGAGAGCATTGATATAAAGTAGAGAAGCATTCAGCCATGTGACCATGGAACAAAACATTTGTTGTACATTCTGCAAAATCAGAACCGCATGCAGTGTCCGATTTCATACAATCACGATATTCATCAATACATTCTGTATCAGATAATGTCGCCGAACCAGTCGATGATGTCGTTGACGATGTCGTACTGGTCGTTGTGGTTGTAGTGCTGGTCGCTGTTTTAATATTTGACAACGACGGCAAACGACGCGATGATGTCGCACTTGTCACAACACCAACACGACCCGTTGTCGCCGCCAAAGCCGCGCCACATACGCACATTACTGCGATAAAACTAACTGAATTTTTGAAAAAATGCATCTCCATTCTCCTTGTACTTTCAATCTATTTTATCATATTTAGAGAGAAAAAAAAAGAACAAAGTGCAAAATTCAAAGTTCAAAGTTCAAAGTTCAAAGTTCAGATGATGAATTAACAATCAGATAATATTTCGCACAGTTCTGACATGTCGTCGGGTAATGGTGCCTTGAAAGTAACAACCTTGCCCGTTATTGGGTGATGGAAAGACAAATATGACGCGTGCAACATTTGACCGTTATGCGTTTTCAAGAAATCTAATAATTCTGGATTACGAACAGACCCCAGACGCGTCGCGCCACGACCATATACCGGGTCACATAATACCGGAAAACCATGCGCCGATAAATGAACCCTGATTTGATGGGTTCGACCGGTCAGCAAATTACACTTGAAATGCGAAACACCGGCACGCGACCAGGCATCAATCACCATAACCTCTGTCGTTGCGGGCTTGCCACCAGATTTCACCATTGTCATTTTCTGGCGATTACGGGATGAACGCGCAATATTGCCAGTTATCGTCGCACTTTCCCAATTTGGCACACCCCATACAAACGCGTCGTATTTGCGGGTTAAATCGTGATTAGAAAATGTTTTGACCAATTCACGATATGCCGCATCTGATTTTGCAAAAACCATTACGCCAGATGTATCTTTGTCCAACCGATGCACCACCCCAGGGCGCACATCGCCACCCAATGACGAAAGATGTGTATAGCACAATAAATTCTGGACCAATGTTCCGGTTTTATTCCCTGCAGACGGATACATCACAACACCACGCGGTTTATTTATCACAATAATATCGTCATCTTGGTATAAAATATCCAAATCAAAATCACAAGATTTGTTATCCGCCGCAACGGTTGTTTTTGGAGCATCTGGGACAATCACAATATATAATTCACCCAAACGCACTTTATCAGAAAACTTTACATGCGCACCACCACGCGATACAGAAAACTTTTGAATTTCACTGCGCGAAAATTCGGGCATATTTTTCGCTAAAAACTTGTCAAGACGCAATCCAACATCGGATTCAGATACAATAAATTCCCGTTGCATATCAGACCTTTATTTATAATCTTCCCAGTTCGGTCCCTTGTCACATTTTGATAAATCAATTTGCATGTTGTAATCGCCAGAAACCGGACAAGTTAAAATTCCGGTTGTGGCCGCCTGTTCTGCATCAGCCGGTGCATTACGCCATGCGAATTTTATTTCCTTTGGCGTATAGACACATACCAAACGAAGGGTCCCCGTCACATCACCCGATGGCGATATCCAGATGCGGACACTGTCAGCCTCGCCATAACAGGGGAAAGAATCCAAGTAATATAAAATCAAACCATTTTTCAATAATGATAAACTGCCACCAGTAAAACTGCCAATATATTGTGACAATGGCAATCCTGTTACGCCCTGCCAATCGACAGTTGTAGAAAACAAACTGATACGCGGTGCAACTGGCACTGGGACCTCGTCAGCATAGGCAGAAAAACAACATAAAACGGACAGTAAAGCAATTATTCTCTTCATTTTTCAAAATCCCCCAATTTTACGACAATCTTTTTAACACCGGCCGATGGTGCACGCAGGGTATAAACAAACCCGGCACGCGCCCCCGCATCCAATAATGTTACCGGTGGATTAAACTGTTCCATGGAATTTATTATATTTCCATCCGCATCGTATGTCACCAGTATTATATTCGGTGCGCCATAGATTTCATCACTGCGGTTTTCAATTATCCCAGACACAATAAAATGATTTACGCCATTACCGTCCGGTGCCAATTCTGTTTTTACAATTGACGCAACCAATGGCGAACGCGATTCAGGATTTGCACGATAATGCGTTATAACAACAATTGCAAAAATTATCGCAGACATCAATGCACATAACGCAGCCAAAAATACAAACAATTGATTTTTCTTGGCCGGTGTTTTCACCATCCAAGTATGACCACAAATAGCACATTTAACAGGCATCGCCGGAATTTTGCTCAGCGTATATTCTGTTTTACAAAAATCACATTTTATTTTCATTTTATACCTTTATAGCACAAATTATTGCAATTTCAACAAACTATATTTTGCACGAACCTGGGATGCAATACTGTTTAATGCGTTCAGATAATCAGAAACCGTTGCATTTGCGTTACTGACAATTGCCCCAAAACGCCGCCCAGCAATTGTCGTAGAATCAAATTCTGATTTTGCCAGGTAACTTAACATACGGTTCAAATCGCCCAAATATAAATCAGAAAACACCGCATCGCCTTTGGACACATTCCAATAATAATTTGGATTTGATGGATCTGAAATCATATTTGAAACCGTTAAACGCGGCGTTACAGACCCCGCATATCCAACCGTAACCGTTATTGCATTTATACTGCCATAGCGCATTCTGATTGAACCATTAACAGTTAAAATCACAGGTTCGTTATCAGAGTTATCCACAGTGATAGTCGGCAATGTCAAATTTGTTACCAATAAATCATTTGTTGTGAACGATGAAAATTTTCCTGTATCAGATAAAGATAAACGCCCCTGGATTTCCATATTTCTGGAATCCGCAGTCAATGACCCGGATACCGTTGCACTTTTGGTAGAAAAGACACCGTCAATTGTGGTTCTGTTATCAAAAATAAGATTGCGGGTTGTGGCCTTGCCCAGTGTTAAAAATTCATCAAACGAACCGTTCACAAAATTGATATCTTTGATATTCATAACATCATGCAACCCCAGATTCAATGAAGAACGCATTGTTGCATCGTCGGCACTGTCACTGGGGACGCGCCATAAATATAATGCGTTATCACGGTTTATTGTTGTCGTACTGACAATTCCAGAATCAGCGTTAATACCCAAATCAGAAACCGCCGCACGCCATGTTCCATTTGCACCGTATGCTTTATTACCCTCGACAAAACCGACATGCCCCGATGCCAGGTTTAATATCTGGTGTGTGCGAAATGGTGTGATTTTATCAGATTCATAAACAACCACACCTTGCAATGTTGATTGACCATTAAAATCTTTGGATTTCAAAATACGCAATTGATATTTATTACCTGGTTCATTTATAATTCCATCAGACAATCCGTATTCAGCCAAATCATTTATTGAAACACGCACAATATTACGACCATACGGTGTTAACAATTTTTCACGGTTATCAATAATGTATCTTTCCAGCGCATTTTGAATATCTGTCATTTGTTGTGTAATCACGATATTTTCACGCCGTTCGATGGCATTGCGTTGATATTTGAAAACAAATGGAATTATTAACATAGCCAATGCAACACTTAACAATAACTCAACCAGCATATTGCCACATTGTTGTTTTAATAAAGATTTATCTATAATTTTCATTTATTATTCTATACTCTGCTTTGATTGCCATCCAGACGACATAATCGCACTGAATTCCGATTTATCTGGGGCCGCCGATATTTTTGCGCGACCCAGTTTTAATGTTGAAAAACGCGGCATCTGGGTTGATGGAAATACCCAACTGCCAATTTTTAATGGTGCCGTGCGCGACATCAATAATTCCCCAGATACAGTTAAACCAAAATCACCATAAAACAACATATCTGTAGCGGTAACATAAGGCGTGTACACAGAATTCGAAGAAATTGCCGTGAACGCATTTATTGTTCTGTTACTGGATGATTTTAATTTGAACAAATTACCTATTTGAATTTTATTTTTTATTGTTGCCCTGTCGGTGATAATTGCACCGGTATTACTGAAAGTGTTTCCATTCAAATTATTTGCAGTTATATTACGAAAACCACTGATATCGCCCAATGCACGAATTGTATCGATGGTAGCGTCACTGCCCTGGATATTGGCGCCCGATGAAAAATAAACCGAATCCGCGGTTACATCATCAGCCTTGATAAATGTTGCATCTATATTTTTTGCATTAACATAATCGGCATCCAAAGTTCCAACATTTACCAAATCTTTACCACCCATATTCAGGTTTCGTAACATAGCATTCAAATCGCCCGTGACATCTGTGGATTTTTTGTTATCCAAAATAGTATCCGATGCACCACGGTGCAGGAAATTTGTCCTATCCTGGGTTGCAAAATTATGTGACACACGATATATCAAACTGCCAGGAATAAAGTCAGGTGCAGATACCGCCCAAGTATTGCCATACGCAATACCATCATCACCAACAACCGCCGCATCCGCACCAATATTGCGCGCAATCTGATTAGTCCGCACCGCAGAATCAGATATATCAAACATTAAATAAACATCTGTGATACTGGTTCCACGGAATTTCTGACGGTCAATAATTCCCGCAGATATCATTGGCGATATTTGTTTTATATCTTCGGCTGTTAACGGGATTTCTGCCTCGTCCGGCCAATTTTCTTGTTTTATACGAACAAAGTTCAAAACATTATCTTGCAAATCAACAATCTTTTGCGCCACAGATATATTTTCTATATCGCTGTATGTGCGTTGAACCTGGTTGTACATAAACGGTGCCGCAACGGCAATTATTGATATTGCCAAGACGACCTCTATCAAAGATGCGCCGCGCGACATATTATCAAAAATTTTTGTTTTATATACAGTCACTTTTTCCCGCCATTAAACATTGTTTTGCATTTATTCTTTGTTCCAAACGCATCCAGAATAAATATTCACACAATATGTGTTGCGCCAAAGAATTCGAATTATATGTTTCGCCCAAAGTATTTACAACATCACGACATTTCACCGTTGCATCATCATCTTGCTTTGGATTTTGTAAAATTTCATATCCATCATTTGTTATCCCAGACACCCAAACATCGGGTAACACAGTTGTACTGGCCGGACGAATATCAACAATCACCGCACCAGTATCACCGGCATTTAACGCCTTGGATGTTTGGTCGCGTAATGTTACATGTGACGCAGTAATATTCGCCACAGAAATTCCACTGGATGAATTATAGGATATACTATCATCACTGCTGATATACACATCTTGGCCACTGCTGACATTTAAGTATGAACCAACCTCTAACCTTTCCACGCCCAGCGCAATATGTTCTGTTTCCAGATTTCCACGCACATCCCAATTGATTGGTCCGGTAAATCCAGTTCGACCCGCCGTCAAATCAAATGAATACACCGATGCAGAATCTGATTCAAAATTACCCGTGCTGCCATATTGTGAAATTGTTTTACTAAACACATTTTTTGCCTTTAACGAACCACGCGTTAATGCCAATGCAGACCCACCAGATTTTGATTGAAATATACTTTTATCCGACACTAAATTTTGTATTTTGTTTTTAGAATTGCGTTCAACCTCGTTCCCGGTAATATCCAATGTATCAAATACCGCTGTATCAGAAACGACATTATGTCCAAAAACCTTGTTCACATTTTCAATTGAAAAATCGTTCATATTCAAATCAGTTAAAAACATTGAATTGTTTATGTCGGGTTCATTTCTGCGCACCACATCTTGATACAGTGTATTTAATGGAATACCGACCATTAAACCAGTTGTTGTGCGTTCTGCATAAAAACCGATTCTGCGAACCATTTCAGCAATTTGAACACCTGACAAATCACCACCATCAACCATCAAACTGCCCCCGACACCGGTTTCATCTTTATCAACAATCAAATAAATATTTTGACCAAATGCAGTTTGTGGAATATATCCCAATGGCAATCCATAGGGTTCCAACATATCCGAGAAATCATTACCACGAATTATTGTTTTGCCATACGACAAAGAATCAACATTTTCACGAATAAAAATACGCGCCGCAGATTGCGCCATATCAACCTGGTGCACAGAAGAATACATTTTTGCATCAATATCATTTACAACCAACCGCTTGGTCAATGTTGGTATAAAAATAAACAGCAAAGATATTGCCAATAATGCCTGTAACAGAAAATTTCCGCTTTCTTTGCGCAATATTCCCCCCTGGATAACCCCTGTATTCATACATAGGTTAGCAATTGAAAAAAAATATTGCAATCAGTTTTAAGATGCTTTATATTTATCCCAGATGTCGGTTGATTTGTTTTTAGATAAATTATGTCAACCAAAGATTCCTTAGAATAAAAATATAAAAGAAAAGAAATGCAAAATAAAAAAAATCAGTCTTCTGTTGGGTTGATGATTCAACGTTGTCAGAAATGGCGTGCGCGTCGCAAACAATTGATAGACCAGGCACGTTCAACAAACGACGAAATCGAACGCGAACGCTTGTTACAGGCTGCGGAACATTGTGTGCGTATCACCAATGCGGAACAAAGTAAAATTGATTCTATGCGTGATACCAAAGATGCCAAGGCCGCAACCGATGCCGAAATCGTCGCAGATGAGGCAAAACAACCAAAAGATGCGGAAAATAAAGCCGAAGACGAAGAAGAAGTTGTCTTTCCAGATTTCATCACAAATTTGAATTAAAACTTTTTACTTTATTGTTGAAATTTTACTTTTGTTTGGTATGCTGATTGCCATAAGGAAAGTGTATTATGGATAACAACTATACTGTGTTGGCACGCAAATATCGCAGCCAAGATTTTAATTCTTTAATCGGCCAAGATGTTTTGGTTAAAACTTTGACAACTGCTATCAATACTGGACGTATTGCACATGCCTATATTTTTACCGGAATTCGTGGAACTGGAAAAACCAGTACGGCGCGTATTTTGGCCAAGGCATTAAACTGTTTATCATCGGACGGTCCAACCGCGGCGCCATGCGGCGTTTGTGAAAACTGTCGTGCAATTGCGGCGGGACAACACATTGATGTTATGGAAATCGACGCGGCGTCACATACCGGTGTTGATAATATTCGTGATATCTTGGATGCGGCACAATATCGTCCAACAAATGGTCGTTACAAGGTTTATATCATCGACGAAGTGCACATGTTATCAACGGCGGCGTTTAATGCACTGTTAAAAACATTGGAAGAACCACCTGCACATGTAATATTTATTTTGGCAACAACCGAAATTCGCAAGGTTCCGGTCACAATTCTGTCGCGTTGCCAACGATTTGATTTGGTTCGTGTTCCGGTTGAAACACTTAAAAAACATTTTGCATGGATTGCAGACCAGGAAAAAATCGATTTATCGGATGCCGCAAATGAATTGTTGGCACGGGCGGCCGATGGTTCTGTACGTGATGGTTTGTCTTTGCTGGACCAGGCAATTGCACAAACAGGTGGCCATGTTGATGAACAATCTGTGATGGATATGTTAAAACGCGCCGACAGAAATATGGTCGTCGATTTTATGGATACTATTTTATCTGGGGACACAAACAAAGCGTTGGAAATGTCTGATACCATTTATACAAATGGTGCGGATTTGGTTATGTTGCTGTCTGATATGATGGAATGGACACATTGGGCGACGCGTATGCATCCTGCAATCAATGCGGGTGACGGTGCGAATTCACCATATACCGCCGACCAACGCGAAAAGACACGCAATATAAATTCACGTGTATCGTTAAATACTCTGTCGCGCATTTGGCAGGTTATGGTTGCGGCTGTTTCTGAAATGCAGGTTGCCGGCAATCAAAAACAATGTTTTGACATGTTGATTGTGCGTTTGATGCATATTGCAGAAATGCCGTCTGTTGCCGAAATATTAAAACAAAATGCGATGGCGGCACCTGCACAACAACCGACCAAGGTTGAACCTGCGCCGGTGCAACAGCCAAAAAACACAATTACAAATGCCGACGAATTGGCACGCGCTATGCAGGCCGATAAAGAAATTTTGTTATACACATATTTTTCTGAAAATATAGAAGTTTGCGAAATGTCTGATGGCAAAATAAATTATTTTGATCGTGGAAGCAGTAAAGATTTTGCAAATAAATTATCTGCGTGGTTGGAAAAGCATACTGGTAAAAAATGGACATTGGTTCATTCAACCGAATCAAAACATATACCAACGGCGGTGGAACATCAACAGCAAGAACTGGCGGCGGACCCCATGATGGCAAGTGCCATGGGATTATTCCAAGGTGCAGAAATTGTTGAGGTATCAAAATAAAAAACGAAAGGGGGGATTTTTATGAAATCTGAATCAGGACGTTCACTTATTGAAATGCTGGGGGTGTTGGCGATTGGTGGTGTTATGACCGCCGCGGCATACGGGACATATAATATGCTACGCACAAACCAGGTCAGGAATCTGGCCCTGTCCGAAATGGAACAAATTGCACGCAACACAAAAATATTGTTGGAAATGCGTGGTGATTATACGGGCGTGTCTGTGGATTATTTGATTAAATCGGGCGCGATTGTTAATGACAAGGCACCAATCGGTGGTGCTGATTGGTCGATAACCGCGGGTATCACAGGTGAAAACTTTTCAATCAATTTAACGAATTTAAGTCACAGTGATTGTGTCTATTTCGCAACAAAAAAAATAAAATGGGCCAAGGGTGTTACCGTTAATAAATTGGAATACGGCGGGGCTGAAAGTTGTTTATCGGTGCCACAAAATTTAATATCAATTATTGTTGAATAATCGTATGAAATTAAAATTATTTCTTTTATCGCTTTGCCTGGCCGGATGTATGCAATATACCAGTCCAGACCATGCAACATGGAAATATTATCTGCATAATGCAAGTTTTATGGATATGACCGAAACATCCAAGATTGCAAAGCGGCCTGTGTATCTGGGTGATGGTGGTAAATTATTAACAAATTCCACTGTGTCTGATAAATCAAAAGAATATGGTGATAAAGTCGAAAATGATAATCTGATCGCCACGCGTTATATGGCTGATTTAGAATATGATTTATATGATTCGCTGCGAACGGCGGGGGTATCTGTGGAACGCGCCGGCACCGATGTTGTTGTAATTTTGGTTCGTGACGCAATTATACAACGCGATGCCGCAGATATTTCAAAAAATGGCGATAAAACTTTATCAACTGTGGCACGAATTTTACGCAAATACGAATCGACCTATATGGAAATTGCGGGCTATACAGACGCGATGCGTGATGCCAATGCTGCGAAACGCATGTCGTTGGATATGGCGGAACGCGTTGGGGTATTTTTATCACAAAAAGAAATCAAACCCGTGCGTATGTTTATTGTTGGGCGCGGCTCTGCACGGCCAATTGCCGCCCAGGACAGCATTGGTCGGTTGACAAATCGCAGGGTCGAAATTCGCATCACGCCGGCGCGTTAAAAAAACTGTTTTACTTTGTGTTTTTTATTGCTATACTGGCATCGACCAAAGGAAACAAACAAAAAAAAGGAAGTCAAAATGGTAAGAACAAACGAAACAAATATCACTATTAAAAACTATAAAAAGACCGGCATTATTGCGGCGATTGTTTTGGTCGTTGCGGTATTGGGTATATGGGCTGTATCTGCGGCATCAAAGTCAGGTGGTGCAAGTGTGAATGACGCAATTGCAAGTGTTTCATCGGATGCAAGATCTGGTGCTGATTTGCGTATCGCGGTTATCCGTATGGATGCGTTACAGGCTGATGCGGCTGCTTTGAAAGATTTGCGCGCACAAAAAGAAAAATATGAAAACAAATTGCGTGACGAATTAACCAAAGAACAAAAAGCATTGGAAAAAGAAAAGAAAGAAATCGAAAAGTCCCAGGATGTTTTGTCCCAGGAAGCATTGCAACGCCGCGTTGTTGATTACCAAGCCAAGGTTGCAAAATTACAACGCAGTTTGGCAGAACGCGCACAAAGCATCGATGAATCATTTCAAAGTGCTTTGAACGATGTGCAAACAAAACATTTGGATCCAGTTATCGAAGGCATTATTGCTAAAAAGAATTTGGCTTTGGTTATTGATGGTCGTTTTGCCCGTACAGGTGCAAATGTTCCAGGTTTAGATATCACAGCCGAGGTGACATCTGCTTTGAACAAAAAAGTATCATCTATCAAAATGGCAAAACCAAAAGGTTTCTAAATCCGATTGGTTTATGGTTAAAAAAAAAATACCGGCATCCGTCTACGCAACTTTGGTTGCTCCGTCGCGACAGGAATGCCGGTGTTTTTTTATTTAGATAATTCTTTATTTTTCTGTCTTTTCTTGGTTTCGATTTCAGAAATAAAATTCCATAAATCATTAAGTTCTGAACTGTGCTTTGCATACGGAAATCCACATGTAATCTGTGTTGTGCCCAATGTCATATTCATAGGTTTGTTATAATTAACCCTGATACGATACATCACAAAGAAAGGATTTGCTTTCAATCTGATATAACAAAGACCAGAAAAATCCTTGCTTGGGAATGATGCCGCACTATCATCTTTCATCAATGCTGTATCAAATGTTCCTTTTTTAATTTCTTGTTTAATAAAATCTGCATTAACATTTTCCATAAAAACACCCCTTTGGTTACAGGCATTTTTATATCACACAATTTGAAATTATCAAGAAAAAACCGCCAAAACGGCGGTTTGTTTATATTATTCTTCTTTTTTTTCTTGTTCGGGAACAATTTCATCATCGGGGTTAGGCTCGCTAGATAAATATTGTTCCAGCCAGTGATTATCAAAATTCAACTGGCGAAAATCACGATTGTTTAATAACTTTTTATGTAATGGAATTGTGGTTTTTACCCCCTCAATCACAAATTCATCCAGCGCACGCGTTGCACGCATAATACATGTCGCGCGCGATGTGTTATGCACAATCAATTTCGCAATCATAGAATCGTATGTTGGCGGAATTGTATATCCACTGTATGCCGCAGAATCGACACGCACGCCCAATCCACCAGATGGGGCATATAATGATATAGTTCCCGGATTTGGGATAAATGTTTCAGGATCTTCGGCATTGATACGAAATTCGATTGCATGGCCGTGTGGCACGATATTCGCCTGGGAATAACCCAATCTTTCCCCCGCAGCAATACGAATTTGTTCACGCACCAAATCGATTCCATAAACCATTTCAGTCACAGGGTGTTCAACCTGTAATCTCGTATTTGTTTCAAGGAAATAAAACTGGCCATCTTCATACATAAATTCAAAGGTTCCGGTACTGAAATATCCCATTTTTTTGGCGGCGGTTTTACAAACCTCTATCATATCATCGCGTTGTTTTTGTGAAAGAATAGCCGCAGGGCATTCTTCGATAACCTTTTGATTTTTGCGTTGCAGCGAACAATCGCGTTCACCCAACACAACCACATTACCATGTTTATCGCCCAAAATTTGGAATTCTATGTGACGCGGATGCAATAACAGTTTTTCCATATATAATGTATCGTCACCAAAACTGGATTTTGCCTCGGCACGGGTGGTTGCGAACGCCTCGGCCAAATCTTCGGGTTTCATAACCGCACGAATACCACGACCACCACCACCAGATGCCGCCTTTAACATAACTGGATATCCGATTTTTTCAGCACAAATTTTTGCATCATCCAATGTCTTTACCGCACCGTCGGAACCAGGCACCACCGGCAACCCGCATGCAATGGCGGTTTTTTTAGCGTTAACTTTATCACCCATACGAACAATCATATCCGGGCTTGGGCCAATCCAAATCATACCGTGTGATTCAACCTTGCGCGCAAAGCCAGCATTTTCAGATAAAAATCCATAACCTGGGTGAATCGCATCAGAATTCGTTAATAATGCCGCCGTCAAAATCGCAGATTCATTAAGGTAAGATTCGCGTGATGGCGCGGGACCAATACAAACACTTTCGTCCGCCAATTGTGTATGCATTGCATTTTTGTCAGCCACAGAATAAACCGCAACCGTCCGAATACCCATATCACGACAGGCACGAATTATACGCAATGCTATTTCGCCACGATTGGCAATTAAAACTTTTTTAATCTGGGACATCTTTATTACTCAATCACAATCAAAGGTTGGTCAAATTCAACCGCCTGGGCATCGGTCACCAAAATTTCCTTTACCACACCGTCGGTTGTTGCCTTAATCGGGTTAAAGGTTTTCATTGCCTCGACCAATGCGACCGTATCGCCAGCATGCACAGTATCACCCACGCGAACAAATGGTTTTGCACCCGGTTCAGTTGCCAAATATACAACACCCACCATTGGTGATTTCAATGCGTTTGCATATTCTTTGGAAACGGCATTTGTTGTTGAATTTTTCACACTGTTATCCGCAGGGAAAGTTGGCATTGCAACGGTTGTCCCTTTGGACAAATGAATATGTTTACGATATACGCCGAATAAAAATTGACGTTCTAAATCAAGTTCTGTTATTCCCATTTCATCCATGATTTGTGACATAGATTCAACGGTTGCACGAAAAGACATTTTTTTAATCCTTTATATACAATTCAAGTGTATTATCATACAAATTTTACCATAAACACGCAAAAAGTCAAGGCACCGGGTCGTATCCACAGCCACCACCCGGGCGACAACGCGCAATACGACACATTCCCATCCAAACACCACGAAAAAAGCCGTATTTTTCAATTGCACCCGCGGTATATTCACTGCAAGTTGGGATAAAACGGCATGCACAGCGCCCGCCAATAAATGGCGATATACACATCTGGTAACATTTAACCAAACGCACACCGATTATTTGCAAGAAAGATTTATTTTCTGCGTCTGTCATTATTATGTTTAATTGAACGGAGTGCCTTGACCATCAATTTACGACCCATTTCACGCGTGACATTTTCGTCCAATATGGCCTGGCGCGCAAAAAAGACATAATCTAGATCTGGGCACATATATTCAGATGCAAAACGCATCCAATCACGCAAAAGTCGCTTTGCACGATTACGTTGAACCGCATGGCGAAAATGCCTTTTGTTCGCAATAACGCCATAACGCGGGTCATATTTGAATTTTGCCAATTTTGTTCGAATCGAAAATAAATCGTTCACAGCCCGCGGAAAATCGGGATTCATCTGAAAATCATCATGATTCTTTATTGTGTTTCTCATAAAGGCTATCATACCAAAATATTCGGGAAATCAAATAAAAACATTTTTTGTGTGCGACGCTTGATTTTTTGCGCATCCCGTTTTATAGTTGGCACAAAAGAATAAAAGTTAAGGGGAATATTATGTATAACTGGCTGATGAAATTTTTTTCCGCAGATATGGCAATTGATTTGGGAACTGCGAACACTTTGATTTATGTCAAGGGACGCGGTATTGTGTTAAATGAACCGTCTGTTGTGGCGGTTGCAGAAAATCGATTGTTGGGACGTAAAGAAATTTTGGCTGTCGGGGCCGAGGCTAAAAAAATGTTCGGCCGCACCCCTGGCACAATTAACGCGGTTCGTCCTTTGCGTGATGGCGTTATTGCCGACTTTGAAGTTGCCGAAGAAATGATTAAATACTTTATTCGCAAAATTCATCACCGTAATTTATTGGCGGCACCACTGATTATTATTTGTGTGCCATCATGCGCAACCCAGGTGGAACGCCGTGCTATACAAGAGGCCGCCGATGCCGCCGGTGCACGCAAGGTTTACATCGTCGAAGAATCCACCGCCGCCGCAATTGGCGCGGGGTTGCCGGTTGAAAAACCTGTTGGTTCTATGGTTTTGGATATTGGTGGTGGCACGACCGAGGTTGCGGTTATGTCACTGGGCGGAATTGTTTATTCAAATGCGGTCCGTGTTGCAGGTGACCAAATGGATTTAGATATTATTAACTTTGTTCGCAAAAATAAAAATTTATTAATTGGTGAAAATACTGCCGAAGATATTAAAAAGACAATCGGTTGCGCAATTGCACCAAAAGATAAAGCGAACGAAATGTCTATGAAGATAAAGGGTCGCGATTTATTGTCGGGCACCCCACGTGAAACAGTTGTGACCGAATCACAAATTGCATCTGCGCTGTCTGAAACAGTTCAAAAGATTGTTGATACCGTTCATATTGCATTGGAATCAACACCACCTGAATTATCTGCGGATATTGCGGATTTGGGTGTTGCAATGACCGGTGGCGGTTCGATGCTGCGTGGTTTAGATGCGGCGATACGCGCGGCAACCGGATTACCAGTATTCTTGGTTGATCAACCATTGGGATGCGTCGCCAGGGGCAGCGGTAAAATGTTATCCAGTTTAGACAAAACCCAACACATGTTACAGACAATGTATTAAAGATTGCCCACAAAATTCTTTTGGAATTTTGCGGGGCCCTTATAATTCCGCCCCGCTGGGCCCCGAAAAATTTGAAAAATTTTTTGGGTAAGCATTGGGGAGGATGGTCAGCGTAGCTGACGGAGGGGGTGCTATAAAAAGGAACTTATTATGGTGGAATTTCGTGGTGTTGTAAAAATTATTATACATAACGATGATGGCGCGGTTTTGGTATTACGACGCAGAACGAGTTCCAGAGTTTTTCCAGGAATGTGGGATTTGCCGGGCGGTAAAATTGAATTTGGCGAACAATTTCGCGATGCTGTTATTCGTGAGGCTGCCGAAGAAACCGGTTTACACATTGAAACAAATGATGTTCCACGATATGGCTGGACCGGGATTGTGCGTGACGCGGGCGTTCAATATTTGGGTTATTTATTTATTACAAAATACATCGGTGGAAATATCACTTTATCCCCAGAACACACAGATTATAAATGGATAACCCATGCAGACGTGGAACAATTAAATATGCCACAGGATTTCAAAAATATTCTTTCCCTATTTTTTGATGAGAAATTTAATTAAATTTGTTGAAACTTTGGTTTTTATCGTGTATTTTAACTTTGCATAAAAAGGAATATAAAATGGCTGAAAATACCGATAAAAAATTAACTTTCGAAGAAGCATATAAACAATTAACTGAATTGGTTAAAAAAATGGAATCTGGGGAATTACCATTGGCGGATTCTGTGGCTGCATACGAACAGGGAATAAAGTTAAAGGCATATTGCGAACAATTGTTAAAAGAAGCCGAATTGAAAATTGAAACATTGAAAATTTCTGAATAACCAGGGTTTGACGCGTGGCGGACAAAAATAAACTTTCACCAGTTATGCAACAATATATGGATATGAAGTCTGAAAATCCAGATGCGTTGTTGCTGTTTCGTTTGGGTGATTTTTACGAGGCCTTTTTCGATGATGCAAAAATTATCAGTGATGCGTTAAGCCTTGTTTTAACCAAACGCGGAACAGATGCAGATGGCGACAATATTCCTATGTGTGGGATTCCGTGGCATGCGGCGGATAATTATTTTGGTCGCCTGGTTAAATCTGGGTTCAAGGTTGCATTGGTCGAACAAATGGAAACACCTGCCCAGGCCAAAGAACGCGGTCATAAATATATCGAAAGAAAAATTGTTCGTGTTTTGACACCCGGGACATTAACCGATGAAAATTTATTAAATCCAAAAAGTTCAAATTTCTTGGTCGCGGTTGTACCAATTCAAAATAATAAATTTGATATTGCAGGTTGTGATATTTCAACCGGGGAATTCTTTATCGGGCAAACAGCCGATTTGATTGATGATTTGGTGCGATTAAATCCTGCTGAGGTTATTTACCCCGCATCACATGCCGAACACGATACTATATTTCATTTGCGGACGATTTTCAAAACAACCCCTGTATATGAAAAATTATATATCAGGTCTGATATAACACAGATTGTATCGCGCGTGTTTGGTGGTGTGATTTCAGACAATCAATCTGAAAACATGGATAATGCGACATATTTATTGGCGGGTTATTTATTTAATACTGGGCGCGGTGCAACAATAACTTTTCGCGCGCCACGGCAATTTAAGTCTGATTCGCAATTGTTAATCGATTCTGCAACATGGAAAAGTTTAGAGATAGATGCACCGATAAATGCCGGTGGTGCATGTCTGGTCGATGTGTTGGATAAAACAAAAACCGCGGCGGGCGCACGAAAACTGCGTGCATATTTGCGGGCTTTATCTGGAAACATCGATGAAATAAATTTACGCCAGATGCATATTTCACATTTTATGTCAAATCGCGGAACAATGGTTAATGTCGCACATGATTTGGCATCTATGCCTGATGTTGGGCGCAGTTTGGCACGATTAAATTCTGGTCGTGGGACGCCGCGCGATTTGGCGCATATTCGTGATTTTATATTAAAATTACCAAATACAAAAATGATGGCACAATGTCTGGACAGTGATTTTGCCACGCGTTTAGGTGCTATCACCACACATGATGAATTGGCCGCACGGTTAAAAAATGCGTTAAGTGATGAATTGCCGACTTTCTTTCGTGATGGTAATGTTATACGCGATGGATTTGATACTGACCTGGATAAAATGCGCGAACTGTCGCATGGTGCACGCGATACGATTGCCGGGTTACAGGCTGAATATATCGAACAAACCGGTATTCATACATTAAAAATTAAATTCAATAATATATTGGGATATTTTATAGAGGTACCATCCACACGCGCAGACGATATGATGAAACCTGAATCTGGGTTTATACATCGTCAAACGCTGGCGGGCAATATGCGTTTTACAACGGCACAACTGATTGAACTGGATAATGATATTCGCAGTGCGTCTGAAAAAGCCAGTGGTATCGAAGATGAAATTATAAACAAATTTATTACTGACATTCGTAATATTTCCGAGGATTTATTAACAACTGCGGATTTATTGGCTGATTTAGATGTTTGGGTGGCACTGGCAATGTGCGCCGCAGAATATGATTGGGTATGTCCACAAATAACAATGGATACTGAATTTAATATCATTGGTGGTCGGCACCCGGTGATTGAATCTGTATTGCATAAAACAGGTGATAACTTTGTTAAAAACGATTGTGATTTATCAAATAAAAAAATTGCGTTACTGACCGGTCCAAATATGGCAGGTAAATCAACATATTTGCGACAAAATGCTTTAATCACCGTATTGGCACATTTGGGCTCTTTTGTGCCTGCGAAATCTGCCAAGATTGGTATATGCGACCAATTATTCAGTCGCGTTGGTGCATCTGATAATTTGGCGGCAGGACAATCAACATTTATGGTTGAAATGGCCGAGACTGCAAATATATTGCGTCGCGCAACGGCACACTCGTTTATCATATTTGATGAAATCGGTCGTGGAACCGCAACATACGACGGTATGGCTATTGCCCAGGCTGTATTGGAATTTTTAGACAATATGAATCCACGAACATTGTTCGCGACACATTATCATGAATTAACCGCACTGTCGGGTGATAATAATGGCGCATTGCAAAATGTATCTTGTTTAACAATTGATGTTCGTGAATACAATAACGAAATTATATTTATGCATAAAATTGTCCCAGGTGTTGCAAATCGCTCATACGGTATTCATGTCGCAAAAATGGCCGGCATGCCTGAATCGGTGGTTAAACGCGCCGAGGCTGTATTGTCAAATTTGGAAAACAATGGTTTGACCAAAAGTAAAAACGAAATAAAAATAGAAAAGGCAAAAACCGCACCCGCACCAAAGGCAAATATGACCGTTCATTCACCGCAACTTTCTTTGTTTGGGGAATAATTATGTCTGGATGGATTATTTTAGATAAAGCATCAGGATTATTCAGCAGAACCGCGTCCAGCCGCGTTGCGCGTTTGTTTGGCATAAAAAAATCTGGCCATATTGGAACATTGGATCCGATGGCGACCGGTGTTTTACCAATTGCAATTGGTGATGCAACTAAAATGATTCCTTTTGTTGAAAAAACATCTGGTGGCGTAAAAGAATATTTATTTTCACTGAAATTCGGAATTGAAACAGATACTTTGGATGTAACGGGGATCGAAATCGCGCACAATGATATCGTTCCAAATGATAATGAAATCAAAAATGCTTTGTCTGACTTTATTGGTGATATAGAGCAAATTCCACCGATGTATAGTGCAATTCACATAAACGGAAAACGCGCATATGAAATCGCACGCCGT
>Ga0310786_10002594_pt1 | contig 27361 bp, 34 predicted proteins | sample AusTroGonzalo_MG_FD_203881 | JGI IMG/M metagenome (GOLD analysis project Ga0310786, IMG submission 203881) | Bovine rumen microbial communities from tropical cattle in Woodstock, Queensland, Australia - Gonzalo_03 (v2) (version 2) | ecosystem: Host-associated > Mammals > Digestive system >...
GTCGAGCAGTTTCAGTGCGTCCATTGCGGTACACTGGATGACGTTGCCCGATGTGCGATGGCTGTTGATGTAAAAAATACCTTTGGGAAGGTACTCTCTTGTGTTGTTGATCGTGTAGTAAATTAGCGGGACTACTACTGCCCCGGCGAACTCTACGCTGTCAAACCTGCGGTCAAAATTGTTCAGCGAGAAATTGAATGAGCCGATAATTGCACCGCCCACATCGAATGATCCCTCTGACGATACCGCCTCATTGAAGTAAATGCTGTTGCCCCAAAAGTCTCCGTCCTCAATAAAAAACGGATTGCCCGTCTTGGGAATGAACTGCATCCTGACGTAAGGAGTTTCACCATTATTCACTTTTGCCATGAAATCGGCAGAGATCGGAGTCTCCACACCGTTAATCAGGACCGAAGTAATCATGTTGTTACCTCTCGATTACGTCAAAACTTACGTTTTCGTAGATTTTGTTGTTTACTGTCCAAATACGGGCAGGTGCGGTTTTATCGCCCGTGTAGGCTTCCATAATTCGGTAGTTGTTAAGCTCCGGATCAAAGTAACGAACATAGATGTACTCCGGCTTGAACGCTTGAAGGATCTGCGATGCAACCGCGGGGGTTATGCCATTCCATGAAAGCGCCAGCTTCACTTTGTCAGTGACTTTGCCTTTATACATCTTGCCAGTGTCATCACGACCGGAATCTCCCTGTGATACGTCCTGATAACTCCAATCCATTTTGGACGGATTAGGCATATCTACAAGATTGTTCTGTGTCGGCCCAACCTTGATAAGTACGTCTGCCATGTCGTTACCTCGATATATGGTAAAAGGGAGATAGGCTGTGACCCCCATCTCCCCATTGTTTTAATAACTGAATTGCGATACGGGATTGTACCGCTTGTCAATGCTCTTCTGCCCTCTTGTGACGGCTCTAGCAAGGACTTCATCATTCTCTGTATAAAGTGTTGCGTTGACCTGAACAGGACGGCTATTGCTGTCAGACATCATCTCGGCAAGTGCCGGAAGAATACGTCTTGCAATTGCGTCAGCGTAAGCCTCACTGTTTCCAGCCATTGCGCCACCTGCTTTGGCAATTGCGTCACCAATCATCGCCATACTGCGTGTATTCGTCAGAGGAAGTACCGCTTCGGGACCAGCTTCGCCAAAGATGTTCATTTCCCCGGTGAAGATACCGCCTTTTGCGTTCTTTCTTGTACGAATCCTTGCCAACGTCTGAATAGCACCGTTGATGTCTGCAACAACCTCGTTCACTGCGGTTTCGACATCGACCGTGACGGTGATCGTCTTATCGTCAAGTTTGGAGTAATCGTCAGCAACACTGATGAATCCGGCTGTCTTAGCACCGTTGGCTGTCTTTGTAGCAGTCTCAGAAATCCACTTAGTCCAATCGCCAAAAACAGTACCGTAAGCATTTGTCTTTCCGGCATTTGTTGTCTTCTTGATTGTCTCAGGAGTCCAACCAGTCCAGTGAGAAAATACCGATGTGTACGCATTGTTCTTCTTTGCAGTCGCTGTCTTTGTAGCTGTCTGATCTTTCCAACCAAAGTAATCCTTCCTGTCGGAATGATATCCGTTTGTGAGTTTTGATGCGCCAGTCTTAGTGACCTTATCATCAATCCACGCATAGAAGTTCCTTTGATCAGCCGTGTACTGCTTCGTCTTCTTGCTGTCGAGCAGCTTAATCAGAGTGGAGTCTTTCTTCAGTGCGGTGTTGTCTGCCATCGCCTGTTTGAAAGAAGCGTCCTCTGTTGCCTTCAGCACAGTCGTAGTCGTGTTTGTCGCAGAAGCGGTCTGCGGAACAGTCATCAACTGAGTGTTATACCCGGCTGCATTTCTGCCCTGTGCTTTAAGCTGTTCGTTGTTCTTCTGCTGTCCGGCAACAAGCTTGTCGGCTGCATTTGCCTTGTTCTTCGCAAGATTGTTCTGACCGATGCCTTTGCTCTTGAGCCATTTGCCAAGTTCAATAGCACCAATCGTAACCGCAGTAACAGCAAGCGTTCCCCCGGCGATTGTTCCGAATGTCAGCGCACCGCCAGTAGCGGCTGCCGTAGCACCAGCCGAAGCAACACCCCCGGCAGAAGCACCACCAAGAGAAGCACCGCCAAGCCCAAGCACTCCTTTAAGCACGGATGCCTTCAATACAGTGCCAAAAAGCCCGGTCAGAAGGTCGAATCCAACCTTTGCTCCGATGGCAACACCAATTGCATCCCAAGGAAGACCGCTCAGAAGAGTCTTGAAGTCTTCCGCAAGATCATCTTTGTTGATTCCACCGATTGCGGTCGAGAGAGCCGATTTGAGGGCTTCTTTGACGGTTTCCATCGCCTTCTTGGCTTTCTCTGCATCAAACTTCTCAACGAAGGAATTGATGAAATCACTGAATGCCTTTGCAAGGTTGTCAGACACCGTACCATCTTCGAAGAATGCAATGATCGCATCATTGACACCGTTGAAGAATCCGGCAAGCGTCTCACCCATGTCAGACCAGTTCATTTCGGTGATAGCACCGTTGATCATCTCCTTCATCTTCGTGCCAAGCTGTTTGAAGTTGAACTTCTTTACCCAACCGCCGAAGAAATTCCAGGATGCTCTGAACTTGTCTGCGATGAGCCTTCCGAATGCATCAGCATCCCACTCATCTAAAAGCCCATTCATTCCTCTCGCAATCTGACTGCCCCATTCTCTCCAGTTGAATCCATTAATCCAAGCGCGGAAAGTATATGTAACATCGTTCAGACCTCTTGCGAGTGTGCGTCCGATGAGATCCCAGTTGATGTAATGCATCATGGAATTCACTGACGCTTGGAAGGGCTGAATAAATCCATAAACTTTAGGACCGACATTCTTCCAGTCGAGGATGTCCCAAAGCTTTCTGAATCCGTGGTTCATGAAATCAGCAATGTTCTTGCCAAGGCTCTGCCAATCCTGTTGGATGAATGCCTTCTTGATGGCTTTAGCCCACTTGTTGATTCCATCGACCAGTTCGTTTCCACCGAGGTCGTAATCCCAAATGTTTCCGATGCCGAAATCGCCAAGATTACCAAGACCACCACCGCCGACTCCACCGCCACCGCCGGAACCGCCCGAAGATGCGGAATCGGTATCCTTGGCAAGCTGATTGAGTTCATCAAACGGCAGTACGGTAAGCTGTTTCTTCAGTTCCTTGGCCGCCTTCCCGGCTTTACCAAGACCATCGGATGCACCGCCAGCACCGTCAGCCAGTCCACTCGCAGCGTCAGATGCATCATCAAGGTATCCGGCAAGGTCATCAGATGTACCTCTCGCCGCCTGTATTGGTTTGCCAAACAGAGTCCACATGAAGATGCGGAATGCGTTGGCTGCCTGAATCAGCTTCTTGATGAGTGCATTAAGCCAAGCAATAATCGGAGCGATAGCCGGGATGATTCCCTGTCCCATCGTAGCCGAAAGCTGTTGGAAATTGAGCGAAAGCAGACGCACCTGGTTCGCTGCGGATCTCGATGTACGTGCGAAGTCTCCGGCAGCATACTGTGATGCGTTCATGAGATAGCTATATCTCAGCATCATCTGCGTAGCCTGGTCCATGCTCTGCCACTCAGTGGTAATACCCTGTGACAGTGCGTAAGCTTGCATATTGGCTACGCTCATATTGATACCCAAGCTTCTCAGCGGCCTGGTCATTCCGGCAAGACCTGACTGAATCTTGGTCATGGCTTCGTCAACGGTCACATCATAGAACGATGCGATATCGCCAGCCCTCTGAATCAACTCGACCGACATCTTGGCAGCCGAATCCCTCATGCCTTCAGTGACATCAAATCCCGATGAGTTGAACATCGACATCAAACGTCCGGCATACTTTTCGGCTGCAATCTGCGATACACCAAAGGCATCAATCGTACCTTGCGCCCATTTGTAGATGTATCCTGATATGTCCTCGTAACCCTTCTTGAGCGAACCGAAGGCGGTATCGATGACGTTCTCCAACTCAACGATGGAAGATCCGGCTTCGAATGCCCCAGTAGCCCAGTCGAACAGTCCACGGATGCCGTAGAACGGAAGGACTGCTCTCAAGAGGTTGGTGAATGACAGCGCAGTGCGGTCAATACCAGTACTCTCAGAAGGGATAAGCTTCAGCTTTGCAAGGAATTTTCCAATCGCACTTACACCCTGTCCACCAAGCTTCAGAGAGATGTTCAGCAGACCCTTGAGTGAGTGCGTTGTGCTGTTATATGCAGTACTAGCGACAGTAGTAGCAAATCCACTGCCACCGCCACCGCCTCTTCCGCTCCCGAAGATGCTGTTCATCGACTGTCCGGCTCTTGCACCTGCCTGTGCAAGGTTTCCAAGACCCTGGATGGTTGTGGCAATGTTGCTGTCAACAGTGCCGACTCCCTGAAGAGACTTAACGAAGTTGACAACCGAAGCGGATAATTTGTCGATGTGGTCGGATGTCTCTCCGGCTTTGTCCCCGGCATTTGCCAGCTTGGCAAGCGCAGAAACAAGTTCGGTCACACTGCCGTCTACTGACTTAGACTCAGCAAAGACATCAACCGCCTTCTTCAATTCCGGGGTGAGGGCTTTCATGCCATCGGCAGCCTTCTGTGATTTGTCCCCGGAAGTCGCAATCTTCTGAACCGAAGAGATTACAGTCTTCAGCCCCTTGTCGATAGAGCCGATATTTGCCATATCCTTGATTGCGTCAGCGACTCCAGTTACGGACTTGACATCAAACTTGGATGTATCGGTTGCGACAAGGTTCTTGAGGTTTCTCGTAAAGGTGGTAAGACTACCATCCTTGAGATTGCTCAGATTAATCTGAGACAGGCTTCTCAGCTGATTGATTTGCTTGGTGAGATCAATGCCGTGGAGCCTTTCCAGTTTAGTATCAAATGCGCCAAGTTGATCTGTAGCACCTTTGAGTGAGCTTGCGGATGTTGACGCTTTTTCCAGTGCATCGGCAAGATTGCCTAACTGCCTTATGGCATCTGACGCATCAGATCCGATAAATAATTGTAGTTCGTCAATGCGTTCAGCCATGTCATATCCTCATAAACAAAAAGGCAAGGTTATTCGCCTTGCCCCTTTGATGGTTTGAAATTCTCGTTGAATACGACAGCCCACGCACAAAACTTTGTGAAATCTGCTTGAGGATTCGGTTTCTTCTCTTCCTTAATCGTCTGCATGATAGGCTGTTCAACGTACTTCGCCTTCGATTTCTTTCCGGCAAGCACTCCGCTGACAGCGGTCTGAACAGCACTCAGAACGTACTGACCCATCATCCACATTTCGTAATCCTTGCGCTCTTGACGCATCTCATCCATCTTGCGGTATGGTTCAAGTTCCTTTGGAGTTGAGTCCCAAAAATGGGACTCGGAAACACCAAGCATAAGGAAGAACGGAAGAGTGTTGTTTAGGACCTGATCTCGGAAGGAGTCGTACTGGTCACCGCTGTCCTCACGGACTCCTGACCCATCTCCTCTTTCGCCGTCTCCACCTTCTGCTCGATCTGTTCCATCTCTTCTCCGGCTTTCTGCATCATCGATAAAAAACCGTTCTTGCGCAGCTCCTCTTGAAGATCGTTGAACAGGGTGAACGCAGACTGCGGATGCTCTTCCGTGGACTCATCCTCGTAGTCATCGAAGATGTCATAGAATCTCTCGATCAGAGCGTTGTACCCGTCTTCGTCCTTGTAACCAAATTCGTCTGAATGGTACTTCTGAAGTCCGGCGATCAGTGTCTCTGCACAAGCCTTTACAAACTTATCGACCACCGCCCCGGTCTTGTCACCGTCAGCGAAGTCAAACGCAGATGTAAACTTATCCAGGACGTTCTCCTTGCAGATTGCTCTGTACGTGAATCTTACTTTGTATTCTTTGCCGTTTACTTTAAAAATATACATAATTCCCTCCGTAGATTATGTATTATCGGTTGTTCTCAGATCAGGTGGAACTGCCACCAGCTGCGATGGTGATGACCGTGGACGGATAAACGACAATCGTCATCTCGACAACTTCGTTGACCGATCCTTCGTTGACGTACACATCGTACTGGCCTTCCCATGTTGCCTTGCCACCAGTTGCGCCGAAGTCGAGTTCGAAGTAGCCGTCTGTCAGCGCATTCGCCTTCAGTGTGGTGTAGGTGCTGACGAGGAAGTTTGCGGTAAATGTCATTGTCTCAACAGACTGAACACCGGGCCAATAATGTTCGCATCGGTTCGCTAGGCCGACACCGTTCTCAAGGAACTGCTCCACATTACTGCGGAGATCAGACTATATCACCACCCCATAGGGGTGCGTCCCATTTCCACTCGCTTGAGTGTACTCCCTTTCGGGATAGTCGTTGAACCTTCATCCTTTCGGATGCTTGGCTGCTGATTGTCCTGTTCTTGTTCAGGGAACAGGAGTTTCCAGCAATTAAGGACGTTATTCAATACACATTGCTGCGTAAGGTCGCACTCAGTTTACGAAAGTCTGCGCCGTATCAGTAAGGTCTGTCGTTTCGATCTGTTCACGCTCACCGCCAAGCTGCGGATAAGACTTGATCTTGCAAAGTTCGGTCATCGATCCCAGTGCTGTGCCGAATTTGAGAATTGTACCGATATTGGAGATAGCTTTTGCTGCCATGCTTTTTACCTCTCAATTGTTAAGGGTTAGCGACAGTCTCAGGAGTGACTGCCGGAGTAGTTACTGTATCATCTAAGTCGATGAGTTCGCCTGTGTAGGTAAGCTCATAACGGCTTATATAACGATGAATGGAATTGTTTTTGAAGCGTTGGTTGAACCCACTGGAGTCGAAGCCCATGTTGAACATGACACGCTTGCAAGCATCCTCAAGCTGCATCGCAGTTGATTCCTTCTTGGCAAAGCACTCCACCTGGACGTTCACCAACAGCGCATTCTCATTGTTCTGCATATCCCTCGCACGGAGCAAGGTATAGTTTGTCATCGCTTTAAAAGCTACCCAAGGCAGTCTTGCACCGACATCAGAAGAGCCGAATGCAATCTGTTCCTCGGTGATGACACCTTTCGCAATGAGTCTTGCGCTGAAACGGTCATAAATTTCTTTTGTGGGATTCGCGACAATTTCTGCCATAGCTTAAACTCCAGTGATAGAAAAAACAGACTTTGCGATATTGACAAATTTCTGCCGAATCGCTTGGTCTGCTTTCCATAGTGGCATCGTTGCTTCTGTACCTTGGGACAGCTGAGTAGTGCCATCCTCGTCTTCGTAGAACCAGTATTCCTTTGCGCCCTGTCCTTGACCATACGAGCCAATCGTATAACCAAGCTTGACACCCAAAGGATGCGGTGAACCGCCAGCTGGACCATTGTAATGGACACCAGCTCCGAATTCTACGAACATTACGTCCTCTCCGCTCAAGCGAAGGGTAGCTGTCATGACACCTTCTCGATGTCCCATAACCACATGAGGAGTGTTTGGTTCGGGAATCTCAGAATCACCTGCCCCAAACAGATTCATGTAAATGACTTTGATCCCGGCATTCGTCAGTTCCTTCACAAACTGCCTGTTCTTATTGGCATATGTCTGCTGAAGTTTCCTAACACGACTTGCCGCCTTTTTGTACGAGTCGGGATTCAGAGCATCAATCGTGATTTTCGTCATCGCCTGGTTCCTCACTCGGTTCAGGCTCCGGCTCAACAGGCGGTGTGTTCGACACGTAGTCATCGTAATCCGGGACCTCGTCACCGTTCTTCTTAATCAGATAACGAGCCACATTGCCCTTCTTGGTATCAACCTTTCTGCGCAGTGTGTAGTCCGGCAGAACAGTCGGGATACCATCCTCATCACAGATGAGATAGCCGTTGTAATCCAGTTCAGGTGTCACATCGACCCACACCTGCATGCCCTCAATCGGCATGAAGTCACGGTCGAAGCTTGTAATGTACCTATCGTAGTCCGGCACGATACCGTTGGCATATGTCTCAGGTGTACTGCCGGAAGACGAAACGGAAAACTTGTGCTTTTCGGGTTTTGAGTAGACCGATACCTCGTCAATGCCGTCCGTCTTGAACGTCTTGACAGAGAAGTAAAGGTCCTGTGTCTGTCTCTGAAGATTCCTCATGTCTTTCCCTCACGTTAAAATTGTGTCCTTGCCCTGCCACCCGTGTATGGACACTCCCTACATCACAGTCGGAGGGGTCCTGTGACACGCTCCTACTACACAGTTGCAAAAGGAACGATGCGATGCTGAGTGAATACGTTGCCTTTGTTATGCCACATACGGTACAGTCCTGATTCAATATGCATCGACTGGAATTCCGCGCCTTGCGTAACGCACTCAAACAAAGCAAGATCACAGATGCAACTCTTGTGTTTCGTTTGGTCTGCGAGGATCATCTCCGCAGTCCAGTGGCTCGGATAGTTGCGGTACTCCGCAAACGCATCCAAAGCTCTGTCGGCAAGGACACCAAGCATTGTTGCATCAACCTCACCATCGGTCATGTATGCCGTGAGACTTGTGACAATCTCTTCTTTCAAAGTTGTTGTAGCCATAGCTGTGATGTCCTTCCTCGATTACTGTTCTTTGCGCTTGCGACCTCTAGGGGATTCGGTCTTTTCAGCCTTTTCAGCGGTCGCAGTCTCAGCACTCTTAGCCGCCTTGAACGCTTCTTCAGCCTTCTTGAAGTCAGGGTCTGTCTCTGCGGTGTCATTGGCATAGTGCCTTCTAAGTAGCATTCCCATTAAAAATACCTCGATTTGATCTTGTGATGGTTGTGTGTACCTCATGTCCCAGGGCGATTGTGGGGTCACAGTAAATCTTGTAACCGCACCTTCTCGCTCGCCAGCAGAAACTAAGGTCCTCTCCGACGCCATGAGTAGGCGAAAACAGAAGCCCAGTTTCATTCTGCTGGATCATGACATTCCAAAGGACATCTTTCCGCATCAGTACGCAGCCGAAACCGCAACCGCCTATCTCAACAATCCCATCCGGGATCTCACCAAACGGCACACAGTTCACTCCCATGTCTGAGATTTGAACATCCTTGAACAGTGTGGGTGTCCACGGCGGTCTGCGCCGGAAGTACATCCCGGCAAGCATTGACATTTGGTTGTCGATGAGCGTCTTCAGCATCATGTTCAGGGTATCCGGCATGAAAGACATATCGGAGTCAAGCCAAAAGACGTATTCCGCATTGGAATTGATCGCTCTCTCAGCAAGTTTGTTGCGACTGTCATACACAAGACTGCCTACATGATAGCCAATCTCAATGTCATAGTTCCTCGGATAAAGAAGCAGATTCGACAAGCACTGAGCGAACCTGGCTGAAAGAGTGTCCATGCAAGGGACTGCGATAAAAACCTTCATTCGATCTCCTTACGATCAGGTCGAAGCGGATGCACCGGGCATCTTAATCAGCTTGCTTGCATCCTGGAGCAGCATAGCGAGATGCTTGTCAGCGGTGATCGTGGTTGTCTTATTGATGATGTCTCTGTCAGTCTCAACAAGGATGTCTCTCTTGTTGTAGATGCCAAGCGCACCGGGCTTCACGATGTAGCTGCAGTTCGGGGTGACAAGCTTGTTGGAAACAACGACCTGACAACCGTGGATCATACCAACTGCGCCACGGACGATCATTGCCGCGCCGATCTCAGTGCCGGGAATCCATACAGTGGTCTTTCTCAGTGCCTGATAGCCAAGGGGAGTGGTCAGCAGAACCTTGTCACCATCGATGTCCTCACCGAAGAGTGTAAGTGCTTCTGCGATGCCGTCAGCAGAGAGCGCAGCAGCGTCTGTGGTCATTCCGGCAGATGCCTGACTGGACATGATTGCGAGGATCGCATTGTCGATACCCTGTGCGATTGCTGTAGCGATCTGATCCGTAGCTTCTCCGATAGGATCGCCGTATGCGGACAGGACTGCTTCGTCTGTGATCTGAACGCCCTTTGCGTACTTGGCGATGCTGACTTCCTTCGTGGATTCTGTCAGCTGGCTGATCGGAATATCATGGCCTTCTGCCACGACCTCGGCAACGCCGATAGAGCCATAGTAAGGCAGCGTGATCGTAGAACCCGGACGGCCGACAAGGTTGTCGTGTACGTCTGCCAGGGGCGCGAATCTGATTTTGTCAAAAAGTTTTACATTGATTCTGTCTCCGATCACCTGAGGATCGAACAGATTTGCAAGATATGTTCCAGTGGAAGTAGAAAGAGTACCCATTGAAAAATCTCCTATAATTTTTGTAGGTCAGCGACACACTCTAACGTGTGCCGGGTTGGTGGTATCAGTGTGCAAGCTTCTCGTATGCGGTCGGATGCTTCTGCTTGAACTCGACCTGCTCACGATACGTCATTGCTTTGAACTGCTCTTTGGTTACCTGAACGGAATCATCATTCCCGGTAGAAGGGGCTGGCATATTTCTCATCATGTCTGCCTTGATCTGCTTCTTCAGTTCGTCCTGATAGGACTGCTGAATACGTGTGAGTTCCTCAAAGTCTCCGGCAAACTGCGCTTCTGCCGCTGACTTAGCCAGTTCGTCACTGTATCCAAGCCTTCTGTACTGCTCTGAAGCTTCGGTGACAGCCTTGAACTTGCGGAGATCCTCAAGTTCCTGTTGCTTCTTGGCTTCTTCTTCAGCCTTCTCCATGCTGAGACGTTCCGCATCGGTCTGTGTGGCCGTATACTTCTTCTTCCAGTTAGATGCGTCTGCGGTTGCCTTGTCTGTAGCTGCCTTGAGCCGTTTGTTCTCGGCTTTCAGTGCTGCCATCTCGGCGATCCACTGCTCTGTGGTCATCTCATCATGACTTGCTTCGGGCTTCGGTGCTTCAGGTGTGGGATTGATGGTTACTTCTTTGTTCTCGTCCATAGATAACTCCTGCGAAATTTGTTTATAGCTTTCGCCAGTGCGACTTCTCTGCCCCACTTAATAAAGTTTGCGGTATTAGGGTGCTTCTCTGCACCTTTGCGTGATTAACGTCATTCTCTTGACGGAGAATTCGGGTGCGGAATTGCACCGCACTTTGGCTTTTTCCACCGAATTGTCAGATAAATTCTGAATCCCTTACCTTCTTCAGAAGGTCGGTAAGGTCTTTATTGACTCCTGTGAGTCGGCAAGGGACATCGCACATCGTCATGTCAGTAAGCGACATGGTCTTCTTCAACAGGATGTCCTTGTCCATGATGTGACCGACAATTTGATACGGCTTATGACAACAGTACATCACTTCGCCAATCTCGTTGACGGCAAGCTGTGACCACTGTCCGATGCACCTCGGAAATGCCATTCCAAGCGTCTGCCACTTGTAGTTCATCACCACACGACTATCAATCTCCGAAACCTTCTTGATGGCTTCGATGATCGCATCCGGGTGATTCTCTTCTGTAAGCACCAAGTCCTTGTAATACTTGCCACCAGTTGACTCAACAGGACGGATAACGATGTAGTCCACAGGCAAATCCTTGTTGGATTCCCAAAATCTGTAAACATCGTCCCTGTTGGTGGCGATCATCTGTATACCAAGGTTGGTTTCCATCGGCTTCTCAGCAGCAAACCGAATGATGTTCTCACGGACCGTGCCATAAGCCCTCACACCACGGTTCTTCTCGTAGCTGTCCTCATCCCAACCATCGAGCGAAACCTTGAGGTATCTCGGCCTGCACAGCACGTAGCGGTTGAAGTTCGTGTTCACACCATAAGGGAAACCGTGGCTCTCAAGCCAGTCCGTAATGCGGTCGAAGTCCTTGGAGACGGTCGGTTCGCCACCGCCCGTAAGGATGATTCCCTGAATTCCCAACTCCCTCATACGCTTGGCATAACGGACGAAATCCTCATACGGCATGAACCGTGAACCATTGTCAAACTCCCATCTGCGGTAGGTGCAGTACGGGCAGTTGTTATTGCAATAGTTGTTGAGGAAAACGTCAGCCGTAATGGGCTTTTCGGAGTTCACGATCCTGTCGAGATGGTGCAGTATTTTGTTTCCTGTGATCGGTTTTTCCATAGGCATTACTCATACGTCAGCCAGCAACGGCAGTTCGCAATGTTGTCTGCTCCGGCCCCAAGCGATGTGTCGAGCGGATACATCAGCAGTTCGCCGCCGACTTCAAAAGGCTGGTCAATCGGAACGGTAAGTCCGTTCACTTCTCCGTGCCACTCCCTCTCCCGGCCGTCCATGATGACGTTCCACTTCTTCCTTGCCTTGCCAAGCTTTTTCGCATCATCAAACTCACCGTAGCCGTTGATGGCATTGCTCTCAGTGGCAGCCATATTCACAGCACGGTCAAAACTGAAGAAGTATTCCTTGTCCTGATTGTTGTAGGTCGAAAGGGCAACCTCTTCAGCAAATTCCCTTGCCGTCTGACGGATTGACTCGTCATCGATGCGTGTGATCGCTGCTGCGAGGAATGCTTGCTCAAACAGCGGAATCGATTCCAGGAAGAACTGTTCGCCACGCTCCTTCTTCAGCTGAATCCACGAAAGCACCTCAAGGAAACCGTCCTCAAGCTTCATGGCTACAAGGACTCGATCCCTCTTGTTCGCTGCCGGGATGCCCATGTCATCGAAGTACTCTTCGTAGGTTTCCCTCGACAGGCTATGCAGTTCGTCAAATTTCAGTGTCGTGTGGCTCATTCTGCCGGATCATTCTCCCTGTTCTGCTCGGCATTGTAGTCGTTCGCTCCCTTGACTCCGTTGACCGTGACTCCGTTACCGCTGTCAGGCTCGGAAGAAGAGTCATTCTTCTGCGTCTTGGCAAGAAGGAGTGCGGTGATCATCTCAAGGGAATCGATAACAACTTGCTGATTGTCATCAAAGATGTCTACTGCCGGAATCGCATGGTGCGGATCGATGCCGATGTTAATCATGTTGGACAGTGCGGATGTACGGCTTACAAGGTCGTATGTCTTGTTTCTGCTGAACTTGACAAGGACATCTGACTTCTTGAGCTGCTTCATCTCTTCCGGGATGCCCGGAGTATTGCGAAGGATGGCGATGATGACTTCAAGCAATTCCATCTCGGATGCCGTGAAGATAGGCTCCATCGTCTTCGCCTTTGTTTCGGCAAGCTGCCAGCCGTTGGACAGAAGGATCGCCGCGCCAGTGTTGCCACCCGAAGCACTTTCTCTTCCGGGGACTCCGGCAATCTCAAGCATCCTGTTGTAAAGGTCATCAGTAAGTGCCTGTGTCTCAGCCTGGTTCAGCGATGCGGTAACGTATGTGACCTTCGCTTCTTTGCCATCCGCAGTGGTCGAAGTCTGAATGAAGCCGTTATTTCTCAAACGGTCTTCCTGTTGCTCATCAATCGTGCAGTTATGCAGCCACAGGATCGCCTGAACGTACTGCGCAAGGTCGTTTACCCGGTCTGAGTTGGCAATGTTCAGCGCATCCATCAGCGGAATGACGGCTTCGAAGCAAGCCATCTTGTTCGCATCATTTTTGAACTCCACAATCGGAATCTTACGAAGGATGTTCGGTGTCTTGCTGATGATCGCACCGTCCTGAATGACGTATATCCAATCCACGGTGTATGCCGTGATGCGCTTGATCTGCGTGTTGATGTTGAAGGAGTAGGTGACCCCCATCAACTTGCGCTTATACGCATCGTTCGTCTTGACCACATAAGTGTTCAGAGGATTGAGAACCAGGAGATCAAACGGAGCGATGTCATCGGACTCGGCAAGCTTCGGGTAAGCCATCATGTACCCAAGACCAGTTGTCTTGATGTCATGTGCCATCTCGATGTCCTTGCCGACCTTGTCCTGTTCCCACATCATCTCGTTCAGTGTGGCAACACGCTTGTCATCCTGTTTCGGGTCTGCCTTGGTAAAGTCATCGGATGCCCTCTGCACAAACATGATGGGTGAGCCAAACTCGTAGCCGACATTGAAGTCGGTAATCATCTTCGCATAGTTGGCTGCCACCTTGACGTTGATACCGCTGCGCACCTCTTTGACACGGTAGAAGATCGGCTGATCGCCCCTCTCATAGTTTCTGAGGTACACCATCTCGTCCCGATTAATCTCATGGGCAAGCATCGTCTGATCTACAATCTCAAGCACAGCAGCGTCAGTAAGCTCGACAGGCTCCCAATAGATGGTCTTTCTGCCTGTGAAAATGGGGGACTGCGCCACTCCGACACCCTGACTCTCGGTATTGTCGTTTGTGTTAGTGTTAGTGTTCTCTGCCATGACTTGATTTCTCCGGCTACAAAAAATGGCAAGACCCAATGGTCCTGCCGCTACTCTTTTCAGCTTATCTATAACACATTTTTTTGTGACATTTGTGACAAGTTTTCAGTTTTTTCGGTTAATTATGCGATTATAGGCTTGACGGACACCGTCTTCTGTGTTCCCACCGCCCATTTTCTTCGCAATCTGCCTGAACGGAAGACCGTCAATGACCCTCATCGTGACAATCCGGCGGTCATGGGAGTTGTCGATGCGGTTGATGAAGTCCTGTACCTCGTTGATAGACTGCTCAACTTCGGATCTCAGCGAATAAAGCGTTGATTTCCGTGTCTGAAGCAAGGTTTTTGTCCTTGAATAGTCACGGTACGGGAATCCCGTGATGGTAAAGTGCTGAATTCCACCCTCTCCACCCTTGACCGTGTCGGTGACCATTCCTTCTTCCTCAAGCCTTTTCAGCTTTCTCTCGGTATCAGCTATCCTTCTCTCGACATCTTTGATCTCCTGGACGAGGTCTACATACTGCGCTAAGACATTTTTTCTCAAAACGGTCGTACTCCTACTCTTGTTGGCGGTGTCTCAGGTCTGCTCTTCCACTTCGCAAAGCTTGACAGCACATCGGGTGGATCGTCATGCTTCACTTTTCCGGCAGTTGTATATCCCATCAGCATACCCATAAACTTTCCGTAGTCATCATTCGGTGTGTACTTCGAAACATCACGGAAAAGAACGTGTTTTTTTACCCACGGAGCGTAGACAATGATCTTCGTCTCCTTGTTCTGCGAAGTGAACTGCTGCGTGATGTTACAGTAACCGCCAGCTGACTTGACTCTCTTGCTCACCTCAAGCGCAACACGGTCACCGCCGTTGTTCGACTCAAACAGACAGGCTTCTACCTTGTTGGTAAGCAAAAGGTTCGTGGATTTTGCGTACTGCGTCTCGTAATCCGCATTATCATCGCAAATCGTCTGCGTCATGTAATAATCTTCACCGTACTGAAGGAAAACAGGCTGCGCAAAGAAGTCAGTTCCCTTGTTTTTCGTGTCAGCAATGGACAGAATCGCGTCAGGCGGTGTGATGGGAAGGTCGATAAATCTGCGGATCTCATCGTTGTGATACAGAAGTCCCTCACGCTCGACAGGCTCATTCATGAACAGGCACTTGAACGAAATCTCGTCCATACTGCGCTTGATGTCCATGAAGTACTTGGTGTCAAAGCCAACACCACCTTCGTAATTGAAGTTGGACTCGCCGTTCTCATCGAGTGCCGGGACGGCAATGAACCTCGCCCTCGTGTTCCCCTGATTGAGGTCGATCAAGCGACCAACAGGGTCATGCACCGACCACCTGGTACAGATATGCAGCTCCTTGCACTTCTGCTTCTTACGAGTCTTCAGATCCGTGTTATAGGTCTGCCACAGCTTGTCGAGTCGCTCCTTGTTAAGGGCCTCTTCAATGCCGGAGACAAGGTCATCACAGCACAGAAGGTACTCGCATCGGGTATTACCAGTCAGTGAAGCATTGATCGCACGGCAGGTAATCGTCTTGAATCGCTTGGGTCTGCCGACATTGATGGTCTGATCCTTGCTGTTCGTGCTTTCCCTTGCCTTAAAGGTCGTGTTCGGGAAGATAGTATGCCACTCGTACTCGTCAGGGTCAGACAGGATCTGATTGATGCCATCGTAAAGTGACTTGGTCATCGTGCCTGAGAACGAAGAAGCAAGGTTTGGCAGTTCGGGAAACCATCCAGCAACACCGCTAAGAAGGAAAATCTCAACCGTACTCTTGCCAGTCCCCGGTGGCATGGAGATGGTCAGCACATCAATCTTGTCATCCACAAGGTCCTGAAGCCCCTGGATGATGCCGTGCTTCACGAGGATCTCTCGTCTCGGCTCGTAGAACTTAGCCTTCTGCTCCCTCTTTCGCTCAAGGAACAGGAAATAGCTGTCCACGACACGATGCCTTGCTTCGATCAGCACAATGTTCCAGTACAGAACAGAGAACCTCTCGACATCGTTGCCCTTCGCAATCTGAATCATGCAGACCTGCTTCACCCAGTTCGTCCAACTCAGCAGCCAGTCTCGGTCCTTGCCGATGTCATACGTCTTGTAGGACGCAAGGAAATTCAGGATCGTCTGATAAAGGTATTCACATCTGTTGTAGAGCGGCCATGTCTCCTTGGTCGCAATCGTCCTCATGGTATTCTTGTACCACTCACGACTCTCTTTGGTTTTTGCCATAGTCCTTTTTTTGTTTTGGGGAAAATTTTGGAAACGTATTGGACCGGGTTGGATTCGAACCAACGACACTCCGGTTAAAAGCCGATGCAGAAGGAGTTGCTGTGCGAACCACGGACATGATTCGTTGTTTTGCAATAGATGCTCTACCAACTGAGCTACCGGTCCATGATGATATAAAAAAATCAGACGCACTTAACGCCTGAAGGGAGGTGTCCGGCTGTCACGGGCGGCTGAAAACAATAAGACCGACTTGACTTTCGCATAATGAACACCAAATGGCAACTGGTGGTAACTGTTCGGGGCTTAGTGACCAACCGCCGCACCGATTATGTCTCTGAGGTGGAACCGTAATGTCTGCTGCAAGATACAGATGGTGGGTGGTACGGCAGTCTTGCCACTGTCAAGGTTCATCGTGCTGTCCGCTTGTCACCTGAACGCAGCACCAGCGTTGCTACCTCGACAAAACGCTCGTAACCTTCTTCCCGATTGAGAGGTTAACGTAATCTGCACGGTGGGAGTTGCACCCATCCGGCAGCGTCCCTGTGACCCGTTCGGATCTGTGGAACTGTCCTTCCTTCAGCCACGGTGTCAAAGCACTCTCAGATGACCGTTGGAAGATGCCACCCGTTTCGGTCGTGGCCACCGCCTTAATGCGCCACTGTGGGGTCTGCGCTCAAGGAATGAAACCGGAAAAGGAGAAAAATGAAATCCCTGCCCGACCAACACTGCAACCAACTCAGGATTGCTGAGATGCATACCCAATCGAGCCATCAGGTCTGCTCTCTGCCTAAAAGCCTAATGGACACACCTTGAATTGTCAATGGCTAGTACAACTTACGCTAGTCTATAACTGAGTACAAAAAAATAACCCAACTGACAGAAATCCTATCAATTGGGCTAAATTATCGTTTACTGGATTATGCAAATTATTAATCCCGGATTGAATAATTATTCGTTATCCACATCACAGGAATGATGATGATATTAACGCTCAATGATTATTAATTTAATTAATCGTTAATCGAATCACAGGAGAGATAATAATATTACTAGACAGTGAAGGGTCTTTTTTGTGCCGGGAATATTTGGTGGGGTAACACCGCACCGCCCGCCGATCCGGGGGACCCCCTCTGCGCTGTCGTGTTCCTTCGCACTCTGTCAGGCTGTTGACATTGCGGTGCTATCGTTAACAAGGGAATAGCGGAAACGGATAGAAACCACTCTGCACAGGGGAAGTTTTAAAAAAACGACGTAAAAATCTAATTACGACGCTAAATTCCTATTTAGCGACTAAATAAACACAATATATAGTGGTTAGTAATATATTACTATACAAGACGCTAAAATAGATCAATTCCAGGGTGCTATTTTAAGCATTTTCAGTTGGCAATAACGGCACGTTGTCGGACTGAATAAGGGTCTGCAATTGTATTGTGTTGACTGTTGGAGTTGCTGCGCTTGTCTCAATGTGCAATACTTGCTCTTCTCTAAAACCTTTGGTTTTTGCTCTGAAGATGCCACCAATACTTGACGTTTGCACAATATAGTCAATCAAATCACTGTTACATGCATTTTCCCACTTTAAAATATACTGTTGTAGTTTACTATCTTTATTATTATTCGAATTATTATTATAGTTTAATCCAGTACGAATATTATAAATACCGCTAATATCTATATTAATTAAATGAATACAGTAATTAGTAATGGATGGTACTCTATTATATGTATAACATAATGGTAAATATATATTATTAAATATAGAATCCAGTATATCGTAATCATAATACATATCATTATCGGGATTACTTTTATATACTGCTTTTAACGGCACTTCAGATAAAATTGTTTGCCTTATATATCTTAATAACTGATTAAATATTAAGGACTTTCCATCCGATAATGTTTCGGGATTCTTTAGCGTTAGTTCAAAGGATTGACAAGCGTGTTCAATGTCAGGCCATGTTAGAAACCCAGTGTTTGTTTTGACTAACACATTCTCTACTTCTCCCATGTTTCACAGTCTCCCATACTGTATTATGTGAGCGTTTAAACGCTTATTATTGTATCTGTTATGCTATCACATAGTATCAAATACTACGTATTACCACATCAGCAGCCAAGTCTAAAAATCATCATTTTAGGTGATCTATTGTAATCTGTCTGAATATTCTGTTACTTCTCCGAATTGTATCAAAAATGCAAACAATACGTCAAGTTTACAGACACGCTACAAGCGCATACTTTTTGCGGATACGTACATTTATACGTGTAAATTTCTACTTTCTTCTCCTGGCGCATTTGTCAATTTTGACCTATTTCAAAGCTATTTTATCACGTTTCCGGCGATGGTCTAGTCAAAAATGACATATAGCTTGTTAATTCCTTAACACATAGTATTACATATCATCATTTTCAATGATCTATTTTAACAAATCCTCTTCAATTCTGCTCTAAAATGCGTATTTTTTGCGGTTATTTTATCCGCAAATCGTGCCGTTATTGATGCCCGTTTAAATTGTGTATCAATTCTGTATATTATCTGACAATTTAAATTTTCCTGGTTTTGTTGATCTATTTTAGCGACTTTATAAAATGCGTTTTATGCGGTGTTAAATACCTTGCATTATACCTTTTATTGTGATACATTTAATAAAAAGATAACTGTATTATATAAGGTATACGGAAGGAGATAAGACAATGTTAATTAGAAATCTTTACACAATGGCAACAAAGGTATTTAAAAAGGCTTTCAATAGCTTTAGAGCATTTTTGAGACGGTTTATCCGTAAATATGTATTTCTGAATGTCAGCAATGGCAATCTGAAGTTGAAAGCCGATAAAAACACTAAATACATAGTGTGGAATCTTCCGGCGGTCATTACGTGTCCATTTGCAACAGAACATTGCAAGAAATTCTGTTATGCAAGGAAAGCTGAAAAAGCGTATCCGAATTGTTTAGATAGCAGAAAACGCAACTATGCGGAATCTTTAAGAGCAGATTTTGTGCATAACATGGTAGAAACAATTTCTGAATTAATGGAAAGAAAAAGCTACAAGAACGCTAAAAGAGTTGTTGTTAGAATCCATGAAAGTGGCGATTTCTACAATGAAAAATATGCAAATAAATGGTTAGAAATTGCTAGATTAATCGCTGAAATGGGATATAAAAACGTTGTTTTCATGGCATACACAAAAAGCCTTCCATACTTTGAAAACAAGGACATCCCGACAAACTTCAAAATTCGTGCAAGCGTATGGGATGACACGAAACCCGAACTATTAGAAATGTCTGCAAAGTATCCCATTTATACAGCTTATAGCCGTGACGAAATGGTAGAATTAACAGCAAAGGGTGTACAGTATTTTGAATGCAAGTGTGAAAATTGTTCGACTTGCAATCAGTGTTGGAGTGATACACACAAGTTAATTGTGGTAGAAATCCACTAATCGCAAATTTTGATCTAATTTTCTGACGGTCGCAGCAAAACACATAATTCGAATTTTATAGGAGATAAAACAATGCGTTACTTTTATGATTTTGAAAACTACGAATTCTTAACAGAAATCAGATTGCGTAACGAATTTGAAGACCTTAAGAAATCCGGCGATACAGAGGCGGAAACGTTCGAGCAATATGTATCTAACTGTAATTGGAGAAATGATGGAAATTTAGAAGAGATTTCAGAACGCATTTACAACGGACGTTTCGCAAAAGATGAAATCAACAACTGGATTTTACGCAATACAGATTTAGATGTATACGTGGACATCGATTTAGAAACAAGTACAAATTATTATTGCCTACGTTGTGAAGATGAAACGTATTGTGAAATCGAATTGTACAACGTTTTAAAGATGATAAGCGACTATTTAAACGCTGTTGGAATTGATACAGATAGCGATACAAGTGTAGAAGTTTGGGAGTCCTTAATAAAGGCATACAGAGTAAAAAAAGGACTGTTTGATTTCTGATAACATATTAGGGAACGTGTAAAAACGTTCCCTCTTTTCATTGTTTGCGTTGCTAATGGTTTAGTTTTATACAGTCCGATTCTGTACAACGCATTTCGAACAGTGGGAAACCGTAAAATATTACGGTTTATTAAATTATGTCCAATTCCTGGAAACCGTTTAAAAGCGTTTTAAGCCGTGTTTTTCCGCATTGGTACTAGATACCGCATAGCACTAAAAAACCGCTTAAAAAGCCATATAAACCGCTTAAATAGCGTATTTTGTAAGGTTTCCGGCGATGCTAACAGGCTATACAGACCGCTTTAAAGCCGTTTTAAGACGTTTTTAGAATGGCATGGTATAAAGTACCACGCAATGCAGAAACAGCCTTAAAAAGGCAAATACAAAGCCACAATCCAATAACTGTTAGCGTCCGGCACGACAACAGCAGCCACATTGTAACAAGCTTTTCCCTGTTGCGATGTGGGCATCCGCAAGGATCTATGCTGTTTCACGGTTTCGGGTAAAAATGAGGTCGATTTTCAGAGTGCCAACTGGATTTTGGCAGATTTCCGACAGTCAGAATTTTTCCGCTACTCTCTATACGTGCGGATGCGAAAGCTTCGGAAATTTGGCGAAATTCCCCATCGTGCGGATGGTCGGCGGTGACGGTCAGCAAGCCGGATGCGGTGATACTCTCCCATCGTGCGGAGCAAGGCAAGCAGAATCAGAGCAAGCGTAAAGCCACAAGGAGCAGACCGACACGGAAAAGGCCAACGGCAAGGTTTAGTGCCGAAAATACCCTAACTGCATCAAATCCGGCATTTTATATGCAGTTTTTTGAGAAAGTTTCACATTTAGGAGCATGAAATAGCACGAATCCGTGATTTTCTGTTTGTTGGAATCTTCAGAGCGATGACCGCAGCGAGACGGAATCAGAGCGCATCCAGTTGGCATCAGCTTGGCAAAACTTGGCATAGCTTGGCATGATGTCAAGGTGTCCGCTTGGGAGAAGTTTGGGAGAACATTGGGAGACGGTTGGGAGACATCGAACACCGCCACACAAAGCCGTAACACTCTGGAATCGGAGAACCTGGAGCAGACTGCACCGCCGAATCCTTGACTAATCCCTTGACTAAATCGGCGATTCCTTGACTAAAGATTTCAAAACCCAAGTTGACCACCCTTTAAAAAAGTCAAGTTGACCACCTCTGTAAATTTAAAAACTGAAGTTGACCACCCCTCTAAAAAAATTTTTCCGATTATTCCTCATAATTTAAATGTTTCTTGTTGACAAAAGGTATTATACGAGTATAATAGTAAGTAGATAAGGAACTACATCGCCGATGAACACCAGTTGCTGATGCCACAGGGTACGGCAAGGAAGTAGCGAAGGCAATAGATAAAGAAGGGAGAAACGCATATGTTCATGGAATTCAAAGATTACTTCGGCAATCCAGTCTTCGTTAAGAAGGAAGACATCGTAGCCGTCAGAGCGGACGTTCAGCAGTATAGCAAGGGCGATAAGACATCCATCATCCTCACAAATGGCGGTCATCAGATTCAGGTTCAGGGCAACGTCAACATGGTGATGAGGGAAATCGCCATGTGTGACAAAGGAATCGAGGAGACAATGTTCTAAGCGAACAGAAAGGAGAACAACATGAGAAATCAGTTCAAAACACATATCGAGGTCAATAGGTTGGAAATCTGCGATCTGATGTTGGCTTGCACCATCATCGGAAACAACGCAAGTGACGGTGGGGAGAGATGGAAAAAGCTCCACGACAAACTTGAGAAACAGTTAGATGAGCTTGATGCACAACTTGATGAGGTCATAAAGTTTCACATGGCGGAGTAAACTCCGCTCCTAATGCGACCAAGGTCGGTGACAAGTCCGAGAAAACGCAGAGTCAGGAGCAAACTCAAGTTGACCAAGGAAGGTGAAAGCTATGGCAAAAGTCAAAAGTGCAAACGCTTGCTACACTGGCGGTGGCATCTATATGTACTACGGCAAGCTAAATAACGGAAACCACTTCCTGTGTTGGACAGACTGGGAAGAGTATGTGTTAGAACTTGATGCAGACCCCGGCACGGATGAGAACATCGAAGAAGCCGGATACGAGGACTGGCAGCAAGCGCATACAGTGAGGGAACTTCCTGTGATGGAGTCCTACAAAACTCTCCTCTCCGCACTCAAGTGGATTGTGAAGAACGAGCCTGTGGGCAACTACTCTGTAAGTGACATGGAGCGAGACATCACGGATCTGAAAGAAGACATCAAAGCATTCAAGGAGGGTCATCCGAATTTCTGAAGTTGACCACCTCTACAAGAAGGGAGAACCAAGATGATTAAGGAAGGAATGATTGTCAGATATGCGCCGGACTGGTGCAGTGAAGGTGAAAGACGGTATCTGCACGTTGTCATGGAAAACCGTCTTAATCCTGTTACTGGTGAGATGACGAGATGGTTGATCAAGACCATCAACATGAAGAACATGGTGTTCATGCCTACGGAAACTGTCGATGAGTGCATGATTGAGCCTACGAGCTTCACGGCTGACGAAGCATTGGCATTCACGCAACTGGTAGAGGACTACCGCAGCTTCGAAGATTTCTACGACCCCTTCGGATATTCCGATGCCTTTTCGGATGACGAAGAAGCCACGGCAGCCTTAACGGATGCACTCCTCAATGAGGAAGGCAGACAGGACATCATCGACAGGCTTCAGAGCATCGCCGATGAGGATGACGAGTGGACTGCTCCGGCGATGAAGCTGATAGAGCGCATCAGAATGGCAAGTTGACCACGGATCTAAAAAAAGAAGGGAGAACCAAAATGAGAACTGAAGTTTACGAAAATGCCATCAGCGGAGAAATGGAGATGGAAATCTTCAATGATGACAACGAACTGGTGGCAGCGTGCGCACTGGTTGAATCGCTTGAAGATGCACAGAACATGGACACGGCGTTGGAAAACGACCCCACTGCGTATCTCACATGGGACTGCTACCACGCCGGAAACATCGAGAAGGCTTCTGAAGACAACATCGAGAAGTACGATGAGGACGGCAACCCTGTTGATCTGAAGGAGCATCCTTGGACGCTCCAGGAACTGCACGAAGATGTTGTTGGCAACTCTTGGCTCATCAAACCGTACTACGTCTTCGAAACCTCTCGGTACGCAGAGTATGAAGAAGGTCACTTCTACAAACTGGAAGATTCCGTCAGACACGCAAGGCTTCTGTGGAGCAAACTGACAGACCACGACAAGGCTCTCACGACCATCGACATCCGGCAGTTCGAATATGCCTACGGATCTGAAGAATGGGAAGACTGCTACGACCACGATTCGTTCGACTGGCACGAACCCTACTACGGTGATCCCGAAGACCAGTTGGATGAAGAGGAGTACAGTGGCAACGAGATGGCTGCCACACTGGAAGGTGAGGAAGTCACCGTGATGTTCGGCAACATCCGCATCAAAGGAACTGTCGTACTGGTCGATGACGGTGTGATGCACATCAACTTCCAGTAACCCAAGTTGACCCACGGTCCAAAAAATGAAGGGAGAAGAAAATGAAACGGATTGGCAATGTTAAGACAACCACATACGATGCCGGGTTTGGGTTTAGGGTGGACATCGTGGAAACGGTCGATTATGCAAACGGCACGGAACTCTACGAGGTTTGGATTCACAGACCCGACTACGGCGTGAAGGATCTGATGTACGGATTGTCGAAGAAGAATGTTCCCACCATCAAAGGGGTGCTAAAAATAATCGAAGCCAATCTACTGGAGCATATGCGCAGCTACGATGACGAGTACTGCGATGACGATGTAGACAGATCCTATGACGAAGACTTCGATGATGACATCAAGGTAATCCCTTATGTGGAGACTGAAGAGGATGTTAGAGAAGCAACTGAACTGAAGAAGCGGTTCGCACAGTTCGTCCGGGAACACTTCGCAGACACAAAGTTCAGCGACAAGGTCGAAGGATTCCTCGACTATGCCATGAACAACTACGGCACTGGTTGGTGGGTAGGTATGAACAAAGCCGGAAGGCTGTTCGACATGGTAAGCATCGCTGAAAACCTCGTCCAGTGGAATCACATGGATGACTGAAACCCACATTGACCACGGATACAAACCCTGTCGGTAGTATAGGTCAGACCGTCAGAAGGAGACACCATGAACGCAGCACGAAGAAAGAACATCCGTGAAGCCATGGAACTCATCGCAAAAGCTAGAGGAATCTTGAAAACCGCAAGGGATGAGGAAGACGAAGCTTACGACAACCTTTCCTCAGAGATGCAGTTCTCCTCAAGAGGACAGCGCATGGCAGACAATGTTGATGGCTTAAACGGCATCCTGGACCTCATTGATGAGATTGGGGATATGGCCGATGAAGTAACCAAAGTAACCAAGAGGACCAAGAAAGGAGCAAAAAATGCCGAAGGGAAATTTTGAATTCAAGTATGTAGCAAAGGACAGCTATCCGAAGGCCGGACTGGTCAAGGCAACTCCCAAGGGAGAGGGAGTCAACCTCTCCTACAACCGTAGGCTCACGGAGAAAGAAATCGCCAAGCACAACCTTATCGACATGAACAGGAAGGTCGGCAAGCTTGCGATGCTGAGAGAACAGGCCGGAAAGAAGCAGATGCAGATGGCTGAAGAGTGCGGTATTGCGAACAAGTCCCTTCAGAGGTACGAGCAGTTCGGTGTAGATCAGATGACGGTCGGCATGGCGGTCAAGATTGCCAAGTATCTCAAGTGCGACCTCAACGACTTGCTCGGCCCCGGCAATTCTGAAGCCGACCAGGGTTGATGCAATGGGCTACAAATACAATTTCCGCAGTCGCAAGATGACCATCGGTGACAGAACCATCATTGTTGAGCGAAAAGAGCGGACTAACGTATACATCGAGTCGCTTGGCAAGTCGGTTGAGCGAACCATCTACACGGATGGCCCCAACCACTACATCGTTTGGAAAGGCAAGTTGACCAAGGTTGAATTTCGTGAACCGCCGATTGTGCGGTATAGGTTGAAAGGAGAAGGATGAAAACCAAAGAACAGATAGAAGCCGGACTTCACCGCATTGGGAACTTCACCATCGGAGATGTGTTCACAACAGAGGAGTTCGCAGAACTGGTTAAGAGCAACTGCATCAACGGCTATGATGGTTTCGGATATTACCACGATGGAGAACATAAAACGAGCATCGGTTGTTTCAGGCTTAATCCGTCAAGCGATAATGTTCAGAAGAAGTACCCGTATGTGATTTGGTACAACAAATAGGATTCCCAAGTTGACCACGGAAGGAGAAAGCATGGAACAATACTGGCCTATGGCAATTACAGAGGACGGTCAAAAGCTATTCACATACGAATCGGCAACAAGCATTTCAGAGTGCGTTAACCAATTTGAGATTTGGGAGAACCACTACCACTACAAAATCAAAGAAGCATGGATTGACCACGATGGAAAGCGTACCTACTACGTCAAGAAGTGGATGGCTGACAGAAGGATTGTTTTGGGAATCCAAAGCCCAAGATCCCCACGATTGAAAGGAATACTATGTTCAAACATTATGAAATCTACTGGGTGCTTGATGAATTTAAAGCACCGATAAAGATGTATAGCAACAGATACAGAAGTGCGATAGACAAGTGGTTATATGAACACAGGAATGACGGCAACAAGTACATTGTCAGATCAGTGATATGAAATCGCCCCCACGGAAGGCTAGTTCCAACCGTGGGGAAATTTATTTTGGCTAGTAACGTTCTTTACTAGTGCGGTAGTAACATTCTTTACTAGTGTACTGGGTAATGTTCTTTACCCTGTCAGCAATACGAATCGCCATCCACTTCTCTTTCAAGGTACTGCCAATTGATATTCTTCCAACCGTTGGCAATCGCCTTGTCAATGTACTCTCCCACTTGGTAGTCTCCAAATTCCTCTGCCTTATCCAAACACTGACGGATCATAACCGCAATAGAAGTCTCTGTTACGTTATCAGCATGGATTTCCTCAAGGTACTTGTAGTAATCCCCAAGACTGTTGTAGGTATGAGGAGCGAACGCATCCAGTTTTTCTTTTTCAGCCTGTTTACAGAACATATCAAAAAATAGCGTAGCATCTCCTGTCGTAACATAACCTGACATAGCATTACCATACATGGGGTTCCCTTTATCCTTAGTTTTCACGTTAGATACGGCATTTCTTGTGTAGCTGTTCTGCATCACTGCTGCAACATAGTGTGATTTCCGCATACCGTGTTTTGCAAAACTGTTGATGCTGTGAAACCCATTGATGTAAACAATAGTGCCTTTCTGTTGTATCAGCGTAACAAGTCCACTGTCTAACAGTTCCTTAATCGCTGGTTTTCTGACCTTCGATGCCGTTCTGTAAATCAGTTCCAACTCCGCAACTCCGTAGTCATCTGCATTGGCAACGCACCTTGTATAAAGCACTTGCGCACCAAGAGACAATTCATCGAAAGCAAACGAATTGTAAACATCTGAACTGTGTACCCTGTTTGAAGTAGCCATAAAAAAACATCCTCTAACCTTTCTTGCCAAAATGGATTGCAAGCGTTCAGAGAATGTGATAGTCTATCCCTAACAGGATGTGTTTTGGGAATCCGTTCTTCTCTAAACACTCAAGGGCTTATCTGTTGGCGCAGATAGGCTCTTTTATTTTGCTCTTAAACGTAAAAAGAGACGAAACACCCAAAACAAGCTACGGGAATCTCGTCTCTATCCTTTATTCTACTATATTTCTGCGGTTTCTGCAACAGCAAGAGGTTGTTTTAGGTGGGTAAACTGAGGTTGACCACGGTTTCAATATCTGATGTGCAGATTGCCGCTTTCGTTCAGCCAATCAATGACTTCCTTGTAGTTCAGTCCACCTTTGTCCCACGGACGCATGATGTAATCATAGATTTTAGGATGCGTCACTTTCAGTCTCTCAAATCTACCTTCGCCTTCCGGCTCAAGGTGACAGCCGTATCCGCA